>JAABUZ0100005129.1_pt1 | contig 17449 bp, 19 predicted proteins | sample 5562091 | NCBI WGS metagenome assembly JAABUZ01 (sample SAMN12813069, study PRJNA571459) | rock metagenome | isolation source: Antarctica rocks | place: Antarctica: Victoria Land, Linnaeus Terrace sud | collected 2015-12-21
AATGGCGGCAAATCGCCCAAACACTCCGCACCCGCGGACTGTCCGTTGCCGACACAGCAACCGTTCTCGGCGTCTCCAAAGGCCGCGTCTCCCAACTCATCCACTAAACCATCGAAGGTTAAGTCCGTGAACCGCGCTCCCGCTGCCCCGGCCTGCAAGACGCTGCACACCTTCCTCATCCAGCAGACCCGCCGCAGCGGCGCAGCTCATTATGCTAGAAAATGACCTGTTTCCTAGCATAATGAGCGAATGGACAGTCCCTACGCGCCGGGCGCGGGCCTCATGCCGCCCCTGCTGGCCGGCCGCGAAGCCGTCCAAGCACGCTCGCTTGAACTCCTCGTCCGCACCGAACAGTTCAATGCTCCGGGTCGCTCACCATTGATCCTCACCGGAGTCCGCGGCGTCGGCAAGACGGTCAGCCTGCGGGCGATCGCCGGCGAAGCGATCCGCAGAAAATTCATCGTCGCTGCTGTCACCGCCACCCGCCACACCACCCTGATCGATCAGATCGCCTCGACCATCGCAGAACAGGTCGCATCGACCAAAGGGATGCGGGGTGACCGTCGGTGGCACCGCTGGACCGAGCGGCTCGCCAAGATGAACATCGAGATTACAGTCGCCGGAGTGGTCAAATTAGGCCGCACCGTGCCGCCCAACTTGCTACAAGATGGCGGCGACCTGCTCGTCGGTATCCTGGCCGACAGCGCCGCCCTTGTCCGCGGTCATGACCATCCCGGCCTATGCCTGACGGTCGACGAGATCCAGGACGCCGCAGAAGCCGACCTGGCTCAGCTGACCACCGCAGCGCAGCAGCTCGTCGACGCACCCTTGATCTTCATCGGCGCCGGACTTCCCCAAACCCCCGAACGTCTGATGGCCGCCGGATCATTTGCGGAACGGTTCCAGTACCAGCAGCTCGACCCGCTCACCCCACCTGAGGCCGCCGCCGCACTGCTGATCCCGGCCCAGCACGCCGGCGTGTTCTGGGACCAACCGGCCGCCGACCTGGTCCTGAACCTATCGCAAGGCTCCCCCTACCTCATCCAGATGTACGGCGACGCAGCATGGCGACACGCCAACCCAGCAGCCGGCGGCCGCATCACCTACTCGCACGCCCAAGCCGGCCTGATCAGCGCCCGCCACGAACTGCACACCGGTCTGTTCCGGGGACGCTGGAACCGCGCCACCCCAGCCGAACGCGACTTCATGACCGCGATGGCCGCCGCCACAGCAGTCGACGGAACGAGCGCGATCGCCGACATCGCCGCCGCGCTCGGGAAACCCCAAAATCAGATCAGCTACCTTCGTAGCCGGCTGCTGGACAAAGGACTGATCACCTCGCCATATCGCGGCCGGCTCGCGTTCACCATCACGGGTTTTGACCAGTTCGTCACCGACCAATCGACCTGACCTAACGCATTCCGCCGGATCTGATGAGGTGGAGATCCATATGAGTGCCGCCGGGCACACATCCAGCCCCATACATCAGATCAAATCAAATGAGCGTGGGTGACCGGCCGTTGACGCGGGCCTCACTGTTTCGGGGCAGCTTGCATCTCAGCAAAGGTCGAATTCCAGCATTCCCGTAGCCATGCTGCTATCGCCGGTCCCTTTTCAGGGTGAATCACTCGGCCGTGGATTAGAGCCACCACGATGATTTGGGTCCTCCGGGCGACGGTCGACAGATCAGGGCCCATGTATACGCGCGCTCCCGGCGTCCGCACAATCAGGTAAAGCTGATCATCGGCGTTGACGGCGATCCCGTCGAACGACAAGCCTCCGTAGGCCGGGCAACTCGGCATCTCGTCGAACAGCATCTCGTGCGCCTCAGGCACGGCAAAGTGCGTCAAGTTGCCGCGAACGGCGCCGCGATCCGTGCTCATCACATGCCGTCCCAGGACAGCTGGTCTGGAACGGAGAAGGCGGCGCCGCAGGCCGCGCACTGGACGTACTCCGGACCGGTCATATCGCCCATGTCGTTCCAGCCGTTGGTCGAGGCGTTCCACTTGCCGTTGACGACGTCGATCCTGCACCACTGTTCGAGGCCGACGGTGATGACCCGCAGGTCACCGGCGGCGCAGCATGGCGACCAGTCGGGATTGCCAACGGTTTCGCCGTCGGGGTCCGACGGAAGGGTCGGCAGTTCGGTGCCTACGGTATGTATGAGTTCCAGGGCTGCGTCGAGCGCCGCGAGGGCCAGGGCGAAGGTATCGCGCGGGCTGGTGGGCGCGGCCGTTGCTAGGGATGCAGGTTCGTGGGTGTCGTCTGAGCCGGCGATGGGGTGAGCGGGGGTGACCATCGGTTCTCCTGTTCTAGTTGAGGGACCATCTCCCTCTCGATGTAGCTTGACCATACAGTAATGAGTGCGCCGCGTGCAAGTCGGACGTGCAGATCGCTGTGCGATGGCGAACTCACCCGCGGGAAAGTCGCGCGTGAGTTCGCATCTCACACGATTCCGGCGGCTTGGATCTGGTACTCGCGAATCGCGGCCCTTGCACTATGGCACTGATTAATGTATGGTGAGAGTACACCGAGAGGGAAGAGGTCCCTCACCTTCGAACCGGAGGAATCCCATGGCTAGCAACCTCGACCTGCCGGAGACACACATCGTGCTGACCGATCCGGCACAACCAGGGCACACGACGCCCGCCACCGCAGCCTGACCCAGCACACGACCGGATCCACCGCACAGGAGGAAGGACAAAACTCACGTGACGACCACCAGCTACCGGGAAGACCTGGGCGACCTGCACCACCTGCTCAGCGGCGACCTCACTCACATCTTGACCGACATCCGCTACGCCATCGCCGCACTGACTTGGCTGACCCAACTCGACGGCCCTCAACCGATCGAAATCAGCACCGGCATCACCGCAGCCGAACGAGCCATCCGCACCGCACAACAAGCACTCGAACAAGCCGCCGAGCCCACCGGCCGGAAACTTCCATGACCGACAAGGCAACAAAGGCAACAATCCAAACCGTGTCCGACTCCGGCCATCCCTGCCAGCTGCTCCCGACCAATGATCACCGCCGCAACACCGTGATCGTGTGCGCCTTCGCGCCGTGCCGGCAGCGGTGGGTGCTCACCCATGGAGGCTGGCACCCACTGCGCCGGCACCACCTCGCCGCGCACTGGCGCTACCGCTGGGTGCTGTCCACCGCCGGCTGGAAACACCACTGGTTGCCCAGCACCGCGAACCCATCAGCACGGAACCCACAGTCAGCAAAGGACAAGCGATCATGAGCATCGCGCCAGTTCAGTAGTCGGATGTGCCGGATATCCGCTCAGCCGACGGCATGTAGTCGTCATCGGAAAGGCCCCACACCCGCCACTGTCCGTCGGAACACCGGATCATGGTCAGGTATTTCACGTCGGGCAATACGGCCTCGCCAGCGCTTCTTGAGTTCTGATCCGTGGGTATCAGTTTGGCGTACTGGAGATCGTCCGGCTGGTCGGAGGAAGGGATCAGGTACTGCGTCAATGACCAGCCGACCAACGTCGTTCTGACCCCCGTGTAGCCGCGCCAAACGGCTGGGTTCGCGCTCAGTGCCTCAAGATCCCCACTGGTGTCTACCAGCGGCCGCAGAGCTTTCACCCACCGGTAGACCGAGCCGAGCGGGGTGAACGTGCTCGGGTTGCCGTCGGGAAAAAAGGCGTAGAACGACTCTTCCTCGGACACCGTCACCAGCGGCAGTGGCAGTTGGGGTTGACCTGCCTGAGCAGCCCTGTCCAGGTCCACCAAAGCGGCAATGAACTGCGGGACCGCGGGCTGCAGTGACCGGTAGAAATCGCTGAGGTTGTACGCCGGCCTCCGGTAGTCCGCACGCTGTTCGGCGAGGCAGCGCTGCACAGTGGTGAGGTCCAGATCGAGCTGATCGAGAAGGAATTCGTCAGGGTGGACTGCCTCGATGTCGTATTGGGCCAGGACATCAGCGGGAAAGTCCTTGAGGTTGGCGGTCACGATCAGGGAGGCGCCACCTCGGACTGCGGCCGCCAGCACGTGCCGATCGTCCGGGTCCCTGGTCATCATCGCGTCGACGAGGTCCTGATAACCATCCACGGACGCGGCGGGAAAAGTGGTCCGCATGGCATCTACGCGCCGGGCCGCTTTTCCCGCCGGCACGTTCAACTTGGCCACCAGATTCCGTTCGACTTCGCCGAGAATGTCCACTGACCACAACGCCTCATACATGTCTTCGGCGGCCAGGCGCAGCAGCAGGTCGGACAGGTGAAGGGGAATCAGCACGCATGCATCGAGTACCACTGAGATAGTCACCGGTCAGTAGGTTCCGGGAATCTGTCAGCGAAGCGGAAGCTGTCCAGCTCAGCGGCCTCTGCGGACATCCGACTCAACCCCTGGCGACGGCGGTGTCGCACGCGTTGCTGATAGGCCTGCAAATCGGTCAACGCCACGCGCCGGTGTCGGCCGGGTTTGACGTGCGGGATCTCGCCCGCTTCCAGCAAACGCACCAGAGTCGGTCGGGACACCCCTAACAGGCCCGCTGCCGCCTGTGTTGTCAACATCGTCTCGGTTGCAGTGATGGACACGGCTTGCCCCGCAGTCATCGCCCGTACGGCTTCCCTGAGCACCTCTTGTACCTGGGCGGGCAGCTGGATCTGTCGCCCGTCGGCACAGATCAGCGCAGTCCCGCCATCGGTGTCCAATGCGGACGCGATATCCGTCAGCACCGCAGCAGAGTCGTCGGGCGGAAGTACAGCGTGCAAGGCGACGGTCATCTCACCACCCTAAACGAACGGAACGAACACACGTCGGAAGATCCAGGTGAGTTGCCCCGGGCGGACCCGGCACAGGCGGTCTCGTCGGGGTCAGTGCTGTCGCAGAACCCCGACGAAGCACCTGGGTCGCGGAGCTGACTGGATGCTCGACATCCGTAGGCCATGTCCACGCAGCGTCGGAGAGTTAGTCGATCCGGGCCGGGTCTTCACCGACCTTCCCGCGTAGCGGGGCGGGCTGTAGGTCCCGGGACGGGCGGGTCGGGTGAGTGTTCGGCTCACCTGACCCCGCCAGTTGGAGCAGGGGGCCACTGGCAAAGCGCCGCTGCGGCGGGTCTGCTGGATGAGGAAGGTGTGCAGCGTCTTGCAGGCCGGGCAGCGGGAGCGTGTTGGGCGCGGTTCACGCGGACTTAACCTTCGATGGTTTAGTGGATGAGTTGGGAGACGCGGCCTTTGGAGACGCCGAGAACGGTTGCTGTGTCGGCAACGGACAGTCCGCGGGTGCGGAGTGTTTGGGCGATTTGCCGCCATTGGGCGGCTGCTGCTTGCTGTTCGGCGGCAGCCGCGGCGAGTTTGTGCCGGGCGGTGTCGACGTCGAGTTCAAGGCCATCGAGCTGCGGGGTGATGTGAACGCCGGCGGTGGCAGCGTCTTCGTGACCGTCGATGGTCAGGTAATCGCGGATCATCCGTTCGGCGCCGGCGAGGCTGTGGGATTGGGTGACGCCGATACCGGCGATGTGCAGTTCCCAGCCGCGCTCCCAGCGCACAGCTCGCACTTGGTAGCTCATGACAGCCATCCCTTCGGTAGGCATTGCATCCGGTCCGCAAGGCCCCGAATGACTCCAGGGCTGATCACGGTGTGACGTGGCAGTGGGGCAGTGTGCTTTCCGCAGGGGCAGGCCCACTTGTCGTGGTCTCCTCTGCCGGTTCCGATGACTTGCAGGCAACCGGCGTTGCGGAGTGCTTTGAGAACGTCCCGTCGACTGCTCGCCTTAACCATCATGAGATTAGTATACCCCCCCTAATCTAGCAACGTATAGGGGGGGTGTGCGTGTCTGTCAGTTCTTTTCCCCGACCTGGCCCGGGGAGGTTTCAGTGAACTCAGCGACGAGGTTGGACAGATCCTGAACATGGATCTGTCCACCTGCCGGCCGATCTGCGGAGGTGGGATTCACCCGTCCCACTGGTCCTGCTCAAGGGCATCTGCCACCCGTACACCGACCGGCGACCGCCGCTGTCCGGGATCGACGGTGACGTCCAATCCCCCAGCAACATCCTCTGGCTGCGGAACGCCAACCCGGACCGGTACCTGGTATCGCTGGCCGAGGGAGTCATCGAGTTGGATGTCACCTTCGAGCTAAGCCATACCAGCAATCTGTATTACCGTTGATACGGCAGATCGGTTGATGTATGACTGATGCACTCTGCGACTCTTGCACCGCACAGCTACCCTTACTGCCGGCAGCGTTGGGTACGCCAGGCCTCACAAGATGGACAGAACTGCGATGGCGCCACCTCACCACCCGATGGCGGTACGCACACATGGCACCTCGTGCAGTGATTGGTGATTCACCCCTGATGGATCAGATCCCACCATCGGGGCGCGAAGCTACGCCGAATTCCGGCAGGGAACGACCCGTGCCGAACGGGGCTCTGCATGAGCGGCAGGCGGTCGGCGCGATCGACGAGTTCATTCAGGCGTTGCCGGTCAATCGACTAGCTCGAAGGGGGCCGAGGTAGGCATCTTCGGCTCTGCGGCGTGGCCTACGATGCGGGCCACGGAGGGAGACTTGTGATGGCTGGGGAGCGCAGTTCCACGTCGACGTCGACGGTGCAGATGACGACAGCTCGCTATGCGGGCGATCGGTCGAGGGAGGTAGATGCGGCCATGATCGAGCATCATCGGGATGAGTGGCCGCAGCTCGCGTGTGTGACCGAACGCTGTGACTGTTTGGTTCATGCGGTGCATAAGGCGCCCACCGAGACCACCGCGGGGCGTAGTGCTCATTTTGCTCGTAACGCCACGAGTGTGCATGCCGACTGCTGTCATCTCGGGACGACCCGGCAGGTCGAGATTCTCGAGAAGATGAGCGGTGGAGAGTTGAAGGCCGTCGGGAAGCATCGAGATCCGTTGCGGGGGGACGTGTTCCTGCACAGGATTCCCGTCCCGGCGGCTTTTGATGAGACTCCTGAGCAGCGGCCGGGGCAGCCTCCCGAAGTTACGCCTTTGACGTTCGCACGGCAGATTGTGCCGATTCTGAACACCGCCGTGAAGATTGCAAAGTTGTATCAGCGGTATTCGGATAGCGATGTAGATCCGCACATGGAGTTTCAGGCTGAGTGTTCCGGGCAGCCGGTGGAGTGGCCGAACTTCTTTTACACACGCAACCGAGCGATCTGGTTCGCTCGCAGGATCCGGACCGCACAAAAGGCTCGTACCAAGTTGGATCCGAACATGTCGCCTGCGCAGCACAGGGTTTCGCCTCTGACGCATCCGGTTGCGGTAATGTTTCACATCGACCGCGCCCCTGTCGAGAGCCAGTACGGGAAGGGTGAGGGGTGGGCGAGGGGGCGCCTGCCGGTGCCCGCGGACCACGATGTCCCAGACGAGTGGGTGTTCATCGAGGGTCCGCTTGAGCGGCTCAAGACGATGTTCGCAGATGCCGGCACCGTCAGGGATTCGTTGTATCTCGGATTCGGTATGTGGACGGTGTCGAAGCCAACGCCCCGGTATCCTTTTGGTCGGCTCACGCTCGACGTCTCCGCACACCACACCTCGGTCTGCCCGATCTCCGGCGATATCACAAAGCGGGTCCGAACCCATTGGGCAGCAGGGCGATGTGACCCGGAGACACCGCTCATTCGACGAGAGCTCGACCAGTCACCGTAGACATCTCATCGGCTCGCTCTAGCCGATCGGTGCTGTGGCACTCCGCTGCGCAGATTTTTCTGTCCAACGCAGATCAGCCCAGTCGGCGACGCCCTGTTGCGCGCGGCCCTGTCACTTGGTTTTCATCGATGTCGGCTGTAAGACTTGTCCAATTATCTGGCCTCTTCTGTTCGAATTACGTGGCCCAGGTCATGCGCCGACGACAAGGACCTCGCGGGCGGCTTCGATGGCGTCGGGGGGTGATGGTGTCGAGGTTGTTGATGGTCATGATGCGGGCGACTTGGCTCACTGGTGCACCAGGTGTTGTCGTAGAGCCCGAACTGGTTCGCGAGCGCGTGCTGGTTCGGCGTCACTTTCGCACCGAACTGCGTGAGCGTGCGGTCGCCGTTACCCTTGGCGATGTCGCCGACCACTTCCCCCAAGCACGACATATGGTATATGGAGCGCATTCCGGCAACGCCTTCCATGTGAATTGGCGAGTCGCCGGACACGTGCGGCAACGGGACCAGTGAGTCGCTCGCTGAACCCGTATCACTTACTGTGCAAATTCACATCCCTGTGGTCGGGCTACCGGGTCGGTTACTCGCCGGTTAATTTCATTTTGCCGGAAAACCGCCTGCGGTCTGCCAGGATCGGAGCATCTGAGCCACGTCTTCGCGGCGCTCGGTTTCCACGGCCTGGGACAGAGCTGCGGACATGCTTTCGGTCAGTAGCACTCGCGCGCCGGTGGCTGCCGACTCGATTGCCGCTTCCACCATGGCCAGACTCGAGATGTTCGACTCTACCGCGCCCATCGGTTGGTTGCCGGAGCGTAGTGCGTCGACGAATTCGCGTAGCGATCCGGCTATGCCCTCGCCAGGCAGACCGTCGCCGGTTCGGCCGGTATGATGGTCTATGACTTTGGTTCCCGCCGGGCTCGTCCTCGTGTCCTGGATCTCGGGGTCGTCATCGCCGTTCCAGCGCGCGCTGCCGTGCTCGGTACTGGCCCGCCATGCTCCATTCCAGGACGTCTCCAGGCCGGGACTGCACCAGGTTCCGGAGAAGATGTACCGCCCTCCCGAAGCCATCTGGAAGATGGCGGTGGATCCCGCGTCTCCGCGGTACCAGCTCCAGCCCGGGTTGTATTCCTCGCAGTAGACCGAAACTGGTTCCTCCTGCAGCAGGAACCGGGCCATGTCGAGCTGGTGCACGGCCATGTCGAGCAGCAGCGGGTGTTCCATGTCGTCGCGGAACCCCCCGAAGTGAGGGGCCTTGAAGAACTCGGTGGTCAGCACGCCGACGGGTCCGAGCGCGGAGATCTGTTCCTTGAAGTCCCACAGTTGTTGGTTGTACCTACGCGATTGACTGACCATGAACAGTTCGCCGGTTATCTGGGCTGCGGCCACCAGCGAAAGCCCCTGTGCTACTGACGAAGCGACCGGTTTCTCGCCCAGGACTGGAAGGCCTGCGAACAGAGCGGCGGTGGTGACCGGGTGGTGCGCCGAGGGCACGGTGACGTCGATGACCGCCTGCGCACGGGAGCGGGCGGCAACTTCGACGATGTCTGTCCCGATCGCGATACCCGGGTCAAGGTCGCCGGCGACCTGCTCGGCGGCCGCGGTATTCAGGTCGACCAGGCCAACCAACTCCACCTCGGCGCAATCCTGGATCGCGGCCAGCCACGCTTGCCCCATTCCGCCGACACCGACCAGGACGAGCTTCAACGGATGCCCTTCGTTGGGGATTGTTCGAAACGTCATCATGGAGTAGTGGCCTCGTCGACCTCGATCGGGCCCTGGTAACCCTGGCCGCCGTAGAAATCGTCCGTGTCGTAACGCAGCAGGGTCGGTGTTGAACGCTCCGGACGCACTGTGGTGGCCCATTTGACCCCGTTGGAGATGACGCGGCGGATGTCGGGGTGAAAATAGACGGGAAAGTCCTGGTCACCGGGCGAAAAGTAGAAGATCTTGCCGAACCCGCGCTTGAACGTGCAGCCGCTGCGGAAGACCTCACCGCCGGTAAACCCGCTGATGAAGATGAGTTCATCGGGCACCGGGATGTCGAAGTATTCGCCGTACATCTCTTGCTCGTTGATGATGATCGGGTTCGGCACACCTTGAGTGATGGGGTGAGTCGCGTCGATGGTCCAGATCAGTTCCCGGTCGTGCTCGCTGCGCCACCGAAGGGTGCAGGTGGTGCCCATCAACTTGCCGAAGATTTTGGACCAGTGGCCCGAATGCAGCACCACCAGCCCCATGCCGGCCAACACGTGGCGGTGCACTCGGTCGACCACCTGGTCGTCGACTTCGCTGTGCGCGGCATGCCCCCACCAGGTCAGTACATCGGTGTCGGCTAGTACCGCCTCGGTCAAGCCGTGCTCCGGATCATCGAAAACGGCCGTGCGGACTTGTGCGGACTCGCCCAGGTTCTCGCGGATCCCGTCGGCGATGGCCCCGTGCATCCCCGTCGGGTAGCGCTCTGCCACATCGGGTTCCACCTGTTCGTGGCGGTTTTCTCCCCACACCAGGACTTTCAACTGTGACATCGATGTACTCCTTTGTTCTGGACGAAATGAAATGGATCGGTCGGAAGGTTGCGCGCCGTCGCGCCTGGACGTGTCGTCGACGAGCTGGTCTACCGAACTTTTTGTGCAACTGTCGCGACGACCGGGTGGACGACTACACGTCAGGGCCGGCCCTGGTCACCGCGACCGGGAGTTCGGTCAACTTAGCTAGCTGAGCGTCCTCGCCCAGGGCGGACCCGACTCCAAGTACGCGGGCACCGGCCGCCAGGTAGTGCGCGGCGTTGTCTGCGTCGATGCCGCCGGTGGCCACGAATGACACCTGCGGAAATGGTCCGTGCATGGCCTTAAACCAATCCGGGCCCAGGACCGATGCCGGGAAAGCCTTGATCCAACGCAGGTTCAGGCGCAGGGCCAGCTGGATTTCCGAGCCGGTGGCCGCGCCTGGCAGGGCGGCCAGCCCGTGGCTGGCGGCGGCCTCGACCACCGCCGGGTCGAGTCCAGGGCTGACCACGAAGCAAGCGCCGGCGGCGGCCGCATCGGCGACTTGCCTGACGTTGACTACTGTTCCGGCGCCGACGAACTGGTCGGGTTCTCGATCGGTTGCGGCCAGCGCGGCCAGCGTGTGCAGGGCGGCGGCGGATTGGATGGGTACTTCCACCAGCCGCGCGCCGAAGTCCCACGCCCGGGCCGCCAATTGCAATGTCCGGTCGGTCGGGTAGCCGCGCAGGATACCCATGATCGGGTGTGCACCCAGCGCTTGGGTGAACCAGGTTGGTTGCGCTGCTGATGTTCCCGTGTCCGTCACCATTCTGCGAAACTCCCGTCGGGATAGGTCCAGGTCGGCGATCCGGGTTCGAGCCGGCCCAGTTGCACAGCGGCTCGTACGGCGTCCTCGTCGATGTCGACGCCCAGTCCGGGGCCGGTCAGGCGGGGAATGTGACCGCCAATCGGGGTCAGTGAGGTCGCATCTCGTAACAGCGCGGCGGCCGGTGCGGGCTCCAGATGCAGATTCAGGGTCTGTTCCTGGGCGTAGAAGTTCGGCACTGCGAACGCCAGTTGCAGGCAGGCGGCGAGCGCGAGTGGTCCGATCGGGGAGTGCGGGGCGATGACTGCGTCGTAGGTCTCCGCCTGCGCAGCGATGCGGAAGCACTCGGTGATTCCGCCGGCATGGGCGAGGTCCGGCTGGACGATGGCCACTCCGGCCTCGAGGACCGGTCGAAATTCAGTCCGTGAGTACAACCGCTCACCAGTGGCGATAGGAACGCCGGAAGCTTGAACCAGATCGGCGAGGAACCCGGAGAATTCGGGCCGTACCGGCTCCTCGGCGAATGCCACACCGAGCTCGGCAAGGCCTGGCAACAGTCGCCGGGCCAGCGGTACCGACGCTCGGCCGTGTAGATCGACGGCCAGGTCCACATCGGGCCCTACGGCGTCGCGGACGGCGCTCAGATCGGACAGCAGACGCCTGACAACGCCAGGCTTTTCGAGGTAGTCCAGCGCTAGCGGTGGGGCGACCTTGATCAGGTCGAATCCGGCTGCCGTGTGCCGCAGTGCTCGCTGGGGATCACCCATCGCCGCCGGGGAGTTGGCGTGGGCGTAGACGCGGGCCTGGTCACGGACCGGACCGCCCAGCAATTCATGGACAGGTTGTGACAACCAGCGGCCCTTGAGGTCCCACAGGGCCTGATCCAACCCGGCGACCGCGGAACTCAACACCGGGCCGCCCCGGTAGTACCCGCCGCGCGCCAGTACCTGCCAGTGCCGGGTGATGGGCAGCGGATCTGCGCCCAACAGATGTTCAGCCATCCGGTCGACGGCCGCTGTGACCGTTCGTACCCAGTTTTCCAGTGTGCACTCACCCCACCCGGATACTCCTTCATCGGTGGAAATCTTGACCATGGCCAGCCGGTTGGACAACACGAAGGTCTCTACGGTGGTGATTTTCATAACAACTCCGGCGGTGTGGTGTTCATTGGTCGGACACTTTGCTGGAGCGCCTCGGGCGAGACGGGCTCGGGCCGCGAACGGCCCGTTTCCGCTGCATTTTCACTCATTTCGTGTACGGAGTATCTCGGGTAGAAACTCAACAGAGCCTGGGCGCGAGTGGTAGCCACCAGCGCCCCGTTGCCGGCAAACCGGCGCCGGCGTGGCACTCCCGGCGCGTAACGGTCAAGAAGTTCCTCCGACGGCGTGGCCAGCAAGGTGTCGGCGGCGCTCAGTCCGATGACATGCGATCCCGGCACCGGCACGCGCAGCGCGGCCCACACAGCGGCCGCGGCATCCTCGGCTGCCAGGTAGGCCCACCCGGTGCGAACCATCTCCGCCGGGTTGGCCGCCGCCTGCGTCACGAACTCGGGTAGCGCCGCGAGTGGGCGTACCAGCGGCAGCCGTAACGCGATGACATTTATTCCCCAGGCGCGGAAAGCCATCGCTGCCGTCATCTCATCGACGGCCTTGGACAGCGAGTACGCATCCGCGATGTCCGCCGGTAGATTCTCGTCGATGGGAAAATATGCCGGTAGAAGCAGGCCTGGGTTGAGGTTCACGCCGGAGGCGTTGATGCTGCTGGCGATCACGGCTCGTCTGATTCCGGCGGCTGCTGCTGCGGCCAGCACCGTGAACGTTGCGTTGGTGTTGTTGGTGAACACTTGTCGCGCCGAGCCGAGCGTCGGATGCGGGATCGCGGCCAGGTGGACCACGGCGTCTGCTCCGTGAAGGGCGGCCGTGACCGCGGCCTCGTCGGTCACGTCCGCGGCGACCTGGCGGATCCCGTGCGTATCCGCCGCGGACGCGGTGACCTGCGCATCCAACGCGGTCACGGTGACCTTCTCTGCGGCCAGTCGGCCCACCACTGCGACCCCGACGGTCCCATTGGACCCGGTGACCACAACTGAGCGCGGCGAATCGCCGGGTGCGGTCATCGGAGAATGTCCGTCGAAGCAGTGAGAACGGCCAGCTCGGCCGACGTCGGCAGACCCTCCCAGTCGCCTTCTGTGGCCACCGCGATCGCGCCGACCTGGGCTGCTTGCGTCAGACAGGCCTGTTCGCCCCATCCGTGCAACATTCCGGAAAGGTATCCGGCGGCGAAGGCGTCGCCGGCGCCTACCGGGTCAACGGCCGTCACACCGAACGCAGCTTGGGTGAGAACACCGGAGCTCGTCGCCGACATCGCGCCCTTGGCACCAAGTTTCAGGATCACCCGCCGGGGGCCGACGCGTAGCAGGTCCGCGGCCAGCCCGTCGAGATCGTCGGCGTTGCTGAACAATCTGGCCTCCGGGACGGTGGCGAACACGGTGTCGCAAAGGGGCAGGAGGCGCCGGGCCCGGTCTTGGAACGCGGCCGCGTCGGGCAGCGCGGCGCGGTGATTGATGTCGAAGGACACCGGAACATTGGCGGCGCTGGCGGTTTCGGCGGCTCGTTGGGTGGTGTCGGCCGGGCCGGTGCCGAGCCCGAGGGTGATCCCGGTGACGTGTAGCAGTCCGGCGTCGCCAATGACCCCTTGCGGCAGATCGGTGGGCGCCAGGTCGATGCCTGCCGACTGGGACCGGTAGTACCAGACCCGGGTCCGGTCGGCTGTTCTCCGTTCGGACAGCAGCAGCGCTGTCGGCCGGTTAGTGTCCACCCGGACCAGCACTTCCAGGCCCTCGGCCCGCAGTTCCCGGACCACCATTTCGCCCAACGGGTCTGCGCCGACGTGGCCGATCCAGGTGGCCGGCAGTCCGAGCCGCCGCACCCCGATGGCCACGTTGGACTCCGCACCGGCGAGCGTCAGACCCAGTGAGCTTCCGCGGGTCAGTGGTCCGGGTGATCGTTGCCGGAGCACCGCGAGTGTTTGCCCGACGGTGACCAGGCCGCGCCGGCTCATTTCACCGCGCCGGCGGTCATGCCGTCGATGACCTGCCGTTGGAAGATCAGAAACAGCACGAACAGTGGCAGCACCCCCAGGAGCGCGGCCGGGAACAGCTGGGTGGGTTGCAAGGTGTGCGGGTTTGCGAAGGAATACGCATTGGCCATGACCGTGCTCTTGCCGGGGTCCTGCAGAAAAACCAACGGAATGATCAGGTTGTTCCATACCTGTAGGGAAACAAAGGTCAACAGGGTTCCGGTGATCGGGCGCATGAGTGGAAACACGATGGTGAAGAACGTCCGGAACGGTCCGCACCCATCGATCGCGGCGGCTTCCTCCAACTCCGGTGGGACCTGCCGGATGAAACTGCTGTAGAAGAACACCGATACCGGCAGGCTCAGCGCCGTGTAGATGATGATCAAGCCGAGCCGATTGTCCAGCAGGTGCAGGTTGCGCATGAGCAGGTACAAGGGACCGATGATCACGAAGACCGGGATGGTCAGGCCGATCACGAACAGCCGATAAACCAGCGAACTCCAGGCCGCTGTGATCCGCGCCAGCGGATAACTGGCCATCGCGCCGATGATCGACACCGCCAGGCAGGAGAACACCGTGAGTAACACGGTGTTGACGACGCTGGAGAAATAGTGGATCTCGTCGATCGAGATCCGGTAGTTGTCCAGCGTCAGATGCCGTGGCCAGCCCAACGGATTGGCCGCCAAGTCGGTTGCCGTTCGGAACGAGGCGACCAAGGTGAACAGAAACGGCATGATGAAGGCGATCGCCAGCATCGCCAGCACCACATCGAATACCCGGCCGCGCCAGGCCCGCCTGTTGCGCGACGGCGTGGAATCCGGTGGCATTGTGGCTCGCGGCGACTCGCGCCGCACTGTCGCGCTCCCGGTCACAGCGCCCGCTCCCGTCGACGTAGCAAAGTGGTGGCGGCACTGGATATCACGACGACGACGATCAACAGCACGACCGCTGTTGCGGCGCCCATGCCAAAATCACCGTTGTTGAAGATGTCCTGGTAGATCAGTAGTGCCAGAGTCTGGGTCGACCCGACCGGGCCGCCGCCGGTCAGAACCAGCACGAAGTCGAACACGCCAAGTGATCCAATCAAGCTGAGCGTGATGTTAACGGTGAGCGCGGGCGCGAGCATCGGCCATTCGACTCGCCAGAATCGTTGCCAAGGATTGGCGCCGTCCAACTCGCAGGCCTCGATCTGCTCCGTCGAAATTCCGGCGTATCCGGCCAAGAAGATGATGCAGGAGTATCCGGCGAACATCCAGATGTTCACCACTGCGATAGCGAACAGCGTGATCGATGGTTCGCCCAGCCAGACGTGTTGCCAAGAAGTGAGCCCCACCGCTGCCAGTAGGTCGTTCAACCCGCCGTCGGGTCGGTAGAGGTAGGACCAGATGAAGGAGGCCATCACCGGTGAGATCAACGCGGGTAGCAACAACATGGTGCTGACCGGGCGGCGGATGCGACGGCGACGGTTGAGGACGCTGGCTGCGAGCAGACCCAATCCGGTCTGCGCCACGAGTACGAACCCGGCGTACACCAGGGTGTGACGCAACGCCGCCCACAGGACCGGGTCGTGCCACAGGGTGTGGTACTGCTTGAGTCCGACGAAGTTCTGCGTCGGACCGCCGGTGTTGTCGGTGAAGCTGAGCAACACCCCCTGGAACAGCGGGTACAGCACGAAGACGCCGTAGACCAGAACCGCGGGGAGCAGGAAAAGCAGCGCCGTGAGGCGGGAGCGACGTCCAAACATTTCGCCTCCCTGGAAGCAATCGATTGCCGCTAGGTCCGGGGCCACGCCGAACGCGGCCCCGGACTCTGAAATTACCCAGTGGGATCAGGTTGAGCTCAGCCCTTGGGTGCCGCCGCCGACTGGATGGCATTCACGGTCGCCGCCACGTCGGTAGTACCCAGCAAGAAGCCCTGCAGGATCGATCTGATCTTGGTCTCCGGATCGGCCAGATCCCAGCTGTTGGACGGGAACAAGGCAACCCCGCCGGGTCCGACCGACTTCGTCATGGGGGCGAGGAAAGCGTCGGTGGATGCGGCGCCGTTGAATGGACTGATGGCAGCCTCGGCGGACAGATACGGCGCCAGGTTCGCTGACTGGGCCCAGAAGTCCACGTAGGCCTTCGCGGCCTCCGCCTGCTTCGACTTGGCATTCACGGTCCACATCGTCCCAGGGAACACCAACACACCGGGTGCGACTCCGGACGTGCCGCCCGGCCACGGGATGAACGCCAGCTTGAAAGGGGCCTTCTTGATGGCCGCGGCCGCCCATGACCCGCCGGCAAAGAACGCCGATTTGCCAGCCATGAAATCAGGTTGACCGGTGGTCGCCTCGTCGGTGCCGACCGCTTCTTTGTAGTTGACGAACCCTTTGTCGCCCAACTCCTTGATCTGTTCCAACGGGGTGGTGTAGGAGTTCGGGAAGGTGACCTTGCCGGCCATGAACTGCTGATCCCAGTCCGGCGTTTTCTGATACACCGTCGTCGCAGCGGACATCAGCATGACGAACTCTGCCATGAAGCCCTGCGCGTCTGGGAAGGAATATCCTGGCAGGTTAGCTGCTTTCAGCTTACCCAACACACTGAGAAAGGTCGGCCAGTCAGTGGGCGGCGCGGTCACGCCGGCCTTGGCCAGGATGTCCATGTTGACGTACACCCCCACCGGGCTCAGCTCCATCGGCGATGCGAGGACCTTGCTCTGGTAGGTGACGAACGGCTTGAGACCCGACCCAATCTGGCTGGTCCATCCGGCCGAGGTCAGGTCCGCGAGATAAGCGGACTTACCCCATGCCTGGACCTTCTGCGGATCGGCCATGATGACATCGGCGGCGTTCCCGGCTAGCAACTGCGACTGCAACTTCTGCTGATACACATCATTCGGTGGGACATAGGCGTATTTCACCATGATGTTCGGATTGGCCTTGGCGAAGGCTGCGTTGATTTGGTCGACGTTCGCCGGTTCCGCGCCGCCACCCTTCCAACCCTCGACGCTGATCGTGACCGGTGGGCCGGTATAGGCAGCAGCGGCAGCGCTGGAGGAACCAGCCGAGCCCGGGGCGCTGGTAGCAGAGGCCGGCGCGGCGCCCGACCCGGACGACTGCATCGATGCTGCCGGGGCCTGCGCCGCGGACGTCACCGACGCTGCCGCACGCGCCGCCGCGGATGACCCGGCTGCAGTAGAGCCAGATGACGACGAGCCGCACGCGGCCAGTGGAGCGATCAACGTGAGTGCGGCTGTGGCCAGAGCGAGTGGCCGGCGGAGACTTCGCATGCGAGGAGCCTTTCTGAGGAAGGGAAATGCCTGGATGGGTCGACGGTCGGTCACGGCTGACCGGTCACCGTTGCCGGCCGGGACACCTGGCGAGCACTGGGCGGGTCGGGGGCCGTGCGCCACAGAACTGAGGCGTAGCCCGGCAAACCTGGCCAGCCAATAGAT
>JAABUZ0100005132.1_pt1 | contig 17440 bp, 14 predicted proteins | sample 5562091 | NCBI WGS metagenome assembly JAABUZ01 (sample SAMN12813069, study PRJNA571459) | rock metagenome | isolation source: Antarctica rocks | place: Antarctica: Victoria Land, Linnaeus Terrace sud | collected 2015-12-21
GGATAGAGCCCTTCATACCTTTCCCAATTATCACTTGGCACTAGCGGCAAAGGCCAAGGCCCGCATTGCAGCTGGTGACACGAAGAGTGCCGTCGAGTTCTATCAGCGCGCTCAGTCACGTGTGCCTCTGCCGGATACTGCCATAGCGCTTGGCGATTTATACACTCACCTTGGCGACTTGGAGCAGGCGAAGCAACAGTATGATTTGGTTGAATTCATCGAACGCGCAGGTACAGCAGTTAGTAACACCTACTCCCGCGAGTTGGCACTTTTCTGGGCTGACCACAATATAAAACTTGATCAGGCTTTAGCGATCACCCAGCGCGAACGACTGACGCGATCTGACATTTACACATTTGATGTGCTAGCGTGGTGTCTTTTTAAGCATGGTGCGATGTCCGAAGCTAAGGCAGCAATTGACAAAGCACTGGAGCTGAATACACGCGATGCCCGAATTTATTATCACGCTGGCATGATATATCACGGCCTCGGCTTGATTAAGAGCGCTGTGAAGTATCTCGAACTGGCGCTCTTAATCAATCCCTACTTTGACATTCTTCAAGCGGATGTCGCCAGACAAACACTCAACGCCATCAATACCTGATGTTCAGTTGAGAGTTATTAATAGCTACAAAAAAGAGCTTTATGACAAATACTCGTATAGTTTCAAATCTCCGACGCGCAGTAGCGACACTCCTCATTGCCCTAGTCTTCGTTTTTGGCTCTGCCAAGGCGGTTGTCGCGCATCCATTAGGTAACTTCACCATCAACCATTTCGCTCGCCTTGAAGTTGGCACCGAACAGATCACGATTCATTACGTCGTTGATATGGCGGAGATTTCGACCTTTCAAGCATTACAAGCAGCGGACACCGATGGCGACGGCTCACCTTCAAACGCGGAGCTTAACACCTATCTGGAGCGCGTCGCTTTCGAGTACGCCAACGGCATCCTGCTTACCGTCAACGGCACACATATTCCGTTAGAGTCCGTTCCCAAGACAGTCACAATGCCGCCGGGAGCTGGTGGACTACCAACCCTCCGGGTAGAGTGTGATTTTACTGGCGTGGTACCGGAAGATGGTACGAGTGCCACACATCAACTGCGCTTCGAGGACACTAACCATCGCAGTCGGATTGGGTGGCATGAAATTGTTGTGACACCTGCTCCTGGAGTCACACTCTTCGACAGTTCGGCGTTCGGTACTGCAGTGACTGATGAGCTTAAAGCTTATCCCGAAGACTTGCTTACTGCACCTTTGGATGAGCGCATGGCCCAAGTGTCATTCACTAGAGGCAGTTTGCCAGCCAACGCCACTGCTGTTCTAACACGTGATGGTCGTCCAACTACGAAATCGCGTGATCGGCTAGCTGAGTTGATCTCTGTACCCAAGATCACACCCACCGTGGCGCTATGGAGTTTGCTAATCGCTACTGTGCTTGGCAGTCTGCACGCGCTCTCGCCTGGTCATGGTAAGACTATCGTTGGTGCCTATCTCGTGGGTTCGCGAGCGACAGCGCTTCATGCGGCAATTCTAGGCTTGACGGTTACGATCACACACACAATCGGCGTCTTTGCCCTTGGACTCGTGACACTCTTCGCGTCACAGTATGTTGTTACTGAGCGCCTCTTTCCCATACTCAGCCTTGTCTCTGGTGGGATAGTCTTAGCCCTCGGCTTAAGCCTCTTTGCCCGTCGGTTACGTCTTTTGATCGCCCATGAGGGGACTGATAGTCACTCCCACCACGAACACTCTGATCATGGGCACACCCATGACCACTCACATCATGAACACTATGATCATGGTCACACCCATGAACACTCACACCATGATGGCGCTGAAGCAGCAGCAATAACACATTCCCATGGTCAGCAATCGCACTCTCACCTGCCACCAGGAGCCGATGGCTCGAGAGTTACTTGGAACAGCTTGCTCGCACTTGGCATCTCAGGCGGACTGCTCCCCTGTCCCTCAGCGCTCGTTGTTTTTCTCTCCGCTGTCTCGCTGCACCGTGTCGGCTTTGGACTCCTCCTCGTTGTGGCGTTCAGCCTTGGCTTGGCTAGCACACTGACTGGCATCGGGCTAGTGTTCGTCTACATAGGACGTTTAATGAAGCGTCCATTGCCCTTTAATCGCTTTTTCCGCGTACTGCCGGTTGCCAGCGCGTTGGCGATCGCCTGTGTCGGTGCAGTGTTCTGTTACGGGGCAATAAGAGGAGCGGCAGGTATGCTCTAAAGAGAGTCACACGAGAATCCTTCTATTGCCATCCACCGCCATCAAACACCAAGGCTGACATTAGCTCTGCGCTCTCTTGTTGCACTGCAACACCAGATAAATCCATTAGCATCCCCCAAAGACCACAAGCCACCCAGTTCAAAACCTTGGGCTCACTCAAACTGTGTACTATAAGCTCAATGTATTCCAACGAGCTAATGGGAGCTACTGTTGCGCGCCCTTGCGATGTACCAAGGGTCATCAAAAAGCAAGCGCGTTCTATTTTCGAATTTATGGGTTCAAAACGAGCCAAAGCCTTGCTGTCACAGAGTTCTGAATTTTCGATTGACAGGGCTTTGGCAGTGGATGGCTCAAACCAACCAATCTCACCCATCTCCGCTGAATTAGCAGCACTGTACTGGCAGCACTGGAACCACACGCGGAAACCTCCTTGCCACTGCTCTAGTCAATGCCCTCATCAAGCTCCGCTTAAACGAGCGGTGCCTCGATACATCGGGCGGCTCGTGGCACCTGATGGAGCACGCCCGACCCTGTTACTGCCTTTGTTCTGGTGGAGTGACAATCCAGAGAGTGCATTTGGGATTGTTGGATTTTTGGCATTTGAGAATCCGATCCGCATTCCAATGCACCAAATTGCGTCCGAATACACTAAGGGAATCATTCCACTTCAGCGACCAATACCACCATCCAGTGCCAATACCAACTAGAAAGACCACAAGTAGAGCAGTCAACGGTGAAAACCATCTGCTAGTATTGGCAATTGTCATGCCCTTCTGTAGTTGATTGATATCTTTCTTAGCATTATTGAGTTCTTGAATTGCGCTATTTTGACTCCCGATTGACTGCCCCATCCGCTCTAACAGAACTTTCAAAACATTTATATTCGTTTCTCTATCCTGTTCTACGCTGTCGCGGAGCGCTGTAATCTGGTTCTTGAGTTCAATGGCTGATCTTATAGTCTCCGAAGACTTGTTCAATACCTCCCCATTAGCTTCAGCTATGGCAGATGTAGCAGCCATACCAGACTCTTGGAATTTGGCAATGACTACCCTCGATGCTTCAATCATCTGTTTGATAATTGCTTCAGCCTGCGTAGAGCCTACTGCCTGAACATCTCTAGCTGATTGTTCCATTGCAGTACGTTCAGTATTAATTCCGCCCAGGATATCTTCACAGAGCTTGACAGTGTATTCAAGCGATGCCAGATAAAGGAATAATATGTCGTCGTCTGGGAGGTTGAACCGCTTTTGAAGTTTCTGCACATTGCGCTTGTGCTCATCCGACATCGACAACCCACGGAGTATATCGTCTAGGTAGTCGTCATCATAAATTGGCATAATCTACAACCCAAAAAAAGCTGATGCGTTTCTCACCTCAGTTTCCATATCCACCAGCCACCTGTACGCCCGTGTGCGTTGGCTACGCTGAAGGATTGTTTTCTCTGCATCTACCGCCCACCGAAAAGGCAAGTCATTATCCTCAATGACATCCCACGATGTCCAAAACATCTCTTGCATATTCAGCTCTATACCACCCAACTGCTCAATTACTTTTTTTCGAGTCTGAGAGGCATCATAGCGAGTAAATGTGTGAGGTTCACCAAACAGCAAGTTTTTCACCACCACATAATCAGCGCTATCCCCACAAAGCTCAACTACCTCTTTGAGCGCACTTACTGAGCTTCGAGTCTTGCCCAGGACATGAACGATAGTGACTCGATAGCCTGATTCAGTCGCTACGTTTAGCAAGTCTAGTTCCTGGATGAAGGTTGTGAACGCATCTCTCGACCGAGCTGGCAGATCCACTAGAATCAATTCATTGTAATCACCCAGGCTATCAATGAGATAGTCTGCCTCTCCACGCACTGTAAAGTCTACCCGCTCTACAGCATCCGGTTCATCATCTGGTAAGGTCTGCATCCCAGATCCTATTCGCTTGTAACAGCGATATAGATCAGCATTGCTAGTATCGGAATCAATTGCCTTACAAGGAATGCTTAGGGAGCGATAGATATCAAGCAACAACCGGGCGAAGGCAGACTTGCCCACACCGCCCTTGTCCCCGTAGACAAAGATGAGTCGCTTTAGTTGTTCTATCTCGGAATTTGGCATAGCAGCTATAGTTCTTCGTTCTTTGGAATGTTAGCAAACTTTCCCCGAACAACCGACTTACGTTTCGTATCTACTTTAGTATCCGTTTCTGTATCCTGTTTTTTATCCGCTTTAGTAGCCGATGGTTTGGTTGATGGCTGGGTAGGAGCGTGAGCAGCTTCAGGGGGTGGCTCTACTGTGGCTGTCTGGTCGGATGGATGGTCGGGTTCAGGTTTACGCCGTTGACTCTTGGTGGAGTCGGCTAGGTACTGCTTAAGAGTTGTCCCTTTGACACTGATCCCTTCCTCTGAAAGGATAGCCGCGATTTCATCATAGGTATAGCCGCGCTTCAACGCCTTGTTAATCATTGCCTTAGATTTGAGGATGATTTCTCTAAGGGTCATTCCTTCTTTAGGCTTGGTCGGGAGACGAGACTCTACCTTTTCTAGGATGGACTTGAGCTTGTCATCGTCAATGTTGATAATCGTCTGCTTTGGAGGCATACAAACACCGATGAATCTAGTAAAAGTCTATTCTATGAAGCATTAATGGTAAACTAAGATAGACCTAGCTCAACCGAATCAGCCCCACATGAGCCAGAGCCAGCCCCACCCCAGCATTTTCTTTTTCCCAGTAGCCCTGTCCGGGGGTGTTGTCATGGGCGGGTTCACCCGCCCATGACAACACCCCCGGCTACTGTTGGGTTGTTTGTTGTGCCACTACGGACGTTGTGGATCACTCCACAATTTTGCCCTAACGGGTGCCTACGGCAGCGCGACGCGCCAAAATTGCTACGTGAGCCCTGCGGGGCTGGTTCTGGCGTTGGTTGCAGAGTGGCGCGAGAGGGAGAGCCCTCTCAGGACTCTCCCCGTGCCAGTTTGCGACTGACAACCGTACCTCACTTACCTGTGAGTGCCAAAGGCGGTCGAGGTTGTCAGTCGTGCGCTGCGCCAAACTGGCTAACGTAAAATTCATCTAGAGCGGTTCCTAGGTGTAGGGAAAAGGGAAATATTGCATGGCCTACGGGATTTGTCGGATTCAGAAGCTAAAGGCTGGGTCAGTTGGTGGGTCTGCTCAACATACTAACCGACAACGGTACACCCCCAACGCTGATCCAGAGCAACAGCATATCCGCATCGTTGGGCAACCGGATGGCCCAAATACTCCAGACCTAGAGACTCTGGTGAGGCAGCACATTGGCGACCAAACGATTCGCAAGAATGCTGTCCTCGCGGTCGAGTTTCTGCTGACCGCCAGCCCGGAATACTTCCGACCGGATGACCCAGGCAGAGCGGGACACTACGAGCCACAGAGATTAGAAGACTTCCAACATCAAGCATGTATTTGGCTGAGCAACAACTACGGCGACCGAATTGTTAGAGCCGAACTTCATCTGGATGAAGCGACCCCCCACATTCATGCCTATCTGGTACCGCTGGATGAGAAAGGGAAGCTAAACTGTAGAGCTTTGTTTGGTGGGAGCCGATATCGCCTATCAGAGCTTCAGGATAGCTTTGCAGCGGCGATGGTTCCCTTGGGACTGGAGCGCGGCATTAAGGGGAGTAGAGCCACCCACACAGAAGTCAAAGAGTATTATGCTGCTGTCACCCAATCACCCGATACCACCCTCGACATGGCGACCATCCATCACCAGTTGGCAGACCGCCAACGAGTACTCAAAGAAAAATCGGAGATGGAGCGCACCAACAAAGCTCTTGCCGAGTCAAATCAGCATCTATTGCGCAAACTAGCCAAGGCAGCAGTTGAAGCTTACACCCACTCTGAATCAGCTACTGAATGGAAGAAAAAATATGAGGATTTAGCTAATAAGGTGCGGGATATTCCGCTTGGGCAAGTTGCTTATGAATTAGGTTTAGAGCCTGACCCCAGAGACAAGCACAAGTGGGAGAATACTGACCACATTATCAACATCACTGGCAGCAAGTTCTATGACTGGAAAGAGTTAAAAGGTGGTGGGGGTGCAATTGACCTCGTGATGCACATGAATCAGTGCAATTTCAACCAGGCAGTAACGTGGATAAATGACCGTATTGGAGAATCAGCGACGTTAACTGCCACCACCTATCACACCAAGGAGATCATTAGGTCGGAGACACTAAAGCAGTTCGTGAAGCCAGTTGAGAATTCGAGCCACTGGGACAAAGTGAGGGGCTACCTGACCCGTGAGCGCAGACTACCTAGCGCTGCTGTAGATGCTCTCCATCAGCAGGGTCTGATTTACGCAGATGACAAACAAAATCTTGTGTTTATTCGTCGTGACCTGGAAGAAAAGACTATCACCGGAGCATCACTTAGAGGAACCGCTGGCACAGACAACTTCTTTAAAGGATTAGCCCGTGGCTCAAAGCGCTCTCAAGGTTGGTTTTACTTTGAGCGCGGTGGACAATTCGTAGACCCGATTCAACGAGCAGTGCTGGTAGAGTCTCCTATCGATGCTATGTCCTTCGCTGTGTTAGACCGAACGGAATCTAGGAAGACTCTCTATTTATCTACGGATGGAGCCGGTCAAATCCCCCTGGAATTTTTACGGACGTTACCAGACAAATCGGTGATTATTGCCTACGACAATGCCCAGGGAAGTAATTTAATGGCGCAGCGAGTCATGGAGCAGTTGCCCAATTCGGTACGTAGGCGACCTCAAGCGAAAGACTGGAACTCTGATCTTAAGAATGCCTTCAACCTGGAGGTGACGCGCCGCCAATCACAACAATCACAGCAACAGTCACCTTCACAACAGCGGGGCCATGGAATAGGACGGTAGGCTTGATAACTGAAAGCCCAAGGTATAGCTGCAAAACGCTTAGCCTGGGGCTTATTTGATTGGCGTTGGGTACCCAATGCATACCCCGTTGGGTTCCCATTGGGTAGCATTGGGTAGCCCCCTGGTCATGCCGAGATTAATGAACTGTAAAAGACAACTAGGGACGGATCAGGGCATAGGTTTCACCGCCAAGTGAAGGCGGAGAAGAAAATTAAGCTGCTCTGTCTTCACGACTTAACTGCTGCTCAATTTGCTCAATAGCCGCGCGAGTTGCTGCTAGTCTAGTTTCCAAGTCATCCCGTGTTGACCTAAAAAATTTGAGTTTGGCCTCTAACTGACTTCTACGAGAAACAGATTCACCATAGTACGAAGTGTTGCCCCAAGTATTGCACCAGGAAGGAAACATAGTTCACCTTGCTAAACATGAGTCTATTTACGATTGTGGCTAAATTTTGCAATATTTGGTTATTAAGCAGCCACCGAAGCCTAGGGATATATGAGACTGGCAGTTAAAGTGTAGGGCTAGCGGTAGACGATTAGTCAATCTGAGTAGAGGAAGGTCAGTCTAATAGTTAGTAAGGTCAATAAAATCAAACCGATGGTCAAGGCGACGGTCAGCAAGGTTATCCCGGTGACAAGTCCGATGGTCAACAAGGTCATCCCAATGACAAGCCCGATAGGAAGCAAGATTAGCAAGGCCAGCAAAGTTAGCAAGGTCTGGTCAGTCCTACGCGCAACGGCAGCCCTACCAGTTTAGCAATGGGTTATTAGGAGTAAGATAAACTGCGACGGAAATGTCCGAATTAGGATCGGGCAAGCCAGGTTTTTTGGTGAGAGGCATAAGTGCACTCTTTGGGGTATCCCCTCTCAGGACTCTCCCCAAGCCAGTCATTGCCGACAGCTAGTATCACACATTTGTAGGTGGGAAAAATTAGCTAAGCTGTCGTCACCGCTGCGCTATAACTGGCTCAAAGATAACCTGTTATCAAGCTGTTATCAATACAGTATTCTCTTTTAGGTGTTCCAAAGCCCACCTCTGGGATGTGGCTCATCGCCAGGTAAAGCAAGTTTCAAGCCAGAGGCGAGCGATGAGGGGTCAGGCGACCCTGACCTCTAGTCAGCTTGATAATTGGCGTCATCAAGGTATCCAAAGCGTTCATTCACCCGATAGCCTATAATCTTCCCGCCCGATGTCCTCTTGCTGATGATGCCCAATCCAACCAAGCGATTAATCGCTGCTGTTGACTAATGCCGCTTCATTTTGAGTCGGAGGGCAATTTCAGCTTGGGTGATACTGCTGCTGGTGCCTACCGAAATCGTTGCCAGGATGACTAGGAGTACCCTCAGCCTTTGACCTGTGACTGAACGGTCAGCCGCTACTCGAGGTAGTCCCTGTGACCAAGTCATTTCTGTCATAGTGTAATGCAAGGAGATAACACAGTTATGCTAATGCATGACAGGTTAGCCTTGCTTTAGAGCTACGCTTCAAGTGCTTTATCCGCAGTACCCGCGCGAGAACCACGTTTTTTTGTCGTAGTGCGCTCACTCTACCAAACGCGCTCCATGGGGTATGGGGTATCCCATGAGGTATGGGGTAGGTCGTGGGGTAGTTCACGCGGGTAGCCACAGGTAGCGTTACTAAAGCAACTGTTCAGTGCATATGCACTGCATATGCAGCGTTGATTATGCAGTGATTATGCAGTGGCAGTGGATGAGGTTAGGGTAACCCTGACCGGACGGGATGTGGGGGTTACAAAAAAGTTATCCAAAGTAGACCCACGCCTTAACGAGGGCCATTCATGATGCACCACGGATTATTCAACGCGACAGCGACCAACCATGGATGCGGTTTCCCCTCGGGGTGGAACCGATGAAATTAAACAGAAATTGAAGCCAGTTAAATGTACAGCGCCAAGGACGGTTGTACCACCGTATATTCACTGAATTAATTTGGCGGGCCTCAGAAGTCGTGCCAACTTATTCAGTAAAATTACGCTTGTAAACAGAACGAGTTCGCACTAAGTTTCTTTTAAAGCTAGACAGAAAAAGACTTTGTCCAGATATGAGAACTAATCCCTCACTTGGAGCGAAGCACAACCAACTAGCCAGAACCGGGACGAGGGAAAAACCTGCTCAAAACGAGCGCGCGATCGCCGATGCCAAAAATCAGGTCCAGCCGTCAACAACGACTATTCATGATATACCACAGATCACCCAACGCGACTTTCTCGGACCTGATTTTTCCGGCAACATTCCTGGTCGTCAAAAAAGACTTGCTATGAGACTCAAAGAGCACTCAACAAACGGCTGCGCTCGTTTTGAGTAGATTCATTGTAGGACTTGTGGTCAATACAAAAACGTCAGGAGACGCAACCGTGAAAAGAATGCTTACTAGACGAGACGCACTGAAGCTTGGCTTGCTCGGGGGTGGAGCTGTCCTGCTACCACTGGCACTACAGCGCCGCAGTTCTGCACAGTTAAGCACATGGACGACTCAGTTTCAGGTGCCCCTGCGTATCCCGCCGGTGCTTAGTCCTGTAAGCAGCGATGCGACGACCGATTACTACGAGATCACGATGAAGCCGGCCCAAGTTGAGATTCTGCCTGGGCTGAAAACAACGATTTGGGGCTATAACGGTCAGTTTCCCGGCCCCACGATCAAGGCTCGTGTAGGGCGGCAAACACTTGTCCGCCAAATAAACAATCTGCCAGAACCGATGGTAGTCCACGCTCACGGGATGGGGTCGAAGCCTGAATCCGATGGTCACCCGGACGACATTATCGAGCCGGGTGCCTACAGAGACTACATCTATCCCAACGACCGCCCCGCCACGCTGTGGTACCACGACCACTCGATGCACGATGTGGCTCCCCACATATATAAGGGGCTGAGCGCCTTCTATCTGATTGGGGATGAAGTCGAGGATAGTCTGCCCCTGCCCAAGGGACAATATGATATCCCGCTGATGCTTCAGGATCGGCTATTCGCCAGCAATGGCGAGTTCATCTATAACAGCAGAGGCAATAATGGCGCTTTTGGCACTACCATGCTGGTCAACGGTGTGACATCGCCCCGCTTCGAGGTGGCCAACCGTAAGTATCGCTTCCGAATTTTGAACGCGTCAAATGTGCGCTCGTACCAACTCGCGCTCAGTTCCGGCCAACCCTTAATCGTGATTGGGAGTGATAATGGTGGGCTAATGCCCGCGCCAGTGACAACTAGCAAAATCCGCTTAGGAGTGGCGGAGCGCTACGATGTAATCATCGACTTTTCCGTCTACTCTATCGGCACTCAGGTAGTGCTGCAAAATCTGGTTGGTGAAACACCATCATTGCAGCAAATCATGCGCTTTGACGTCGTGCGGCTTGAAAGCGACGACAGCACTATCCCCGCAACTCTGCGTCCTTTTGAGCCGCTCCCAGAATCAAGAGCGGTGCGTACCAGGGACTGGAACTTCTCACGGGGGGAACATGGGGAGTGGGTGATCAACGGCAAACCGTGGGACTCGAACCGGGTGGATGCCACCCCGATCTTAGGCGATGTCGAGATCTGGCGTCTTGCCAACAACGACAAGGACGCAGAGCATCACATACACCTTCATCTGGTTCAATTCCAGATCCTTGATCGCAATGGTCAACCGCCTTTACCGTATGAGGTTGGCAGGAAGGATACCGTGTTCCTTGGCCCAAACGAGGTGGTACGGCTAATCGTGAAGTTTGAACCCAACCGGGGTACGTACGCCTTCCACTGCCATATGTTGGAACACGAAGACCACTCTATGATGACTCAGTTTCAAGTGCTGTAGGCAGGCGATGCCCCTCAGCCTCCGTTGTGCTGCTGCGGCAACGCCGAGAGGAGAACCTGTGTAAATCTGGGCAAACGTGTATTAGCTTGTCTGTGGCGCACCATGAAGAGTCGATTTTGACGGTTGCCGAGATTTACATAGATTCATTGTCAGCCCTCGATTTGCTTTGTACTGGCTAAACTGTTGCAGTGTTGGTAGAATACCCCGCAACAGTTTTACGGCACCGGGTTTTCTTAAATCGTAGAAATCCAATCATGGCATTGTTTGACCAATGCTCGGTACTCTTGATCAGTAGATGCGAGCGCTACTTTGTCAGTCTCCATCTTCTTTTTTGATGCTATCTAGGTAGTTGCGAGTTGACGCATTCATCTGCTCGGAAGGAACTACATATGTAGGGATAACATCTTGCTGTGGATACAGCGTTGGTTCCAAAAGGAACTTTTTTCCTGTCAACATAGACATCTTGGCATTTGCGTACTTCGTAAATTCCTGACGCGCTTCTAACGATGAATCGACAGTAACGCTACCGTCAGGATTTATGCGTCCAAGGGCAACCATTTCATCGTCATCATCGTAGTCAAGTAGGGCTAGTGCTTTTGATATGGGTTCCCTACTTCCGTTGATATAGCGTTTCCATTCTGACCGTGGAATTGTATTAAAACGAGCATTGACTTGCTCACTAGCAGCCTGAGCATCTTCTTTCTTGTAGTGAGGCGTTATTACTGTCCGTTGCCCAAGAATATACGCCACACACAACCATTTTCCAGTTAAACTACTTCGCTCAACTGTAGTTCTTACTGCAATTCCATAATTCGGATCTAGTAACTTACGTCGTCTTGCCTCACCCATATCATCACCTCAAAAAAACTCAATCAATTTCAGATTTCCCGTTCAACTCGGCAACCCATTCAGCAATCTGTTCAACTTTGGCTGAGTCGAGTTTTTTACACGCGGTCTTTAGCGATTGGGGGTGTGGATAGGCTTTGCGAACATCCGCCAGCATCTCTGAAGACTCGCAAGCCTCAAGCCATTCTGCCAAAGCTTTCATATTCTCAGTCGTGTCCCACTCATCGCTGGGTGGCACTGCTGCCGATTGCTCTACTGCCGTCTCGGTTGGGTTGACTTTGGTATATCTGCCTGACCTGATGTCGCTACGGCTCACGTAGTCGCCAGTAGAAGTCATCCAGCCGCCCCGCGCTAAACCAGTAAGAAGCGCCACACGACCTGATTTGTCGGAAACACAATCACTGACCCCTACTGTCTCCACTGCCACGGGAACTACTAGTACCTCAACATCAGCGTCTGGTAAGCCAGTTTGGGTAGCGGGTAAGGCAGTTGGTAGGGCAGTTGGTAAGGCTGTATCGCTTACTGTACTTGGATTGTAAGCCAGGTAAGCCAATTCATCGACACTATCCGCTTCTATAAAATCTGAATTTTCAGTTGCCTCATCTAAAGTAGTGTTGATTTCAGTTTGTTCACTGGGTAGGGAAACTGGCTTACCTGCCTTACCAAATTCACTCAAACCCTTATCTGGCAATGTTTCTATCAATTCTAACTGGCTTACCATCTGGCTTACTTGGTAAGGCAACTGGCTTACTTCAGGGGCATTCTGAGGGGTATTAGGATTGCTAGGAGGGCTTGAGGGAGGGTTATCAGGACTATCTGGGTTACCTGGATTATCAGGGGCTTTAAATCCGATGCCGAGTAATGCCATCCGGTTTTTCTCAGGGCCAGTAGTAATAGTGACGCGCTTTGTTTTGGGGAATAGGTTTTGAAATCTTGCGATTACTTGATTTGCACCACGAACGTTCGCATCACCTTTTCTTGCCTGGTCTACCCAGAGTGCCTTCTTCTTACCGGTGCTGGTTTCCTCATAAGATAATGTTCCATTGTCGAGATACCACTGCTCTAGTTGCAACCAGATTTCACCAGCAGTAAGTTTACTAGCCGGGTCATACTGTAATCGATTGTCTTGGCAAAATTGGAACAAATGACTATTTTGAGCCTGGATATCTGACATAGCTCTCTCGGTACAAGAGTAATCAATTCCATCCGCCATCAAATTAACTAAGGAATCTAACACGCGATTTAGAAACGCCGGTAGTACTTCGGATTGTAGAAAGTTAGGGTCATACTTAAACCGTGGGTCAGCTTCGATTTCTCCCTTACTCGGGTCAGCACCAATCTTGAATGTCTTATTGAAAAGCAGGACTGAATACCGAGACTTAATTGCCTCTAGAGCAGCTTGGACGCTAGGAACATCATTAAGGTTGAAGATAGGTACACCAACTGGGATAAAACTTTGTGCATCTTTTCCCTTCTGTTCGCTATCAAGAGATTCACCTGTGACAAAACATTTTAAAGATTGAATTCCATCTAGCTTGACATTGTTGGTGTTTTCGCTTGCCCAATTGACTCTGCTATGAATAAGACTGGCTAGGGGAAACTTTCGCCCTGTATCATACTGAGCAAAGTCACTTAGGGTAGCAGCAGTCATTCCTTTGCCGCCATACATTCTTGATACGACTTCTCGTAGGCTATCCTTACCATTGTTCCCGTCGCCCTTGGCAAAAATTGCCCTTACTAGTCGCCCCTTATGCTGCCGTACTGTGGCTAGGTCTAACGATGCGGCAATACTACGCAGGAATATTTCTTGCTGTGGCTTATCCAATACTTCTAGTAAGCGATCGCAATGGGTAGGATCAGCTGATGGATCAAACCTAACTTGCGGTTCATAGGTGTAGAAGTGTACCTTTGGTTCGTGCTCAACTAGCTGCCATCTGGGTGTACTGCCAACCCATGTAAGCTCAAGCACTCCGTTGGTGCAATTTATTCCTGGTGGATCTGCTAACTCTGGCTTAATAGCAAGCCTTATCTTTACCCATTTCAAAACACGCTCGACCCACTCAGGTGTTGCGTGGCTGTACTTGTAGTAGACTTCGCCGCTGGGTGCCTTGTGTTCCACAGGGTAAGTGTTACAAAATTCAGCGATCCGTCGCCGTTCTACTACGTCTGGTGACTCTTTGTAATAGGTCTGGCACTGACTCCAACAATGAAGTACATTGTTCAGACAGATCCAAGGCCAGTAACCATAGATAGCCTCGAACGCAGTCTGACAAAAGACTTCAGTAACATCGGCGACGCGATCAGCGAAGTCAGGAGTCTTGACATCCTGATCGACCTCTGGCTGATGAGGCTCCTTACTATGTGCAGCTGCTGCCTTAAATTGCTCCTCTAGTTTGCGGATAAAATCGTCTTTATCCATCCCCTGCTCTTGCCCCCACTTAATCCAATCTGCTATATCTCCAGCATGGGGCATATCTGACCAGAGGGCTAATGGAGGTATGATGACTAGCGGCATCCCGGCAATGGAAGCTGCGGTTGCTACCTTATTTGTCTTTTGGGTTCCAGGATCATCGTTGTCAGGTAGGCAGATTATTCCAGCTATTCCCGCTGTTTTTAACTCCACTAATTTTTTTTCGATAACCTCTTCGCTCCAGTCACTACCCTGGAACGTGACTCCGAGGAGCTGTAGCCACCGGCATACCTCAACGCAAGGCTCACCCTCTGGTAGTACAATCCACTTGCCCAGACCGTACAGAAGTGCTTCGTCTTCTTTATATAGAGGCCACGGCGATTCACCCTTGCCCCTCAAGACTTTCCCTTCACTGTCTACGTTATAGGGGATTACAGACTTGGCATAGCCTTTAGGCTTCTCAGAGTCTGCCCATTCTGTGCGAGTTACCTCCTGGGTTGGCGAATACCCATATATAAGCGAAGTGACTTTTCCACGCTCTCGGTCAAGCCGATGCTGCTTTCTAGGAATGTCTGTAGGGGATTCCGGTAAAGTGCCTAAAACCAATTGGTCTAGGGCTGGCAACGCTGCTGGAGTTAGTGCCTTGGGTTTAGGTTTACAGGGAATGACGCGGCTGTTGCGTAGCTCCTGGTGCTTCTCGCCCCTTGGTGCGAGCGCTTCCCGGATATCTTTATTTTTGCAACCACTCCAGCACTGGTAAGCGCTGTTTTTCCCGATGGTAAAGTTGTTTGACTGGCACGCTGGGCAGATGTAACGGCCCTTTCCCTTAGCTGGCTCTAGCTTTTCGATGTGGTCAAGGATGCTGAAGGTCGATCTCGTATCCATTAGCCCACCTCCTGGCAGGCTAGTCGGACGGCAATCGCTACAAAGTGAGTATAAGTCATGCGCTCGCTCTTTAACGCTTGCGCTTTAAGCGTCCGGCATAGTCTCGAACTGTGCCAGGTCTTGTGGCCTGGGGGCAGGCGTAAATCTAGTGAGTCTGGGAAATACTTGGGAACTGCTATCGTAGCTGTTGCTGCAACCATAAAGCCTCTTTCGATTGTGTGGTGCGCGACAGAGGCTTGAAGTGTGTTCCTTAATACTTGGCTGACCAACACCTACAGAATTCCTCGGAATTTTGTCTACATTTGTCGGTGTTTTGCTGCCTGTATTAGAATTGAGATGCTACGGGTTAGCCTCTGTCGCGTATTTCTCAGTCCGGTGCTTTGTCGCCAAACTCCACACCGTCTGAGTCAGGAAAATTTCCTGACCCGTAGCCCCATTTATTCAGTTTTTAATACCAAGCGCTGAGATGAGCGCTTCTATCTCCGCTACCAGCTGATGAAGCTGGGCTGCTTGTTCTCCTTTGGCTTTTCGCCCTTTGTACTGCCCGATTCCGTTGATTTGATCCAGGAGTTGGGCTTTGTATTGGCTGAGGATTCCCCCAGGCGCTGCGCCTTATCGTTGATCCGCAAGGGGATGGTTCCCCTAGCGACCTGCTCGATCAGTTCGGAGCGGGAAACATCCATCGACCCGGCTAAAGCATCCAGGCGTTCGACAGCTGTGGGGGTCAGTGAGATGTTGACGCGCTTTTTCTGCTCGTCATACATTTCGGGCTGTCCCTTCATACCCTTTAGACCTGGAGTCCCTTTTTTACCCGGCATCTGTGATTTTTGTCTAACGTGGTTTGAGCGCTGTCGTTCGGACTCTTATCACTATAGCAGCTTTTGTGTAACAACTCAAGCTAAAGTTTAAACCATAGCCTCTGGCCTGATCACCCTGGCTCTGGAAAGTCCCTAACGAATATTGGCTCATAACTATCATGCCAAATAATCGTCAAATCCTCTAATTAGGCTTTAATTGCAAACCATCACGCGGCTAGACACACGACCCAATGATTGAACTGCCCCGCGCCAAATCTGTGAGCAAGTTTTTTATACCCGCTAGGGGGGTCATCCATTTAAAAAAGGTAGTCCCCCCATGCGAGTGGTATACCGGCACATGTGCCATTTACAGAATACGTCGGATCGGAAGTATTCTGAGTAGAGCCGCGCTTGCTTTGACAAACTACGGTCGTCATTGGCGTCAGACAACGAGTGCAACAAAAATAGTTACAATGCCACAGGGATGAAAAAACTGGTTGCTCTTGCCCTGGCGCTGCAAATGGCATCAGGGTGAACAATTGTTCGCATTGCCAGAGCGACTTCTACGGAGTATAGTCCGATTCAAAGCAAGCATAGCTAGAGCCTAATCCTTCCTATTCCGAGTCGAAGCATTCCTAGTCCAAACCAATGCCGGGCTACCCAATTGGTAGCGCTTGGTAGCCTTTGTCAGGTCAAGGACATCACCGCAACTCACGCGACCTGACGCTGGGGCGGTCGCCCAACATTACCCCACGCCCTACCCCACACCCTACCCCATGAGGCATGGGATACCCCATGGGATACCGAATACCTCATGGGTGGAGTAGTTTCGCACGCGTCAAGCCGGTGAGCGAGACTGCTGCCACATCACGTTAGATGAGCCAACCCGCGTCATAAGTAAATTACTCCCAGTCACTAAAGCAGTCTCGCCAAATCCAAACCCGCGTTATAGCACCTAACTACTAACGGCACATAACAGCAGTTATTTATGCTGCCACAATGTATTACACATTTCTAACGCATGAATTTTTACTTGGTTCAGCAGCACTAGCTATGTTGTATTAATGCGATTTTTAGCTATAGCACATCGTTTATGACTGGGTTAGCCTGAAAATCCAATGCTCCTTCCATGCAAGCAACAGCTACGCCACATGGCTTATAAATGGACAAGCAGTAGTCACAACTTATGTCAGACGAGCAAACATCAGAAAAATATCCGCTCCCTTATCACGGTCTGGCAGTTAGGGAGAGTCTCTCGCCCGAAATATTGACCACGCATAGCGCACATAATGCCACCTCCGCCATGACCCCACCCCGTTCCATCCGGCGTGCCCCTAATGTCTACGTTCCGCGCTTAAACCGACCGAAACCCACCCCACAGCCAAAGGCTACCTCACTTGCCCCCTCAACAGAAGGCGTCTAGAAGCCTAATAGTCCTCTGGTGCGCGGGGGGTATCCCCCCGCAACCCCCCAAGCATCTTATTTGCGTTGGGCGAGTACAGCCAGCTGCCTGTGAGTGGCTTTAATCTCGGCCCAACGCAAACAAGATGCACACGGGAATCTGTCTGACTAATGAAACACACACTCAC
>JAABUZ0100005133.1_pt1 | contig 17439 bp, 15 predicted proteins | sample 5562091 | NCBI WGS metagenome assembly JAABUZ01 (sample SAMN12813069, study PRJNA571459) | rock metagenome | isolation source: Antarctica rocks | place: Antarctica: Victoria Land, Linnaeus Terrace sud | collected 2015-12-21
GAGAGGAGGAAAATTAAAGCGGCAGATAATGACACAAAGGAAGCGCGCAAGTAGAATTTCATGGTTTCATTCGTGTGGCGTTCATGTTTCGTCTTTCGCTCGATGTTGCCACGACATTTTCCCGGGGGCCAAACTCTACTTTCAGCAACAGATTAATACGTGCAGTACACCTACACCTAATCACTAAACCCCTCAGACTCCAGCTCAGCCTCGGACGCAGACTCATACTCGTCCTCCTCAGAATCGTCCTCCTCAAGATCTGCGTATTTTTTCGTAGGAGCCCGAGATCTCGCTGGGCGCTCTTTTAGTGCAACGCCATTGTCAATACATGGCTTGAGCCCCTTTGCTGCAGATCCGACTGCCTTCTTCGCTTTTGGCGCCGGCTTGGCTGGCGAGGATTCTGTCGACGATATGACTGAAAACATTGTTGTGCTCTTCGGCTTTGTCTGAAATAATGGCTTGTCGTTGGACTCTCCGATGCCCTTGGCAAGCTGTGCCCAGTCACCCATATCCAAGGCAGGATCTGTAGTCTTCACAGGCTTTTGTGGCACGGTTTCTCGCACTTGGGGATCACCATATGCTGTCACTTGAGACTCTGGATCCTTCTTGATCGCCTTGGCCCGTGGCTTGGACTCAACCTTTGCCTTTGCCTTTGCCGGCTCGGCGGTTGCAAGACTCAACGTGGTCTGCTTAGTGTTGGAAGTCTTCTTTGGCTTCTTGGGCGAGTATTCATCGTCCACAGATTGATCCTCGTCATCAGAGTTCTTGACTCTCCGCTTTGTGACCGCCTTTCCGCCTCGTTTTCCACCAAGCACGTTTGACTTCTTCTTTCCCGGGACTGCAGCAGCTCCTTCCAACCTCTTCTTTTCAGATGAGTGCCACTCCTCAACAAAAGCATCAAGATCAATGCTCCACATATCTTTGGGTGAAAGTTTCAACAATTCATTGAGTTCGTCTTCTTTCGCGGCTTTCTGCTGAAGTAGTTTGTCTACTTTCTCCTTTGTCAGTGACCAGATGGCCATCTATAATTAAGCATGAGACAGCCACGAACACTTACGCCTAGAAGGTAGTCATAATCTGAGGTTGCTGCAGACTCTATGCCTGCCGCTTCTTCGTCTTCCTCAGTGGGGTCGAACGAATCTCTCGCTATCTTTACCTTTGACACCGGTTTGAACTTCTTTTCCTTCAGCTCTTTTACCAACTCAACGCGCTTGCGATTCGAAACAACAAGCTCTCGATCAATAATCATTTTGACGAATCTGGCTTGGTTGGAAAGCTTTTCAAGTTGTTGCGTCAAGTCATTCGCCATGTAAGTCTTGCGGCGGTGATAGTAGTCCAAACGCACGTGGAAAAAGTCCTGAAGAATGTCCTGTGGATTACTGTACCTCTTGATACGTCCTTCAGGGTCAAATGCGACCATATTCGTTGTACTCAGAGATGAGACCAATCTGAATCGATTTTCCAAGCCTTCCGAGAGTATTGCCGGCATTACCTTAGGATTCACCGTGATCACGAAATGAACATTATTCGTCTCATGAAACTCTTCGAAATTCGTTATCCAGGGTTGCATCTTTTCGGAGGGAGTGGAAGCAGCATCTAGGTATTCTTTTGTGTCGAGAATCCATTTCCGTACCGGGAGTTCGGTAATCTCAACCTGGTCATCATCAATTTGCGTGATTTTCCCCGAAATCTTATACTTACCATCACCTTGATGAGCGGTCTCGCCGGTAAAGCCACGAAACCAGGGATGCATAACTTCAGGTTCTTCACCTCGCATTAGCCGACGGAGATTCTCGACAATTTCTAGAGGATGGTAACATGGAATGGAAGTACTCCAACCTGTACCTATTCCATCGGCACCATTCACAAGAACCATGGGCAAAATGGGAGTAAACCATTCTGGTTCAATAGCTTTGCCATCATCATCTAAATACTTGAGCAGTGCATCGTCGGCAGCCGGAAATACTCTTCGAGCCAGTGGTGACAGTTCTGTATAAATGTAACGAGCAGAAGCAGCATCTTTCCCTCCTTTATCACGGGTGCCAAACTGCCCGTTGGGCATCAGCAGATTGATGTTATTGCTCCCCACATAATTCTGTGCCATCCCAACAATCGTTGAAGCCAAACTTTGCTCTCCGTGATGATATGCAGTTTGTTCTGAAACGTAGCCACTCAATGACTGCACTTTAATTTCTGCCCGAAGATTTCTCTTGAAGCATGCATAGAGGACTTTCCGCTGCCCAGGTTTGAAACCATCGACCACCGAAGGAATTGACCGGATATTATCCGCCATGCTGAACAGAATTAGCTCCTGGTTTATAAAGTCGGAGATTTTGATTTTGTCAACAGAATGATCCATAAATGTGCCAGGCCGGAACAACCGTAGCCATTCCTTCCGATCATCTGCCTTCTTCTTTGAGAATGCCATGTCGATTAGCGCTGGATCACCTTCTTGAATAGAATGGAATTTCTTCAAATGCTTATCGAGGTCGCTAAAATATTTCTTTGCATCCGCGTCCGAACTGGTACCCAGACCCTTGAAATTAGCAAACACTCTCGAGCTTAAATACCTTGTAATACTTCACACTCCATCCTGCAATATTTGGACATTCACGGACCCACTGTTCGTACTCAGGGAGAGTGAAGAAGGAAACGTCTTCTGATTTGTTGCTTCTTTTCGTGCACTTTACAATAGGTGTAATAAATTCAATCAGAAAGCCGGGAATGTGCAATAAACTCGGGAAATGTGCTTCCAAGAAGTTTATAATTAATCCCTTGATGTGAGATCCGTCGTAGTCTTGATCTGTCATGATCATCAAATGTCCGTAACGTAACTCTTTCGCGTCGCTGTAAGTCTTTTTGTGTTGCAGTCCAAGTATCTTTTTGATCGAACTAATCTCAGTATTTTTCAAGACCGCTTCATGGGTTGCATCTCGAACATTCAACAACTTTCCACGAAGAGGAAATACCCCAAAATGCTCACGGCCGACAACACTCATACCTGCCACAGCAAGAGACTTTGCAGAATCACCTTCTGTAAGAATAAGTGTGCACATGTGGCCATCTCTTGTACCGGCCTTGCTGGCGTCCTCCAGCTTCACCATACCAGTAATCCGGGATCGTTTACCACCTGCATCAGCGCGTTTCATCGCTTGATCAGCTTTGACACGAGCAAAATCAAGAATGCTTTCCAACACCCCACTGTTCATTACTTTTTTGGTAAAGGAATCTGGAATTGGGCATTTGCTCCCAAATTGACTCGGTTTGGTTGTCAGGGTCTCTTTTGTCTGAGAACTAAACGCTGGATTCTCAATGAGACAGTTGACAAATAGAAAGAATTGATTTTTGATTTGGTTAGGTTTGACAGGAGCTGCTTTGTTTTTCTTTTTGACTTGCTCGCCTAATTTGACAACAAGCTGATCTGCAACACTATTCACATGAGTACCTCCACTTGTCGTAGCAATAGAATTCACAAACGATACTTGATTGAATCCTCCATCAGACAAAGAAAAGGCGATCTCCCAGCGATCATTAATCTTTTCATAGATGATGGTGGGTTTGGATTCGGATTCAACGGTCCCACTCTCACGTGCAATCGCGTTCGCATACATTTCGACATAGTGCTTGAAATTCCTGATTTTAATGCGTTCTCCGTTCAAGTAAACTTTAACATCGTGTGAACAGCCAGCCATATCATATACTCGCCGTTTCAATATGGATTCAAAATCATCATCCATTTTATCCATGCCAAATTTACTGAGATCAGGAGTGAAAGATATTCGAGTGTATTCCTCATTCCTCGGGTTTTCGGTGATCTTTGGTGGCTTCATCTTACTCATATTATTCGTCCACACTTGCTTATATTTCTTCTGTCTATCCTTATCAGCCGTTTCAAGGACAAATTCAGTTGAGAATATATTGCAAAGTTTAGATCCGTACCCATTTCTTCCACCAGTTACCTTTTTCTGATCGTCATCGTAATTACTAGAGGTCAAAAGATGCCCAAAAATAAGCTCTGGGATGTAGATCTTCTCCTTGTCGTGATGCTCGATTGGGATTCCTCTACCGTTGTTATATACGGTAATCAGGTTATTTTCACGATCGATAGTGACCTTTAGCGTGTCCATATTTGGATCTCGTTGTTTGTTGTCTGCAGCATTCACGAGAATCTCGTCAAAAATCTTATAAAGCCCAGGGACGTAGGTGACTGGCTTATACTGCATTTGGCTTGTTTCACTGTCAAATACCCACATAGAAACTTTGGTGGGTTCAATGCTGCCCACATATGTATCAGGTCGTTTTAAGATATGTTCAAGTTGGGTGAGTTTTTGGTACGTATCAGTCGCTGATTTCCCACCTTGAGTTTTTTTGCCGCTGTCCGCAAGTTCCTCAAGCATCTCATTCTCAACCGTTGCCAAAGGCTTTGATGTCAGTTTCGATGTTTTCTTTTTGGGAGGAGGCGAATTTACATCGAAGGAGGTGTCAGCTCCCATTGATTGGTCTGGACTCGCAATCGTATCTGAGAAGTCGTCGATCTCGATTGCTGTAGCCTTCCTCTTGGCAGTTACCTTTTTAGCAGCGGCTTTTTTGGTGGTTGCGTTTTTCTGCCCGTTCCCACTGCTGGGAGGCGTATAATTTTCCGCATCAGAGTCGAAGAGGGAAGAACCCGCCATGGGGGCTTTTACTGCGCGTGCACTGGCGGTATTTGATGAGAATTCTCGCCGGATGGTTGATGAGCTACGTGGTGTCGAGGAAGGAAACAAACAAGGGTCTGGCGCCCGATATTCAGCAACCGCGGCAACCAACACCAAAATTCGCGTTCGCCAAAAGATTGCGCTGCGGATTCTGGGGGTGTAGCATGTCAGCATGTCGGGAGTGCTTGGATCATCTGCAGCATCCCAGCGACATCAGTATCGTGTCGAAATCCAACAAATGTGTTTTGTTAGCGGCGAAACAGCAGAACCGTTGCAAGAGACCACGGAACTTATCGAAGATATAGTAAGAGGGCAGGTGATCGAGATGCTGGTGGCGGCAAATGCATTGGCTAGCAAGCGAGCTTCAAAGACCATTTCTGCAGAAGACTTGATGTTTCTTATAAGGCACGATCGAGCCAAAGTCAGCCGATTACGTCTGTATCTCGGTTGGAAAGATGTCCGAAAGAACGCTAAAGACCAAGGGGAGGGGGCAGCAGATGGCACAGAGCTCTTGGATGACGCAGTGGCAGGAGAGGCGGCCAAGGTGAAGCATAAAAGAGCAAAGTTAGGTCTTCCATGGGAGGTCAGCCAGATGTTCTCAGAAAAGGTTCCCGAGAAGGAAGACGATGAGGACGAAGAAGAGATGGAAGCTAATCAAGCCACATTACAAAGACTCAAAAATGCGGATGAAAGGACGAGGGCCATGACGAAAGAGGAGTACGTCCATTGGAGCGAATGTCGGCAAGCATCATTCACTTATAAGAAGGCGAAGCGGTTTAGAGAGTGGGCAAATGTCGCTTCGTTGACGGATTCTCGCCCTAACGATGAAATCATTGACATCCTTGGATTTTTAACATTTGAAATTGTCGCTACGATTACTGAAGAAAGCCTGAAGGTGAAAGCAAACGAGCGCGGCCCTCAGATTATTCCGGGCAGTATTGGTGCTAAAAAGAGAAAGAACGGATGCGACCTGTTCCAGACTTCTGAGACAAGTGTAACCCCTCTTAAAGCGCGTCATATTGCAGAAGCCTTTCGACGCATGCAAGTTCCCAAAGACCGTTGCCGTGTAATGCGCAATTTTCGAGGTGGTCTTCTGCGTACCCGACTGCAGTTGATCTAACCATAGCTGCCTATTGCAGCCATGCTTGTATCATATAATCAGTATCGAAAATGCCTCTATGTTTTGGTAGTTCCAAAGCCAGAGAAACCCATTGCCAGTGTCATGTGAGTGGTTTCGTCATCACCTTCAGGTTGACATGCTCCTCCGCCGGCTCTTTTTGCACGTTTGCGATCTTTCTTGTTTTTCCGCTCTTCGTCGATGATCCTTCGACGTTCCTGCAACCGCTGCTCTATATCGTACTCCTCCTCTTGTTTGCTTTGTCGCTTTTTTTCTTTCAACCAAGCCAATCTCGCTCTTACTTGCTCCAAGGTTGCTTTCTCAACGTGAACTGATAAACCTACAGCTCTGGTATGCTGCTTGCTGTTAAGATGGTCCACATAGCTGAGATTGTCTTTATAAGTAAGGTCACAATACTCGCAGTAGAAGCCAACACCCTTTCCCTGCTTTCCAATGGCTGCGGCGGCCGGGACAACAACAAGTTTATTGAGATTCTCTTCAAAATTCAACTTATCCCGACGAGCTTCCTTCATCTTTACGTCCGGGGGTGTAGTCTCACGCTTCACAAAGCCCATCTTCTTGTCATATCGCTCCTTTGCTTCCACTTTTTCATGAAGAGCCCTTTCGGCTGCCTTAGCGGAGTACTCATCCTTGTCCCAAGTGCGCCGAAAACTTGATTCACCTTTTGTCCCGTATACTCCTCGACTCATTGTGGTGCATAATTTGTAGCTTCAATTCACGACATCGTTAGATCGCCAACACGTTGAAGTATTTCATTTGGACCGAGTAGTAACTCATCGGTCAGATCAACGGGTGTGACGAATGAAGGCTTATGAACTCTTCTTCGTACTACACGGATGAAGTCTGTCTTCACTTACAGGCAACTCCATGCCCTAAAGAAATACGGTAGGAAACATAGCGTGACCCCGTTAATCAAAGGTGAAACACCGCTCTCTGTAACCGCACATTTAGACTTGGATGCTTTCTATAGTCAAGTCGAACAGGTCAGACTGGAACTGCCGGATGACGCACCATTGGCAGTACAACAGTGGCAAGGGCTAATAGCAATAAATTACCCGGCCCGAGCTTTTGGCATAACCAGGCATGAGAACGTCGATGAAGCAAAGAAAAAATGTCCCCATCTGAATCTTCAGCATGTTCCCACGTGGAAGGAGGGCGACACTGAATGGCATTATCACGAAACCCCGTCGGTGGCAACCCACAAAGTCTCATTGGATCCTTACAGGCGTCAATCTAGGAAAATCATCGAAATTCTTCGCTCCAAGTTCGACAAGGTAGAAAAGGCTAGCGTTGACGAGAGTTTTATTGACTTGTCGAAAAGTATATACGAAATAGTGATGCAACGCTATCCAGAGCTTCAAATGCCCCCACCCTATGACGACCCATTGGAAAAGCTACCTATGCCAAGTGGGGCTGCCACTTGGCTCGGCACTCTCATTCCTTTGGGAGAAGGAGAAAACGAGGAGGACGTTGCTGATTGGGATGACATAGCTCTCAGTATTGGTGCTGAGCTTCTCAATGAAATGCGACAGAAATTAAGGCAAGAGCTGGGTTTCACTTGTTCCGCAGGCATTGCACACAACAAAATGCTTTCCAAGCTTGGATCGGCCTATAAAAAGCCCAACAATCAAACTATTCTTCGCAATAGAGCGGTATTGGATTTTATGAAAACGTACAAATTCACCAAAATAAGGAACCTCGGAGGTAAACTGGGGGATCAAGTATGCGCAGTGTATGATACTGACCAAGTATCAGACTTGTTGACTCACTCGTTGGACGATTTAAAATGGAAATTAGGTGACGAGACAGGTATTTGGGTATACAACATCATCCGTGGGCGTGATAATTCTGAAGTGAATGCTCGCACGACTATCAAAAGCATGCTGTCTGCGAAAAGTTTCCGACCGAGTATCAACTCTTTCGAGGTTGCTGAAAGATGGTTGAAAGTGTTCGCGGCTGACATAGTCTCTCGCATGTCGGAACTGCCTGACGTGAACCGACCGAAAGCTGTGACATTGCACCACAGACATGGATCAAGCGCTAAATCAAAACAGGCTCCTATTCCAGCAGTCAAGACTTTAGATATAACAGTTATCTCTAATATTGCGAAAACGCTGCTCAGAAGTATAGAAGGTGAGGGCGAGGCGTGGCCATGCCATAATCTTTCGCTTGCGGTGGGTGGCTTTGAGGAGAAAGAGAGTGGGGTACAAGGTATTAAAGCTTTTTTCCAGCAACCTATGACCGTTCCTTTACAAGGAGAATCTTCAGTCATGGAGCCTGACGAGGATCTATCTGGAGATGTCTTGGAGGAGATTCATGACGACTTATTGCCGAATTTCAAGAAACCGAGGTTGTCGATGAAAAGCATTGAGAATGGCATCGAGGATAAAATCATTGACAAAGCTTCTACGTCCACTACATGTGAAAAATGCGGGAGAAGCATTGAAGCTGGCGAGGAAGAAGAACATGATGATTTTCACATGGCCATGAGCCTGAGTGATTCTATCAATAAATCCTCCACCCCATCGAGACCAACGCAATCGACCGGCTTCCACAAAACCAGCAACGAAAAACACCAGAAGGCCAATGGGAGGCTAGAGAAGGGCCAGAAGAGATTGAACATGTAAATAAATTGTAAGAGTACCATCATGAGGTTGTTTCGTAAAGATCGTTGTGTCACAAGCTAAACTCATTTCCAAGGTAGATGAATGAAATTTTGAGATATCACCAATATGAGTGCCAAAAAGCAATACTCGACTGCCAGTAGCAGGTAACTTGGAAGAGAAGGAATACCTAACACTAGTCGAGCAGCTTCGAGAGCTTCACCTGGAAATCGAGCAGAGCTAAGTTTTGTGAATCCCTTTGCTTCCAGTACTACTTCCTCTCCTGATTCGAAATCGCAGACTGAGACAGACAATGACGAGTTCTCAGACCCCTCAGTTATCATCATCTTCAAAAACTTCAATAAGAGGGATGCTACCACTAGAGTCAAAGCATTGAATGATTTTATACCCATACTCGAGACACAGAAACAAGTCGAAGATGCGGTCCTTCATGCTTGGGTCATTGCTTATGGGAGACTGAGCTCTGATGTTTCGAGACGAATACGTATTCTCGCACAGGACATACAAGGACGACTCTGCAAAAGTGCAGGAAAGCGGGTCGCAATCTACATGAAACAGATGATTGGACCCTTTCTGATATCTCTTTATGACGTCGATCGGGCTGTACGAACTCATGCCCAGCAAGCTTTTGATGCGATTTTTACCACACAGGAAAAGCGCTCGCAAGCTTGGCAGGTATACCATGAACAGGTTCTGGAATACTTATTAGACATAATTTTCCGCAAAACACCAGAAACTTTCAGTGAGTTAGGTGATTAGTGACACTAATTCAGGCGACTTACGTTTCACAAGTAAGGACGATGCTCTTGCAAAATACGAGCGCACTATCACAGCAAGCCTATATGTCATTGATCACCTAGTGCAAGAAGAAATTGTCGACAAAGACACCGAAATATTGAATGACTTACTTTCCACTGATCGTGGCAAATCGCTCGGCAACTCCAACGATCTTGCACTGCAGCGCGCGTACTTGCAGTATTTGAATTCTGTCGTCACTAAAAGGCTACTTGGAAATCACCTTTCATGGATTTGGTCGAACATAATAATAGCGCGCGTTGAATCAAAAACCTTACCGGTCAACATGCCGCTGCTGAAAATATGGAACGACATATCCACCGGTATGCGATTTTTATTCCTGGCTTATATCTAAGAATATCCTGAAATATGGAACGAGGGATCTATAGAGCAGAACGTGGAGGTCTTGACTACAATGGCTAAAAGAGTGGTAATCTCTACGCCAGACGATATCAGTCTGACGCTCAATTTATTCCAGAGTATGCCAATCGAATCACTGCATTCTGTCTCCAAGTCTGCCGGTAAAGTTTGCTCAGCTTTGGCCAAGAATACTAGTCTCAAATTCAAGCCAAACATACACGCACAAATGCTCTTTGCACTCTGCAACCTTTTCGCCGCAAACGGGGCAGAAGCAATCAATATTTCCGAGATCCTAGATTCTTTATTCACGTCCTACATCTCCAATAGCTCAGAGTCGAATAGGCTCGTGAGTAGGGAAACTCTAGTTGTAAAACTTTCCGCGTTCGCCCTTACGAATGAAGACATCATACGATTCGTGGTTCAGAAAGCAGATGGTTTGGTGCAGAATCGGGATGAAACACCGTCACTAGTCCGATTCTTAAAGATCGTTGGTGACTTAAATGAAGCTGTCCCAGAGGACTCTCCAATCGCAAGTTTCTTACGAAGTGTGATATCCGGAAGATTGCAAAAGCTGCTATCCCAACTCAATCCATCCAAAGAGCCGATTGATGTGCCGTCAGCTGCTAAGTTCTCGACAGCCATCGAGAGCTACCCTAAAGCTCTCATGTTTCCTGAGATAACGGCGCATGCGTCAGGAGTGATTCAATTACTGATAAATGATATTCCAACAGGTTCTTTCGAGCTTCTTCAACCCTTGGTGGCGGCATCTTGCCAATATTTTGAAGATGCAGATTTACGTAATTCAATTTGGCATCAATTTATCAGTCGCGCCTTGGATGACAAGGAGACTAATTTGCTAGATCTTTGTCAAGTCGGATCAATTTTGGCTCCAGGAAGAGTAGATATTGATGAAAATCTGGAATCATTCTTGCAAAAGGGTCTCTTGGATTCTTCAAATCCTTTGAGGGATGACGTTTTATCCCATGTGTTCAATATCCCAATTGGAATTGTCCTCTCAAAGCAATCTTTTATATACCTGTTGCTGAAGACTCTGCAGCGTCGCTATATGAACGAGTATCTTGTGGCCAACATTCTTCGGAATCATGCAGATTTACAATCCTCTTTTTTCCACTCACCTTTATTTGTACAACACTCCTTACTGCTTTTCGAAAACAATGATACTTTAATATTGCCGTTACTCCATCAACATATTGTTGGACTCTCCGATACAGTATTTGTGAAATTGATCATAGCCCGACTTTACCAAAGTCTACTTGATGATGACCAAACTTATAACCACATAAATATGCTGGCTGCGGCAATAATAGATCTTGCAAAGGACTGTCAGCCTTCAATATGCTCGAAACTTCTTTCGGAAATTCTTCCGGACGAGGAATTGTGGTCTCGACACCAAACGGCTTTCCTGAGTGGTAGAATCAACCCTGACATCTCACTCGTTAATAGCATTGGACTAGGCTGCTTACTACTTGAACCATCTAATACAATCGAAAATGATGAGACTACAGAACAGACGTCTTTGTCAGTCTACTTTGTGTTAAATATATTCAGCCTGCGAATTCTCGAAAGCGGTATAGAGTTAGACCTATTTGGAACTGCCACAGCTCTCCGTCATCTTTTGTTGTGCCTAGAGATATCCAAAGATCGACTTGTGATCAAGGCATCGTCTAATTTATGGCAAGGAGACGAATTTGATGCCCGTGCCAGTGAATTTGATGATCGTTTGAGGTTGTTGTTATCAGCAAGGGCTGCTAAGACGGAAAAAATTAATATTATTGAACTACTCAAACTCCCACTGAATCACGTTGATACTGTTTTTGGAATTCTTCTACGAATGTTTTGGGCTTCGTCAAATAAGATTGACAAGGGGAGCTTCTACACAGCAAGGGGCATGTTGTTGCTTCTGAACATTATCATTAGTGTTGACGAGAGCAAACTGACGAGAGATCAGTTGACTACTGTATTTAAGGAGAGTCAACAATCTGAATGTTCGAGGAGTTATAAAAGCAAGGCTAAATTCAGACTACTTTCTCGAAATAAGCATATTCCACGCATTGCTCCAGTATCCTCCGGACGAGAAATTTTTATTGAGACTTGAAAATGAGCTGTCCAGCGAATTTATTGGTGTCACATTACTTGGGAGCCAGAAAGGTTGGTTTTTTGAAGTCATTGCTGATTGTAGAATTTGCGAATATGATTTTACTGCAGGATGTGTTGCAAGGTGATCCTTCGAATGGCAAATCCCTTCCACACTCCAGAATTGCGTTTCTTTTTCGCAGTATTTGGAAGTGGTTTGATGGCGAGCTACAGTCTTCCGAAAATTTTAGGAGCATTGTGACCTGTGTGATGACTCAGCTGTTGCCTATCACCAGAGACTTATACGGCCAGACATCGGAAGGACTTTTAAATTTTCTGCTGGGATCTCTGAAGGTAATGACATACTCGTCTCTTACCAATTTTTTAGATATGCACCGAGACCGACAACCTTGTTATGCTTCATAGCTCATTGAAATTGCTAAAAGTAATTCAAATACAACGGAACCAACATGACGACCTCAACGATATGTATAGTTTGCACGAGAATGGTTTGATGGTACTGCTCTTCAAAGTTCTTCTGGCTGCTCGAAAGTCAGATGACGGTAATGAGGCGCGGAAAAATTGCAATCTTCAACTGGCTTATCAAGTGGAAAACATTCCGTCTACTCTCCTGGATACAGATTTGTTATTCCCGTTGCTCATGGTTGAGTCCAGATCCGTTCAACAATCTGCTTACGTTCTACTTCATAAAAAGTTACCGTCCACTCAAGAGCAGATATCTATAGATTATGCATTGTCGAAGCAAGACGAGCCTCCTGTCAGCATCAATCCCTTGTTACTGTCTTTGGTTACAGATGTACCCTCTGAGCACAATTTAGATATGGTAGAAGATCTTCATGTCATGGATGCTGCATTGAGGACTTATCTGCTATCTTGGCTACTGATTTTTGATCACCTGCAATATGCTTCGTTCGCAGTCAGGTCAGCATATGTGGAGGAACTTAAAGAGACACAGGATGCTCAAATGTTGTTGAACCTTATCATCTCTTCACTCGGTCTATCTCAAAGTCGTGAAAAAATTGACTTGAATTCTTTAGATGTGGCAGAATATACCCCATCGCAGCAATCGGAAGATTGGACGGACTATCGACATTTGGTGGTTCATATGTATTATCTGCTTCTCAGACACTTGTCCTCACAAGTCAGGTCTTGGTTTCTCTCATGCACAAATCGAGCACTCACTATTGCACTCGAAGATTTCACAGAAAAGAACATTTCGCCAATTCTGATTGCCCGAGAACTCGATGAATTGCAGTCATCAACAAATTCAACCGAGCTCAAGTCAGAGAACATGATGTTGAAAATAATGCGTACAGCGAGAGAAGTAACTGCATTCTACACCGTAGATGAGCAGACGATGGAAATCAGAGTACATTTGCCGGCGGCCTATCCATTACGGCAGGTGGAAGTAGAAGGAGTACGAAGGATTGGAGTCAAAGAAGATCGCTGGAGAGCCTGGATACTCGCCTCACAGTCGCTGATGACATCACAGAATGGATCGATTGCAGATGCATTAATCTTGTTTAAAAAGAACGCAACACTGCATTTCGAGGGAGTGGTAGAATGCTCGATCTGTTACTCGATTCTATCTGCGCAGAACAGGAGTTTACCGACCAAAAAATGCAAGACATGCTCAAACAAGTTTCATGCTGCTTGCCTCTACAAATGGTTCAAATCTTCAAACTCCTCCACGTGCCCTCTATGTCGTCAGACATTCATGTTTTGATTCCGACCTTTATGTATAGATAGAAAATCTTGTGCCTGTGCAGACTCATTCCTTTGCCGTTTGTAATCATGAAACAAATGGCACGCCAGATGGAGTATTCTCCTTGTACTTGACATAGTCCTGCCCAAAGAACAGCACCAACAACTTTTCCTCCTCGTAGATACGGGATCGGAAGAACCTGTAAAGAACGAAGCCATGTGTAACAAGACATATAGGGTTGAGCAGCAGCACTTGCATGCCCAAACCCCACCAAAAGAAGCCAAAGTAAGATGGATGTCGAAACACACCATAGATCCCGGTGGTGACCAGGATATGATCCGGTTGACGCTTTGATGCTACCTTGTGGGAAAAATTACCTGCAGCCGAGACCATTGCAAGACTTCGTATACTTTGACCAACCACGACCAGTATGATTCCTGAGATTAGCTTATCGCTGTTTTCGACAACTACCTATGAGGTAGAAATGAGACGACTTCGTTATATCCGGCCAGATAAACAATTCAACAAGACACTCCGTGATAGCGGATACATGTGCCGCGACATACTCTTTGCCGTTGGCTAATATGAAAGCTTTCAGATTTAGTAGCAAACTTCCTGCTGCTTACAATCAATGGATACTTGCTTCTGATTATACTTTGCGGTCACCCAAAATTCCAGAAAGTGGAATACGCACAGAAACAGTATGTAAAGAGGCAGCTGGGGAAAGCTGACTATGCAGCTGAGCATCAAGCTCGAACCAACGACACATCCGAGTATAGCCGCTCGTAGAGAGACTCCAGCCAAGTCCTGCTCCGACATCTCAACTATTACGCCTATTCGGTGCCGATTTTCTTCTATGTAGACTCTTATGTCTGCCACCTGTCGTGGTCAAGGTAGAAATTTTCTCTTATTGTTCTATTGTTCCATTGTCATTAATCAAATGGCCTTGGTTTTCCCACACTCAGTTCTCGAGAGATCCAAGTGACCCTTGGAGTGAAGTCTCACAAAAAATTGCTTTTGACGAAGTTTGTAGTTCAATTTTGCTAGCTTCATAGAATTCATCTTGAAACTCCTGAGGACGTCTTCACAGGATCTCCCAAAACGACGGCTCCAAAGTCCGAGATCAAGGACGACTTCTCATGCGCCCAAGGAGATCGAAGAGAGAAGAGACGATATTGACGAGAAGATAAGCTCCTTGAACTTCAGCAGCCTTCAAGATGAAGTTCTTCATAGACGACCTGCCGGTCCTTTTCCCTTACCCAAGGCTCTATCCCGAGCAACTGTATTACATGCAGGATCTCAAGCGCACTTTAGATGCAGGTGGTCACTGTGTGCTGGAGATGCCATCGGGAACTGGAAAGACGGTCTCCTTGCTGAGTCTTATTGTATCCTATTCCTTACACTACCCGGAGCATAGGAAGCTGATTTACTGTTCACGAACAATGTCTGAGATTGAGAAGGCGCTGGCAGAACTACAAAACCTGATGGACTTTCGGGCCAAAGAGCTGGGTAAGGTTGAAGACTTTCGCGGTCTCGGTTTGACCAGTCGCAAAAATCTCTGTCTGCACCCATCCGTCAAGAGGGAAAAGAGGGGCAGTGTCGTAGATGCTCGTTGCCGGAGTCTCACCGCTGGTTTTGTGAAAGAGAAGAAAAAAGCTGGGGAGAATGTTGACCTCTGCCTGTATCACGAAAACTTGGATCTACTTGATGCGCATAATCTCGTACCCTCTGGAGTATACACATTTGAGAGCTTGCTCAAATATTGCGAGGAAAACAAACAGTGTCCATACTTCACAGCCCGACGAATGATGCCATTTTGCAATGTTATTATATATTCTTATCACTACCTACTGGATCCAAAAATTGCCGAGCGTGTCTCGAAGGAATTATCAAAAGACTGTATTGTAGTATTTGACGAAGCGCACAATATTGACAATGTGTGCATTGAGTCACTCAGCCTAGATCTAACCGAAGACGCATTGAAACGCGCAGGCCGAGGTGTGAGGGACTTGGATAGAAGTATTGAAAACATGAAACGAACCGATGCTGCCAAGCTGCAAAATGAATATCAAAAGCTTGTAGAAGGCCTTCGAGACGCGAATCAGAATCGTGAAGAGGACACCTTCATGGCCAATCCGGCACTTCCGGACGATTTGTTACAGGAAGCGGTGCCAGGGAACATCCGCCGTGCAGAACATTTTGTAGCCTTCTTGAAGCGTTTCATTGAGTATTTGAAGACACGAATGAAGGTGCTGCACGTTATTGCAGAGACACCGCCATCGTTTCTCCAACACCTGAAAGAGTTGACATTCATTGAGAAGAAACCCTTACGCTTCTGTGCTGAACGACTGACGTCGCTCGTTCGCACATTGGAGCTTACAAATATCGAGGACTATCAGAGTCTACAGGATGTGGCTACATTTGCAACGCTTGTCGCGACGTACGAGAAGGGGTTTCAGCTCATATTGGAACCTTTTGAATCAGAAACTGCAACAGTCCCTAATCCAATTCTTCATTTTACATGCCTCGATGCATCGATTGCAATCAAGCCTGTTTTTGAGCGTTTCAGTTCCGTGGTCATTACATCGGGTACGATTTCACCTTTGGATATGTACCCTCGAATGTTGGGATTTACAACTGTAATTCAAGAATCCTACAGCATGACCTTGGCACGGAATTCATTTCTGCCCATGGTGATTTCACGTGGGAGTGACCAAACGACAGTTAGCTCAAAATTTGAAGTGCGAAATGATCCTTCCGTGGTTCGGAATTTTGGAAATATCATAATTGAGTTCGCCAAAATCACACCGGATGGGCTTGTAGCATTTTTCCCTTCGTACCTCTATATGGAAAGCATAATCAGTATGTGGCAGACGATGGGCATATTGGATGAGTTGTGGAAGTATAAGCTCGTCTTGGTTGAGACTCCCGACTCTCAAGAGACCAGCCTTGCACTGGAAACATATCGGACTGCTTGCAGCAACGGACGCGGTGCTATTCTATTTTCTGTGGCACGAGGAAAGGTATCCGAAGGGATTGATTTTGACCATCACTATGGGAGAACTGTAATCATGATTGGCATTCCCTTCCAATATGTGAACAGCCGAATCCTGAAAGCTCGTCTAGAATTTTTGCGGGATAACTTTCAGATTCGGGAGAACGATTTCCTTTCCTTTGATGCAATGCGGCATGCTGCGCAATGTCTAGGTCGGGTATTGCGAGGAAAGGATGACTACGGAGTCATGGTGTTGGCTGACAAGCGTTTTGCTCGAAAGCGCAATCAGCTCCCGAAATGGATCAACCAAGCGCTCCTGGACTCGCACAGCAATCTTTCCACGGATATGGCTGTCGCTGCAACAAAGAAATTCCTACGTACAATGGCTCAGCCCTTTCAGGTGAAGGATCAAGAAGGGGTGAGCGTTTGGAGTCTCGAGCACATTGAACGATACCAATCCGCTGTTCAACAGCAAGAGCTTGCGGCAGTCTCGAAGTCAAACACAAGCAAAAAGGACGTTGAAGATATGATTATGAATGAGCCAGAAGCCACCTGGGATGATCCAGATGATGAGGACTTTTCGAAGATGGAGTTTTGATATGATTTCCGGGTATGTACACTATATAAGGTAGGGGTGTTTGAGTAGTAGAAGGGCGCGGCATCTTTGCGGTGCAGAATATTTAATGAGTTCCCAGACAAAGTCACTAGCCGTTTCGCTTGCGTTGACAAGGATTTGGGTGCGTGGCAGACCGTCCTGTTTTTTGAATACTACTTTATCAAAGTCCGGAAGAGTTTTCGCTTCGGGCCAGGTTTCTGGAGTGGGCGAGCCTAGTGTGCGGAAGATGCTGGAAATGAGTGCGAGTTCACTTTCACTCCCTTGATCCGTAAACAAGCATTCATTCTGCGCAGTGAAGAAGCGAGCAACGGTGCATCCCCACGCCCACAGATCAATGCCACAGCCGTACGACTGGCAGCCAAAGAGGAGCTCTGGTGCTCGATACGGCATCGTCCCG
>JAABUZ0100005134.1_pt1 | contig 17436 bp, 11 predicted proteins | sample 5562091 | NCBI WGS metagenome assembly JAABUZ01 (sample SAMN12813069, study PRJNA571459) | rock metagenome | isolation source: Antarctica rocks | place: Antarctica: Victoria Land, Linnaeus Terrace sud | collected 2015-12-21
TATTTGAGGGGCTTTGTACACTCTTCGGAACATGGAACGACGGGTCAATCCCCTGCTCGACGACATTATCCAAGACTTGTGAGTTTGCAGTAGTTTGTGGGCTCTTTCCCGCTCCAGGCTGAGTGTGAGCCCAGTATTTGGCGTCCAGGTCCTGGAATGCCCGATCCTGCTTGTAATCGTAAAAGGCCGTTCCCTTTTCTTCATCCGCAATATCATTGTCAGACGCAGCTGGGGTATCGTGTGAATCCCCGTCCATGAGGTGCACGTGAAATCAGCAACGACATGAAGCGCGAAAATGAGGATATCCAGCGATTGCTCAGGGTTGCAATTCTGCTGCTCATTGCAGGTGCGGGAATAGCGAGCCGGCTGTTTTCTGTCATCCGGTTTGAGAGCATCATCCACGAATTCGATCCGTGGTTCAACTTTAGGGCCAGCAAGCATCTGGTCAACGTTGGATTCTTTGAGTGGATCAATTGGTTCGACGATAAGACATGGTACCCGCTAGGACGAGTCACGGGTGGCACATTGTACCCCGGGCTCATGGTAACATCGGCGGCAATTTATCATGCACTCCGCGCAATCAGTCTGCCCGTAGACATTCGCAATATTTGCGTCATGATGGCTCCGGCGTTTAGTGGGCTTACAGCATACGTGACTTACCTTTTCACCAAGGAGATGAAGGACGATCGTGCTGGTCTGCTGGCTGCGATCTTCATTGGTATCGCACCTGGTTACATATCGAGAAGTGTGGCCGGCTCCTACGACAATGAGGCAATCGCGATTTTCCTCCTCATGTATACTTTTTATCTTTGGATAAAAGCTGTAAAGATTGGATCCGTCTTCTACGGCGCCATGACGGCCGTGTTCTATTTCTACATGGTTGCAGCATGGGGTGGATATGTCTTCATCACAAATATGATTCCATTGCACGCATTTGTGCTTACCTTGATGGGGCGCTTTTCGCACAGGCTATACGTCGCGTACTCAAGCTGGTACGCACTGGGCACATTGGCCAGTATGCTCGTACCATTTGTCGGCTTTCTACCCATCCGCAGCAGTGAGCACATGTCGTCACTCGGGATTTTCGGTCTGGTACAAATTGTGGCCTTTGGGGAGTATGTGCGAAGTCAAGTAAGTGGCAAACAATTTGCTGTGCTTGTTCAGTCATTCATGGTCGTTGCCTTCTTCGCCTCTTTAGGTGTTTTGGTTCTGCTCACAGTCAGCGGCACGATCGCACCCTGGAGTGGCCGCTTCTACTCTTTGTGGGACCATGCATATGCCAAAATACATATTCCCATTATTGCCTCTGTCTCTGAACATCAACCGACTGCCTGGCCTGCTTTCTTTTTTGATCTGCAAATGCTCATTTGGCTGTTTCCCGCTGGTATATACATATGTTTCCAGAAACTGCGAGATGAACATGTGTTTGTCATTATCTATGGTATGCTTGCCAGTTACTTCGCTGGCGTCATGGTACGATTGATGCTGACACTTACACCCGTTGTCTGTGTGGCTGCCGCTTTGGTAGTATCAGCGCTCTTGGATGAGTACTTGTTGATACCGTCGGCTTCGACAGAGACCTCACCTAATGTTGAGCGGAAGAGAACTCCATCACTAGGAGCCAAAGAGGAAGTTCCTTCTTCACGTGGGATTTTGTCTTCTTTATCCCGTCTGGTTGTTCTCGGTGGATTCGGTCTCTACCTAATCATATTTGTGCTGCACTGCACCTGGGTCACATCCAATGCATACTCTTCGCCGTCTGTGGTTCTAGCATCACGACTACCCGATGGTTCCCAACACATAATAGATGATTACCGTGAAGCCTACTATTGGCTCCGCAAAAACACGCCAAAGGATGCAAAAGTAATGAGTTGGTGGGACTACGGGTATCAGATTGGTGGCATGGCCGATCGGACAACTCTTGTGGATAACAATACTTGGAACAACACGCACATTGCAACTGTCGGTAAGGCAATGTGTAGTTCTGAAGAGGTCTCTTATCCAATCTTGCAAAAACATGACGTAGATTATATTCTCGTTATTTTTGGCGGTTTAATAGGATACTCTGGAGACGATATGAACAAGGTTTGCCAAGCACGTAATAAGATCACTAATTCTTTAGTTTCTGTGGATGGTTCGTATTGCGGAAGGTGTGTGGCCTGGCGAAATTGTGGAAAGAAGCTATTTTACGCCTCGAGGAGAATATCGCGTTGACGATCAAGCGACAGTCCCCATGAGGAATTCGTTGATGTACAAAATGTCATATCACAACTATGGGCTCATGTTTGGCGCCGGCGACTCACAGGATCGAGTCAGAGGACAAGCCGGTCCGACTGAAAACCCTGTTCTCAACACTCTGGATGAAGCATACACAACAGAGAACTGGATCGTTCGGATCTACAAGGTCAAGAAACCAGATAACTTTGGTCGAGACCATGCGTCGGCAGCTGCATTTGACGCTGGAAAGAAAAAGAGAAGGAAGCAGGCAAAATCGAAGGGCCAGCGTGTACTTAGATTGTAAAGAGACCATCATCGGCAAGTAATACGCATCGTTATTTGTAAAGTCACCAAGTACACAAAGCATAAAACGATAGTAGCGGTCGAAATAATTAGCGTGCGCGGATATCGGACGAAGATGCAAATCCCACCACATGCTAAACCACTCTTGATAATGACTCTAGCAGTGAGGTTTCGTCCATCTAGCTATCTCTCTATATGTAACACATGACGATGAGATTTCGATCATTAAGCATGCAAGCATGCAACGTCCCAGTCCTTCTGTCCTCTCTTTAAAATTGATGGGGTGAAACTCCTTAATCAGGCTACTAAAATCCAAATGGATTCTCAGGAGCTGGGATGTTAGTCTTGTCTCTGCAAAAACACTCACTTGCTTGTGCCAAGTTTGCTCTCCGACTCCCAGTTGCAGTTCGCTGCAACGGTGGTGGTGACAGACCGAAACGTACTGGAGGAGGAGGTCCTGTAACCTGTGGCTGAAGGGGCCTTGCTATTGACGGCGACTGTGTCATTTGCTGTTGAGGTACGGGTGCACCAAAGTTTGCAGGTCCAGTCCTGTGTACAGTCAGTGGCTTTGGCGGCTGTAAAGATGTCTGTTGAGGTAAAAGGGGCGGTTGTAGCGAACTCAAAGACGCAGCACGGAAGGATGAAGAGTTGAGTCCATTAGGGAACTGGTTGGCAACTCCATTCTGATAGCCAGTGTTTTGGGCCATCATGGGATAACCCGTCATTTGAGGTTGTGATTGTGGATATCCAGTCATTTGCTGCTGCATTTGCATCTGCTGCATCTGCTGCTGCATCCTCTGCTGCTGCATACGCAAGTTTAGTTCATGAAGGCTTTGGCCAGGGGGTGCAGGTGTAGACAGATAATTGTAACCAGTCATCATTGGCTGTAACATTTGCTGCCGTTGCGGGTACTGAGTTTGAGGCGTTTGCGCATAATTTTGTGGAGCAGACAGTGGCCTCTGCGGGGCCATAAAGCCCTGACCGGTATGATTCTGCTGCAAGGCTGGGCTTGTACTTTGGGCAACTTGTTGGCCTGGTTGTTGAAATGTCGAACTTTGGGGGTTTGGTGGTGCTTGATATGTTAAGCCGCTTCGCTCGGGAGCGACTTGGACAGAGGGCTGTGCTGTAAGTGATTGGGCGGTAGGTGTAGGGGAAAGACTTTTAATGGTAGACAGATCGACAAGGGAGCCAGACATCTGTTGTCCTGATGGTCTAGGTAGTTTTTCTGATGAGCTATTAGTGGCTCGACTTGGCCTAGTCGCCCAGGCATCGTCTTCAAATCCTTGCTTTGACATTTTGGTTGCATTAGATGACGGGGATGAGGTTCGCCCTTGTAATCTAGAGAGAGCCTCAGAATTTATGACATCCGGCACTCGATCAGCTGGCGACGGCCTGTCGCGTCGATTGTTGCGGAGATTACCGTCTAGTCCGGATGAAATCTCCAGTCTATCTTCCTCATCCGCACCACTGCCATGTCTCTTCCGATTGAATTTTACATCCAGAGTTCGCATCACTCTCAAAATGTCTCCCTCTTTAAGTCCCAGCGTGCGTAAAACCGAAGGGTTGATGTCTTCCAAGATGGATCCATCCATCTGATCTTTTTGAAAATTGAGTGCATATCGTTGACAACTATTCACATCTACTCCACATCCTAAGAAAAATTCGAACCAATCGTAGTCTGGGCGTGAAGTGTTATTCCTATCCTTGGGAGGTGCTTGTGGAGCCGCAGCATCCCTGCGTTCTCCAAGCTTCTTCCTGATTTCTGCCATATTTTCATCTTGGTGGAGGGACTGACCAGTTGCTTGTTCAACGTATTCCACATCGTCCACCGACATTTTCACCGCAGGTACAGCAATTTTTATTCCGTTGACTTTGTGCAAATGAATTTTTCCATCTTTGCACCCGATGAAGGCCGCTTCGACTTTGAAAGTTCCGCTCCTGTCCGTCCAAATTCTGACTTTACTAAAATCAGGCTTTGACTTGGGGGTATCTTGCTTTGAAGTGTCATACGCACCTGATGTATTATTCGTGCTTTCTCTAGGCGGTTTAGAGGGCTTGTCTTCCTGTCTCGGGACCGTCTTTTTGGCAAAATGTTTAAACTCGATGTAAGAGCTGGGAACCACACCTTGCTTTCCATCTGCTCTCCTTACCATCCACCATTCATCAGACTTACTATCATCCACAATTATGACGTCTTCCCCGACCTTCACGCTCACTTCATCATCCCCAGCAGCGTCAAAGTCGTAAAGCACACCACCAATTTTGTCACCACCTCCACCTCCTTGTATTGCGGCCTGCAGTACTTCCTTGAGACCTTTTGCCTGGAAGGAACCTACCATTTCGTTCAACATTCCTCCGATTTCGTTTGCAGTATCCGTTGTACCTGCGTGGAGATCAAGACTCGCCACTGGGTTTCGTAAGTCCAAGAAAACATGTTTCCGTTCAGTGGAATGCGTTATGGTGTCTTTAATACTCCACTGCCGGACTTCCTTATGGGAACTCTCCGGGGCGAGGATAATGGAGCCATTACTTATACCAAGTGTTGCCCGATGCTTTTTGCGCTTGCTGTCAACTTCCTGGACCGGAAATGTATGAAAGTCGGCGGGAATCGCCGAACTTGCGGGGACGGGAGAAGAGACAGGGCGGGTGGTCGCAGGCTGATAGCTTGGGTGGGAGTAGGCGCTATCTTCAAAAGATTGGGATCGAGCAGGCCTAGAGGTTTGAGCAATAGACGGTCGAGGAGGCATGTGTGGTAAAATATCCGCAGGCATGAATTCATTTTCATCATTCATGCTGCCGGATTCGTCTTCGCCAATTTCGGATATCCGGTCTTCATCTTCGGCTTCTGGAGCAGCAAAGGATACTGCTTTGGTGCTCGCTCTGGTACTTCGCGCAGGAGCAGCCGCCGGAGTCGGCCGACTTCCGTCTTCGACTTGTAAGTAATTAGCAGGCGCAAACCCATATTCGCCATTGATACCAACCAACATCCACTCTGGGTCCGTGGAGTGATAAACGTTCAAGGGGTCGCCCTCGTTGAAAGAAATCTCCTCATCCGTTTGTCGTGCGTAATCATACAAAGCTTTTGCGGCAGAATCTGGCTGTGCCTCTTGTATGTAGGTGGCTGGAACCAGACCGACAGGCTCATCGCCATCGGGTCCTTCCGTCGATTGTTTCTTGACCCGCCACCAATCATCCTCATCCGACCTCTCCAGCAGGTAGAGGAGGTCGCCTTCACTCAAGCTCAATTCAGCGTCTGAGCCAGGCTGGAAATCATAGAGCGCTGTGTAGATGCCGAGGAAGAGTGACGGCATGGGTGGGACACCAGCTGTCACTTCCCGGGCAAGGAGCTCAACAAGCCACCAGCGGCGGGGGGGACAGGAGCTCTGAGTCTACCTGCAATGCGCGTTGAAGGACGAGCCCAAGACAAACGAGGCAGTGGGTTCAGGGTGGGATTCCGTGTGGGGGGGCTGTTTGGGGGGCCCAATCTTCCTCAAAGTGGTGGAATTTCGTTGCGGAGCAGATATCACGATTTCCTCAACACCAAAGGAGGGAAAAAAGAGACGAAAATTCTCCATTTTCGGTCGACAAACCGCCTTCGACCCAGGAGCAGCAGGTGCGGGGAACTGTGCGCGCATCTGTGAAGGCAGGACAGAACGGCAGAGGCTACTCGCTGCCTCCCCTAAGAAGCCAGCAACCCTTCGTCGGGACGGAAGAAGGTGTTTGCGCGAGGGGGTGGCTGAGATCTGTCGTGCCGCAGGACACTTCGAGCCCGAGCGCGCACTCTCCCGCTGCTCTCCTTCGGACTTGCCTCCTCTCAGCGCCGCTCTTGGAAAACAGTCCCCGTTGTTGAAGCTGCTCAATTCCATCGTTGCGGCGCTTGATTGACTGAAGGACCACGTCGGGTGACCACGCCGAGTCCATCGTCTCCAGCGCACTTTGAGAGGCCATGTTCTTTCTGAAGGAACTGTCTCTGACAGTCTCACTTCACCCTTCATTCTTTGGACCCCAAATGCGCAGATTTTTGCGTGAAAAGCTGCTTCAGGATGTTGAAGGGTCGTGCAGTGGTCAATATGGCTTCATTGTGTGCGTACTGGACACGATGGATATCGGCAGGGGTAGAGTGGTCCCGGGCTCGGGAAGCGCAGAGTTCGTCATCCGATACCAGGCTATCGTCTGGAAACCCTTCAAGGGTGAAGTTGTTGATGGCGTTGTTAATCTCGTCAATAAGCTTGGCTTCTTCACAGATGTCGGTCCGCTATCGGTGTTTGTGTCTTCTCATGTGAGTCAGTCGAGCGATTGGCCTGCTAACAATACAGCTAATACCTGCAGATATGAAATTTGATCCCACTTCCAATCCTCCGAGTTACGCTTCCACAGATCAAGTGGTTGAAAAGGGTTCTCGTGTGAGATTAAAGATAGTCGGGACGCGAGCTGATGTCAATGAGATATTTGCTATTGCCACCATGAAAGAGGACTGGCTAGGGACTTTGGACTAAGATTTCGATGGGATGGGTGCGGATAGCCAGAGTCTGGCTTTGTTACTAAACGAAGGAGAAAAGCAAATGTGAGTGTATTATACTATGAGTATTGTAAATTTGGTAGAGATAAAATAGAACGTGAGTGTACTAGTGCTCTGTTCTCAGTGACTCTGCATTTGTCACACACGGATAAAGTATTCTCAACGAATGAGATAGAGAATGATCTGAAGTGATGGTGTGCACTCTGTCAACTGCATTTGAAACATCTAAATCCAATTTACCTTGAGCGTTTCAATTTTAGAGCGTTAATGATAAGGGAACGTGGATAGTGCAAAATGTATGCCTGAGCCCGAGGGGTCCATCCCGATGACCCATGGGTCACAATGTGTCATACGCATATTATTGAAAGCAAGATATGCGGGGGGGTTGCCGTGCACCCACTGGCGTTGAAAGTCAGTGTACGAAGAAGAGCTTATTCCGATCCAATAGTCATACGATACGAATTTGGCCGATTGACTCACTGAAGACCGTTATATATTATACGACTCTCACGACCACGTTGCTTTAAAAAAAGGTGTGAATACTTGGTCATCATGAATATTTGGACCTGACCTGGGAACTGGCTGGGTTACGGAAGTGTCGACTCCCAAGTTCAAGCGTTGGGTGAAGTCTTACGTTTAAAGTCGGCACACCACATCGCATGACATCACGTTCGCTATTGCGGGTTTGCGAAGACCTTGGCATTTCAGTTTTTGTGAAGTCTACACACCATTGCGGTTAAGATTGCAACATCACGTCGTACGACTTCACCTTCCCAAATTGGTTATTTGACCAGTCGAGTAATCCATGTTGCTTTGAATATGCTTGTCTGCATCTATCTACTCCTAGCAACTCTTGTTCACTCCAAACAGCCGAATGCGGCTCCAGATGTTCGAAGAACTAGTTCGGTGGGTACACCCAAACGCACAACCGACACACATACGCCCACCACTAGAATCAACATAAAGAGAGCTAACAACCAAAAAAGGCTCAACTTGTAGGAAATGATTGCGCTATCATGTCAGTTTTTCCCTGAGTGAGTGGCTTAAAATTAATGAATGCTCTTCGAGGCCTACGAGACTGTGGTCATCTCAAATCCTGTTACTCGTATCGATCTCGTTGAACCAGGATCTGACCTACACTAGTATGGCTGAGTTGATATTGCCAAAGAAGGTACTCTCCAAGCTCCAATGAGCGTTTTGGGCGTATATTTTTAATGGGCCGTATGCCTGTCAGATCCTTACGGCGCGTTATCATTAGCGAATTGTAATGGACTGTAGAGGAGCTGTACCTATTGATCTACAGTTCCTGTCCCGACCATTTCCATGCAGCGGTATTTTCGAGTTATTAGTGCGCCTCAAGTCCCGGTAACAAAGTGGTTCTAGAGTCATCCTAGTTGCAGGCTTATTAAGCAACTGGGTGCCCACCCTGTTCTGGCATTTTACTTCGAGGGAGTGGACGGGGTGATTGGTGTCGGTTTTTTACATCCACAGGAATTGCCTATACATGTCCATTCCTTTGAAGATTTTGGTAAAGTAAACGAAACTCTCGGAAGGCTGACCTTGGATTTAATTTTGTACTTGTGTGAAGCCCTAGTGATAGTATTGGCTTGGGTCTTGCCGACTTCCGCATGCACGTGATTTCTTTGCCAGCCCAATTAGGCAATAATTCCTACAACACGAGTATAAAAGTTCAGCGACAATATTCACGGTCATGGAAACGAAAGGTGATGCCCAGGAAGAGTCCTCGTCTCTGACAGACAGGCTCATGTCGACAGATGGGAACAGGTCCATGGAGTCAACAGAATCAGAAGCATCCCGAATACTTGACGAATTAGGAAAGATTGCTATCGAGCATCAATTTGATGTCGAGGAACAACCAGCATACAGCAAATCATACTCAAAGACGAAACGACGTGCATGCATATTTGGATTTGGGTCAATTTTTCTAATCTGGCTGGCCGTTGTAGGCTTGTATGCGAACCGCAGTCTGTTGGGCTCGGCCCACGCATCGCATCTCCGACGGCTGACAATGGATGATGTACAGTCTAGTAAATTCCAACCTCGACGAAGAGACGTGCAATGGATGAATGAGAACTCGATTTTTGAAAGGAGCCAGGACGGAAAGATAACGATCATCCACGTTGCGAGTGGAACATCTACAGACTTTTTGGACTCTAAAATTCGCCTTGACGGGGAAGAGAAGACCATCCAAAAATTTTGGGTCAACGAGCAGTCTGGATATGCTTTGCTTGCCACTGACATGCTACAGAATTGGCGACATTCTTTCTTTGCCCGTTACTATATCTATTCCCTTCATGAAAACACTACGATACCTCTATTAGCGAAGGAGGACATGTTGGTCATCTTTGCAGAGCTTTCTCCGTCTGGTCAGCGTATCGCTTATATCAAGGAAAATGATTTATATGTCTATGACATTCCGTCAAATGAACACACAAGGGTCTCACACGATGGTGCTGTGGATTTTTTCAATGGAGTCCCAGACTGGGTGTACGAGGAAGAAATTTTCCAAACAAATTCTGCACTCTGGTGGTCACCGGATTCCAGGTACATTGCTTTTCTCTCTACCAATGACTCTTCCGTACTAGAATTTCCGATACCCTATTTTTTGGAAAATGTCGACTCCGATGCAGTATATCCGAAACTCGTCAGCTTAAAGTACCCAAAGCCAGGTTCTCCAAATCCAACGATTGAAACTCGTTTGTACGATGTGATGGATGACAATCTCGTTACAGTCAGCTGGGATGGTACTGAAGAATCTAAGTTGATCGCTCAAGTCTTTTGGACGGGGAAGGATAAGTTTATGGTGCGTGAATTTAATCGACCTAGCGATTTTCAACGGATGATTGTCGTTGATGCGGTGACGGGAATTGGACAGAGTGTCAGGGAGGAGAATATGACTGCTATTGATGGGGGCTGGTTTGAGGTAAGAAACTCCATCCATATCCCTGCAAACTCGTCGCAGGGGCGCGTCGATGACGGGTACTTGGATGTCATTGTCCATGACGGTTTTGAGCACCTAGCCTACTTCTCACCCTTGACGTCTACAAAACCATTGATGCTGACAAGTGGCCCCTACCAAATTACTGACGGACAAATTGCCCCAGACTTGGATAGAGGCATTGTGTACTTCCAGTCCACGCAGAAGAATTCAGTCGAGAGGCATTTGTATTCTGTGCGTCTTGATGGATCCAATCTTCAAGCAGTCACAGACACGTCGCAAGAAGCCTACTATGATGTGGCATTTGCACCTGGAGCAAAGCATGCCCTCATCTCGTACCAGGGGCCAGAGACCCCATGGCAGAAAATGTACGACATGGAAACGCAGCGGTACATCCTTGACATTGAGTTGAACCTACATCTGGCGAATGCGTCGAAGGAGTACGATCTACCCACGAAAGTAGTGTCGACTTTGCGGGTCGATGGGAGGGAGCTTAATGTCGAAGAGATCCGTCCTCCCAGATTTGATTCGAGTCACAAACACCCACTTCTTTTCAAACCGTATGGAGGCCCCATGAGTCAGACTGTAGCCAAGAAATGGGGCATTGATGTGCATTCCTTTCTTGCTGCGAGTCGTGGCTATGTCGTTGTCACGGTGGATGGTAGAGGCACAGGCTTCAAAGGGCGTGACTTAGAAACTGCAGTTCGAGGACACCTCGGCCGATATGAAGCCGCTGATCAGATCAGCGCAGCCAAGATTCTGGCAGAGAGAGACTACATTGACGAGGAACATCTTGCAATATGGGGCTGGTCATTTGGCGGCTATCTGACCTTGAAGGTTCTGGAGACGGATCAAGGTGAGACTTTTCAGTATGGCGTGGCAGTAGCGCCAGTCACAGATTTCCATTTCTACGATTCTGTGTACACGGAACGGTACATGATGCTGCCCAGTCAGAATGAGGATGGATACAAAGAGGCTGCTGTAAGCAATGCAACAGCAGTTGGTCAAGCGGGACGATTTCTCATTATGCATGGAACGGGTGATGATAATGTCCATTTCCAAAACACACTTGTATTCTTGGATCGATTGGATGAGGCTGGGGTGGAGAATTACGACGTGCATGTCTTTCCGGATAGTCATCACTCCATCACCTTCCACAACGCCAACCGTATGGTGTATGACAGGCTGGTCACGTGGCTGGATCAAGCCTTTTCTGATGTTTTTGCATGATGTATATTATCGCTCGCCATATGGACATGTAAAATATCTCTACAAGCAATGTTGTAGTCTGTCAGTCGAGTGTAGGATAATGGCCAAATTGAGTAAATTTACCGATGATATTGTCATGCCAACACGCCCATACAACAACATCTTCAACACAAAATTGAAAACGCACGTCCATTTGGATCGCAACAGTTGTCCACACCTCAAAGGTAGGAGTATGCTTGATGGAAAGTCCAGCAGTCGGCGATATATCCACCGACAGTACATCCTCACGCCCTCCCGTGCAGTTTGAAAGTGCATATGCGCGACGTCTCTTTGGGGTCGACGGACCGACGCCATCAAAACCACACACTCCAGCTACAGCAACTTACATACCCGCATTCACGCGAAAGAACTCGTATGAACAAACGATGCAGCCGGCGCAAGTGCAGGTACCGCAGTCCAATCTACGATCGAGTAGACCGAAACGCAAGCTGGGTAACTTGGGCAAAGCGCAGCGGGCGAGACTATCTGCGGATGGCGACGGGGAGGATTCAACGCTGAGGAGGTTGACGCCTCCGGAAGACCCCCCTTCCGGCGGAGACGAGACCCATGCGGATGCAGACTTGGCTGGTGCGGATGTGAGGACGTACTTTCCCTCGACAGCTACAATGCCTGCTGCTTTACATCCCCATCCTTCCAGATCTCCCTTTGCCCTCTACCACACCTCTCCTGCTCTGCTGCCCCCGTTACGACTGGGGATGAATGCAGAAGGCAAGGAGGACAACCCCTTCTACAGCTCCATCAACCAATCCCTAGAAAACATCGCCATTTCTCCTCATCCAGTGCAAACGAGTACGCCCTACAAACCTCGAGTGCTGCAACAGAATTTAGAGAGAGAGAGGGATCGCCCGCCGTTGGCGGAAAGGTCTGTCAATCATAGCAATTCTCCGAAGAAATCCGCCTCACCAAAGAAGCAAGCGCCGCAAGCCGAACCTACGCCGCGGCGCCTCTTTGAAAAGTTTGACGCCATGCAGTCGCCCATGGAGACAGAGAAGAAAAAGTCAAAGCATATTTACTACGTCAATAAGGTACAGTATGAACGACTATCCCTACTTGGCCGAGGCGGCTCCTCCAAAGTGTATCGTGTCATGCATACCGGCACGTCGCAGCTCTTTGCCCTAAAGAAAGTCTCCTTTGATTCGGCGGATGGGGCTGCCATTGCCGGGTACAAGGGGGAGATTGATCTTCTGCGAATCCTCTCCCAGAATGAAAGGGTAGTGAAGATGATTGATGCCGAGATTGACGATGTCAAGGGCAATTTATTTCTCATCATGGAGATGGGCGAGATTGACCTTGCTCACATGCTCATGGACCGGGCCAACAAGCCACTCGATCTGAATTTTGTCCGTTACTACTGGCAGCAGGTCGCCATGGCCGTCCATTCGCTCCACACCACCACCAAGATTGTGCACTCTGATCTAAAACCAGCCAATTTTCTGCTCATTAAGGGGGTCTTGAAGCTCATTGACTTTGGGATTGCAAAGACCATTGGAAATGACACCACCAACATCCACCGCGATACACAAATTGGGACCATCAGTTATATGTCCCCGGAAGCGATTCTGGACACCAACGGGGGCATTGGCGGGCAGAGGCTGATGAAGTTGGGCAAGGCCAGCGATGTGTGGAGCTGCGGTTGTATCCTGTACCAGATGGTGTATGGACGCACGCCCTTCTCCCATCTCAGCATGATCCAAAAGATCCGGGCAATATCGGATTCCAAGGTGCCGATCGACTTCCCTGCCGCGGTGGGGTCCGTGACGGTCCCTGAGAGCGCCAAGCGGTGCATGGTGGGCTGCCTCCAGCGCGACCCCAAGCAGCGGTGGACGCTCGAGCGGCTGCTGGAGGATGACTTTCTGCAGCTGGACAGGCGGCGCGACCAGGTGCTGATCAACCGCAATGAAATCATGAGCATCATGAAGATTGTTTTGGAGAAGACCCGTCGGGGTGAGGGGGTGGATGAGGAGTGGATGCGCCGCTTGGCGGGTGAAGTCTACCAGCGACTGTTGTAATATAACCAGTACATATCTAGACCGCCTCCTGGTCATTGATCCGCAGCTCGTTGATGCGCAGGACGGTGACTTTCTGCTTGCTCTTTACCGTCTTGACCCGCCTTTGCCGCCGCTTTGTCTTCTCCACAAAGCTCATGGGCTGGCGGGTCAATTCCACGACGCGCGCTCGGCAGGAGAAGAGGCCGCGGTCTAGCAGCGGGCTCCCTGTCAGCGTAAGCTCGCGCGATCCGATGGTGGTGAGGTTGCGCAGGTCGAGGGTGTCGCCCACGCGCACGTCGGGCAGGCGGTATGGGAGGTGCAGCAGGTCGCCCATGGTGACGGTGTAGGAGAAGCTGAATATCCGCAGCTGGGCGTAGAGCGGTCTTGTTTGCAGCAGCCGCAGCAGCCCTTTCTGCACCGCCATGGCTCTCTGCGCGGCCTGATGGTCGGTGGTGTCTTGCTGCTGGGGGGTCCTTCCCTTGGAATTCCGTCCTGGTCCGTCCCTGATTGACGAGATGCCGCAGAACGAGTACATTGAGCAGCACATCAAGCGCCATGGACGCCGCCTGGACCATGAAGAGCGCAGCCGGAAGAAGGAGGCGCGCGAGGGCAAGAAGGTGGCCCACCAAGCCCAGAAGCTGCACGGATTCCGGGCAAAGATGTTTGCCAAGCAGCGCTTCCACGAGAAGGTGCAGCTGCGCAAGCGGGTCAAGGCGCAGCAGGAGAAGGGCGTGACGCGCGAGGTGGAGGCAGACCCGGACCAAGCCCTGCCCACCTACCTGCTCGACCGCAACCCCAACAAGCACGCCAAGATGCTCTCCACCAGCATCAAGCAGAAGCGCAAGGAGAAGAGCGCCAAGTGGTCGGTGCCGCTGCCACAGGTGCGTGGGATCGCCGAGGAGGAGATGTTCAAGGTCATTCGCACCGGCAAGACGAAGCGCAAAGGCTGGAAGCGCATGATCACGAAGCCTACCTTTGTCGGGGAGGGCTTCACCCGGCGCCCGGTCAAGTACGAGAGGGTCATCCGGCCCATGGGGCTGCGCATGAAGCGGGCCAATGTGACGCACCCGAAGCTGGGCGTCACCGTGCAGCTGCCCATCCTGGCCGTGAAGAAGAACCCGCAGTCGCCCACCTACACGCAGCTCGGGGTGCTCACCAAGGGCACCCTCCTCGAGGTCAACGTGAGCGAGCTGGGGCTGGTCACGACGGGGGGCAAGGTGGTGTGGAGCAAGTACGCGCAGGTCATGAACAACCCGGAGAACGACGGCTGCGTCAACTGCGTGCTCTTGGTGTAGTGTTTCCATCTCTGTACATAGTCCTGTGGTCCCTTTTTCACCGACACCACCACCACTACCACCACCACCGCCACCCACGATGCTCAATCCATTGCGTGCTGGTGCGCGCCAATCGCTCGCAAAGGCTGCTGCCCGCCATCGCCCGCTGCCCAGGAATATCGTCCCGGCGGCGGCCGTCCAGGTCAGGGCGTTTGCCGACGCCAAACCCAGCCCGACAGAGGTCAGCTCGATCCTGGAGGAGAGGATCCGCGGGGCCGCCTCCGAGGTCGACATGGCCGAGACAGGGCGCGTGCTCTCAGTGGGAGATGGCATTGCCCGCATCCACGGCCTGCGCTCCTGCCAGGCAGAGGAGCTGGTCGAGTTTGCCTCCGGGGTCAAGGGAATGGCCCTTAATCTGGAAGCAGGGCAGGTCGGGTGCGTGCTCTTTGGCTCCGACCGACTGGTGAAGGAGGGCGAGACGGTTAAGCGCACCGGACAGATCGTCGATGTGCCCGTAGGCGAGGCCATGCTCGGCCGTGTGGTGGATGCCCTGGGGGCCCCCATTGACGGCAAGGGCCCCATCAAGACCACCGAGCGCTACCGTTCGCAGCTCAAGGCTCCGGGCATTCTTCCGCGCCAGTCCGTCCGGGAGCCGGTGGAGACCGGGTTGAAGGCGGTCGACGCCATGGTGCCCATTGGCAGAGGCCAGCGCGAGCTTATTATCGGCGACAGACAGACGGGCAAGACAGCGGTTGCGCTCGACACCATCCTCAACCAGAAGCGATGGAATGATGGGGCGGATGAAAAGAAGAAGCTCTACTGTGTTTACGTGGCCGTCGGACAGAAGCGGTCGACCGTGGCGCAGTTCGTGCAGACCCTGCAGCAGCACGATGCCCTAAAGTACTCCATCGTGGTGGCGGCAACGGCATCCGAGGCGGCGCCCCTGCAGTACATTGCCCCCTTCTCGGCCTGTGCCATGGGCGAGTGGTTCCGCAATAATGGCAAGCACGCACTCATCACCTACGACGACCTGACCAAGCAGGCGGTGGCCTACCGACAAATGTCCCTGCTCCTGCGACGACCACCCGGCCGAGAGGCCTACCCAGGAGACGTCTTCTACCTGCACTCGCGACTCCTGGAGCGAGCGGCAAAGATGAACGACAAGCTGGGCGGCGGCTCCCTCACTGCACTGCCCATCATCGAGACCCAGGGCGGCGACGTGTCGGCCTACATTCCCACCAACGTCATCTCCATCACGGACGGCCAGATCTTTTTGGAGTCGGAGCTCTTCTACAAGGGTGTCCGCCCAGCCATCAACGTCGGCCTCTCTGTCTCTCGTGTCGGCTCAGCAGCCCAGGTGAAATCCATGAAGCAGGTTGCAGGATCCATGAAGCTCTTCCTGGCACAGTACCGTGAGGTCGCTGCGTTTGCGCAATTCGGCTCCGACCTGGACGCCTCGACAAAGTCGACCCTGAGCCGCGGCGAGCGACTGACGCAGCTGCTCAAGCAGAAGCAGTATGCGCCGCTGCCGGTGCAGGAAATGGTTCCCATCATCTACGCCGGCGTTAATGGTCACCTCGACAAAATTGCCGTGGACCATATCAATAAGTGGGAGGCGGACTTCTTGTCGCACTTGCGGACGGACCAGAAGCCCATGCTCGACAAGATTGCCAAGGAGGGAAGCCTGTCGAAGGAGCTCGAGGGCACGATGAAGGACGTCATCACCAAGTTTGTCTCTAGCTACCAATAGACTACGCCTTGTTTAGATATCCTTTCTCCATCCATCCCTCCATCCCCTCTCCATTTCCCTAGGGCCCAGCCATCACCCGGGACTGCTTCTGCGGCGCCTTCTCCCATGGAGTTGTAGACAGCGACGTAGTACCGCTTCGGGAGGATGTCACGCGGGTCTTTTGTGGGACGTGTAGGAATGCAATTATGTATAGTACCCGAGTACTTTTGTAGTAGGAGCTACTCAAAATCCTCAATCTCGTCGTCCACTTCCTCGTAGATGCTCTCCATACCCGTCTTGACCATCGCCTCTCGTGGCTCGTACGGCGAATACGTTGCATCCCCTCGCTCAAGACCATGAAATGTGACGATACCGCGAATGGCCTCGGGACGGCGAATGTGATACAGCCACGGCAGGTACTCCAAAAGCAACTCCTCCTTCCCCATCGACAGCTGCGACTCTTTCATGAAGGAGAGAAGATCGTCCTCAATCTCCGCTTGCACCCGCCGTGTCTTCAATAGGGTCGGGTAGTAGATTTTATACACCTTGCGCACCACCGTCTGCGGTAAGGCAAACAGCACACCAGATATGCCAACCGTGGCTGCGGCCTCGCTTGGTCCAATGATGCATGTGTCGGAGAGGTAGGACGCGCACTGGTCGACTTCAGCCAGCTCCGTGGTCGACGGCAGGTAGTTTTCATAGACGCAGAGGAGGAAGGTAGATGCGTCCACGCCCGACTCATCCAACACACGCTCGACAGCGACACTCGAGGGAGCTCGCTGTGCCCACGCCATATGCTCCGGCATGTCCACCTGTTGGCCTGGCAGTCGCTTATTGTGCACCACACGACCGACAGCGTGGAAGAGGCCAATGGCGGAGTCTCGTCCGCTGATGCCATCCAGCAGGGCCGGCTCCATGTCTGCCCTGCCGGCTCGCTTCCTCTTCCCGTGCTTCGCATGGTGCTGGTGCAGCTGTCGGCAGGAGAATTGCAGGCCGTTGAGGGCGCTGCGTACGTCTCCCATGGAAGCAAGCTTCAGCACAGCTCCCTCAGTAAGCACCCCCTCCATGTGCTCCTCCAGCAAGACACTGCGCAGGACACGCAGCATGGATGTTTTGGAGATGGGATTGAAGGAGATAGCGTCGACACGTGGATCCTCCAGCATTTCTGGACCAAGCAG
>JAABUZ0100005136.1_pt1 | contig 17433 bp, 11 predicted proteins | sample 5562091 | NCBI WGS metagenome assembly JAABUZ01 (sample SAMN12813069, study PRJNA571459) | rock metagenome | isolation source: Antarctica rocks | place: Antarctica: Victoria Land, Linnaeus Terrace sud | collected 2015-12-21
TCTTCCGCTACGCTCCAGAGCCCCTTCTCCCCCGAATTACCCAACAACCTCACACCCAACTACTGGCCTACTTTTACTCCGCCACACTGGCTTGGTTTTGCTCCGCCCTTGACACTATGCGCGGGGGATCCATGTGAATGCCTTGCGTGTCTGGGCGAGCTACGAGTTCTGGCGGATGGATCCTGCCAAGTTTCAGAACGAGTTCGACCAGATGCTTGTAGTTGCGCACGACTCGGGGATCAGGATATTGATCTCGTTGTTTGAGAATGACGGGGTTCCGCCGACCAAAGAGAATATGTGGACGACGGAACCGAAGGAGGCGTTCGCTATTCAGTCTCCCGGGCGAGAGATTGCATCGGGCGACAAGAGCGGGTGGGAAGAGCCGCGCAAGTTCGTGCAATGGTTTATGAAGCGCTATGGCAATGACGATCGCGTGCTTGCAGTAGAGGTCATGAATGAGCCAGGCATCGAAAACAATGGGCAACCGGGCACAGTGCCGTTTGCCCAGTCCATGTTTACCACGGCGAAGTCACTGCAGGGCACCGTACCGCTGACGCTGGGGAGCAACCGGATCGAAATTGCTGAGCAGTTCATTCCGCTCGGGCTCGATGTTATTCAATAACCATATGAACTTTCCACCAACTACCGCGGCGCTGGTCGAGATGACGAAGAGTGCGTTGGCTCTCGGCCAAAAGGCCGGCCTCCCAGTCTGGTTAACGGAGTGGCAGCGCGTGCGCACCAGTGGCAGCGGGTTCGGCAAGGAGAAGATCTCTGGGGCAGAGAGGGCGACGGATTATGCGTCGTTGGCCTCCACGGTCCGCGCCTATCCTGTCGGGAGCTTCTTCTGGTGCTTGATGGTGAAGAGGGTGTATTTGAGAGGGCAGCGGCTAAACGGCACTGTTAACGGTCTGTTCTGGCCGGATGGCTCTGTAACCAGCTTGAAGGACGCTCAAGCGATTGCGAACGATCCCAACCTGAAGTTGAAGGAGAAGCCGTTCCCGGCAGACTTCGGCGCCGAGGCGATGCGATGATTCAGGTCATGCTGTGGTTGAGAAAAACCGGAGTAAGAGCTCCCTCGAGGTTGCGGCTGTGAGAACTGTTGGCGGGAAGGCCGGATTCGGGTCCTCCCTTTGCGCTTGCGAATCGGTGCGCTCCTGTAATCCTTTACAGTCGCGGAGCACGTCCTGTATAAACTCTTCCACGGTCGCTGCTTCTCCCTTTCAATCATGGACGCGGGGCAGGGAATCGACAGATGCAAGCGTTGACCTGGCGTCCTACCTGGCCTGCGAATTTGCGGTATCCGCAGAGGTCATCTGGAGACGAGTCGTTGTGAGGAGCGGAATGGCGCGGGACAGAACTATGAGCAGAGAACATGAAGCGTGTCGTGCGCAGGCTTCAAAGAATTGGCGAACGGGGCTGAAGCACACGGCGGCGCTCACGATCTTGGCAGCTCTGACGGGCGTTCTGCAAGGACAGATGACGATCTCCCGACCCATGCCCCCGACCGTTACTGTTCGCGTTGGCGCCAGCGGAACGGAGCGCGTGCCCGACACCATCTTTGGGAGTTTTCTCGAGCCGATCGGCAATTCCATTAATAATGGTATTGCGGCGGAGATCCTGGTAAATCGCAGTCTTGAGGGGGGGCTCTGGAACCACACGAACCTCGAAACTCTCTTCCGCGAGCAGCCGGAGCTCATCGAATCGAGTAATGCTAATGGGCTCCCTTTGCCGTGGGAGCCGCTCAATAAGGCTGCCGGAACCGGTTTGAGCTTCACGTGGGAGAGGCGGCGAATAGCTGGCAGTCCCTGGAGATCATGGGCTTGCCGGACCAGGTCGTCGGAATCAAGCAGAAGGTGTACCTGCCAGTACATCGAGTGCTGGGCTACAAGGTGTCGTTGTACGCCAGGCATATCAGTGGACCTTCAACGCTGACGGTTGAATTTCGCGAACCTGCAACGGGCAAGGTGCTGGCGACGTCGCACGTAGAAGCGAGCGGCCCGGACTGGACCAAGTACTCCGCGACTCTGCAGCTTTCCAAGGGGCAGGTGCGCCGTCTGGAGGCGGTAGAGTTCGGTGTGGCAGTGGCGGGTAACGAGCGTGTCGATCTGGACCAGCTTTCGCTACTGCCAGAGGATGCGATTGGGACGCTCGATCCAGATGCCGTCGCGATGGCGAAGGCGATGCACATTACGGAGCTTCGCTTCGGTGGAAACTTCAGCTCGTACTACCATTGGCGCGATGGTGTCGGTCCTGAGGATAAGCGGCCGACCATGCAGAACATCGCCTGGGGTATCCCGGAGTACAACAACTTTGGGACAGATGAGTTTTTGCAGTTATGCGACCTGCTGGGAGTGATCCCGCAGTTCAACCTGAACATGGGCAGCGGCACACCGGAAGAGGCTGCGGAGTGGGTGCGCTACATCCGCGATCATCACAAGGGCAGGGTGCTTTATGAACTTGGGAATGAGCTCTACGGGAAGTGGCAGGTGGGCTATCCAACCCTGGGCGAGGTCGCTGCACGGACTGTGGTATTCAGTAAGGCAGTCCGTGCTGTAGCTCCGGATGCGGAGCTGATTGCGACGGGCACTGGACCGTTCGCCGGTGAATATTGGAATGCGGCGATCGAGAGCGCTCCGGCGGGCACCTACGATTACCTGTCGTTCCACTTGATCCACCCGACGAACCACCCGGTGAGGGAACAGCTTGGTCCGGACTTCGTGGCCTCGGCAGCGTACGCGATTCCGTATGCTGCCAGTCCGTATCTCGACAAGATGCAAGCACAGTTGGACGCGCATACAGACCTGCGTGGAAAGGTTCACTTCGCGGTGACGGAGTGGCTCTTCAACAGTAAAGGATACGGCGAACGCAACTTCACCAACGAAAGCCCCAGCTGGATGAACGAGGGCGGAGCCGTGATGGCCGCAGGGTTCCTCAACACTGTTCTGCGCCATACTTCTGAGATCAAGATTGCGGATATGACCGGTCTGATGGAGTTCGCAGGCATCTGGAAGCGCAAGGAGCAGGTCTACGCCGTGCCCGCGTTCTATGCGTTCCAGATGTACACGGTTGTAAAGGGCGACACTGTTCTCGCCACTACGACAGATAGTGGCGCCTATTCTATTGAGGGCGGGGACCGGCCGGTGGAAAAGGTGACCAACGTACCGGGAATGGATGTCGTAGCGACACGCAGTGCGGACGGTAAATTTGTGACACTTCTTTGTGTCAACCGGAGTGTGAGCGAGGATGTACCGACCAGCTTCGATCTGGGCACGCTGCGGCTGGCAGGAACGGCGCACATGCGGCAGATAAGCTCTGCCGGCCGTTATGAACGTAATGACGAGGTGGAACCGAATCACGTCATTCCGCTGGAAGGGGCGGTCGCGCAAGCTACGAAGTCGAAGCTGTCGCTCACGCTGCCGCATGAGAGCGTTACCGTCGTTCGCGTTCCGGTTGAGCGTCGCTGACGCGGCCCTGTGCAGGGCAGGGAACTGTGGGCGTCCGGAGACGCTTCTCAAGAATGCAATCGGCGGCAACCCGGTGTTAGTGGCGCATCCAGGACACTTCACGAACCGTAGCAGCGCAAAGGGATACGGCCGCGGTAGCCGCCACTCTTCTAAAAGCTCGTGCAGTCTTGCTCATCGAAAATATGTAACTAGCAGGTGTTACGCTTAGTCAGATATGGACATACAAGAGGTGGCCCGGATTGCGAAGGTCTCCACGGCCACGATTTCGCGTGTCCTGAACGGTTCTACGAAGGTGAAGGAAGAGACCTTTAAGCGAATTAAGCAGGTCATAGACGACCTGCACTATGTTCCGAATACAAGCGCGCGGACGCTCCGTGTGGGCCGCAGCCAGTTGCTTGGCCTGATTGTTTCCGACATTAACAATCCATTTTTTCCGGAGCTGATTGATGCGTTCGAAGCGAAGGCCCGGGATCATGGAATTGATGTCGTGTTCACCCACACGAACTACCAGAGCGAACGCCTCGAACATAGTCTAAAGCGCCTGATCGAGCGGAATGTAGACGGGATTGCCGTCTGCACTTCGGAGACGAATCACGCTGCATTTGAGTTTGCCGCGCACCATAGCAGGCCCTTTGTGCTGATGAACCAGGAGGGCTCTCGGACTCCGTACAACAACATTCAGGTGGACCACAGGAGCGGGGCACTTCAGGCGATCCGGCACCTCTACGAGTTGGGGCATAGGCGAATTGGATTCATCTCCGGGCCAAGCAGCTTTGCTTCCACCCGTTTGCGGCTGGAGGCGTACGTTGCCGCGATGGAAGCGTGCAGCCTGCGCGTGAAGAGCTCGTGGATTGTGGAAGGCGATCTCCATATGGAGAGTGGCTATGCAGCGATGGAACAGATACTTCGCAAGGCGCCACGGCCGACGGCGCTATTCTGCACGAATGACTTGATGGCATTTGGCGCACTTCGGGCAGCTCATGAGCACAACGTCGCCGTGCCTGAGGAGTTTTCGATTATCGGCTTCGATAATCTGCCGGTCTGCAATATGGTGACCCCTCCGCTTTCGTCGGTGGATATTCCGCGTCGCGAAATTGCTTCGCATGCCTTCGGGATGCTGCTGAAAGCGGCAGGTTCCAAGCCAGGATTGAAGCTGCCTACCCCGAAGGTGAAGACGAGCCTTACACTGCGGGGCTCGACCGCACCGCCGCCCGTGACCACGCAGATCCAGCGATTGCCTTCCAATGGTCGACAACAGCGGGTACCGGCGAACCAGTAGATTTCTTACTATGATTCCTTCCGATGTCCTGGTGTCATTTGCGAGCGACTGTCGAGCCACCTTAGCCGTCGCGAACGAACTCACCGCTGTGACACCGCTTCGATCCGGCCCAGTTCGGCATACGAATATCCTGACCCATAGGCGTTTGCGCAGAGGTCACTTCTCCACCCGACCTTTGTGCAGCGTACTCGAAATGGGATGGTACGCCACATTCACTGTAATGCTTTACACGCAGCGAAGGCACGCGTATTGTCATCTTCGGAGTTTCGTTCTTCATGAACCGTCGTCACTTTCTAGAGATTGCCACAGGTGCAGCTTTGAGCGGAACCGTCTGCGCCGCTCAGCCAGAGGTGCAGAACGGGCAGGCGTTCACTCGGGAGTTTACACAGCCTAGAACAGGCGTGGGGCCCTTTGAACGCACGCGGTCGGGTAAGACACCACATATATTCATGATCTCGGCCGATATGGTGAGCCCGGATCTCTACCATCCGTCGCGCGCTCTCTCCAAGCAGGTGCGGACGCCGGCCCTCCATTCGCTTATGAAGGATGGCACCTTCTTTGCAAACGCCTGCTGCACGGTGCCGTTATGCGCACCATCTCGCGCCTCATACCTGACTGGACGGTACAGCTACATCCAGGGAAACGGTGAGCGGGCGCCTGAAGGGCTCGAGACGCAACTGCGTCCTGACGACATCATTTATCCCGAGTACCTGCGCGCGGCGGGATATGTGGCGCGTCAGGTGGGCAAGGGTCACGTCGGCACGAAGAAGTTTATCGATGCCTTCACCGAAAACGACAATCCCTGGGATCGGTGGTCTCCGCCTGTATTTGATGACGACGAATACCTGGCGTATCAACACAGCCTGGGCGTGAAGCCGCAAAAATACTCTCGCGAGATCGTGTTCCGCATGCAAGACCGCACGACTCCCGGCAACTCGGCCGGCGGATGGATTGTGCAGGAGGATGGGAAGCCGTTTCCCTTCGAAGCGCATTACACCTATTACCTGGCGAAGCGCGCTATCGACACCGTGCGGGATCTGGTCCAGACGGGAGTCGCGGCCAAACACCCTATTTACATGCAACTCGACATCTTTGATCCGCACCAGCCATTCTCCATTCCTGCCGGGTACGAAGAACGCGAGCGGGAGCTGCGCCAAATTATGACTTTGCCCGCTTCCTACGAGGCGGCCCGACGGCGCGACTTCCGCCGCGGCGAAGATGAGGCCGAAATCCTCAATATTTATCGCGAGTACTGGGGCATTTACGATCCGGAGATGCTTCTAAGCTACCGGGTTGCCTATGCTTTGCAGATGGAATTGGTGGATCGCGCTGTGGGCATGGTTCTGGACGAGATTCGCAGGCTTGGGCTCTATGAAGGCTCCGTTGTGGCCTTTATCAGTGACCATGGCGAGATGAATGGCCGACGCGCGATGGTGGATAAGGGTGTGTTTCTTTATCCCGACGTGCTCCGTGTGCCTTTCGTAGTGAAGCCAGCCGCAGCCCGGCAGGCTCGCGTTGTCGATGAGCCGGTATCGCTCCTGGATCTTTCGCAGACGCTGCTGGACGTCGCGGGGATAAGGCCGGAGGCCAAGTTTGATGGCATTTCATTGCTACCTTCACTGTCTGGCAAGCCTTTGCCAGAGCGCGAGCCTCTCCTCTTCTTCGGTGGTTGGCATGTGGGCGTGAATTTCGCCTGTGGCATCGGGCACCGCACTCCGGATGGCCGGTACTTTCTGTATGCCTACAATCTCAGCTCACCCAATGATGAGTTGTATGACATGAATTCCGAGGACGCGGTCAATCTAGTCAATCATCCTACGTACAAGGATGTACGCAATTCGTTGATCCGGGCTCTGGGAGATGCGCTGCATCCCGATACGCGCTGGTTATGCTCGTCGCTCATGATGAGCAGGATGTTCGGCTTTTTCTGGCCCTTCGCCGCGCGAAACAGGTACGGATACGCCGAGGTCAATCCTGCAAGCGCGCCGTTCTTGACGAATTCGCGCCGTCCAATGTGTAGCTCACGTACTGGCATGATTTATGACTCCCTATTGAGTTAAGGAACTCGGATCGCTAAACCAGCGTCGAAGTATTGTTGGGTTCCGTTGCCGTGGCAATGTACCGCTATGACGTTATCGGTATTCGGAAGTACCGCCTGCCTCACGGATGGGCTGATGGGGCGATGCTCGTACTTCAACTCACCAGCCCTGTTGGTTCCTCGCTGTGCATCGATCTTCTGGCCGTTGATGTAGAAGTCGACGCTTCCCTGGTGAATCTCCGTGATGACGAGGTTGTCCACCTGTTCGGTGGTGAGCGCACCTGGATTGAAGTGTCGTCGCAGCCATATGTCAGGCGTGCTCCACTTTGTTCCCCCGGGGACTCCCCGGTCCCCGAACCCGCCTACTCCCTCGGTCCAGTGCGAATCGTCGTAGCTCTTGTCCGACCACATCCCATCCGGCTTTTCCAAGGTGTACTTCCAAACCTGACCGTTCTTTTCAGAGGCCGGAGCGATGGCTTTGTAAGTGGGCGCGGGGAAATGAAAGGTATTCACCTGCCTCAACTGCTCCGGCGGGATTTTAGCGACACGATCGTAAGTTAAGAGACCGTTCACTTCTGTCATTACGTCCGTGAGCTCCGTGTAGACGGCGGCGCTCAGGTTACTGCTGTCGCGCAGGGCCTTCACCTGTTCCATGTACTCGGCATAAAGGTAGAGCAGGTCCCGCTCCGTATAGACGTCGACGTAGCCTCTTCCAGCCTTCTCCCAGGAATGCTCGGGGATGAGATAGCCGATGCCACCGAACTCTCCACACGTCATAGCTTGTTTGCCATTTGAAGGGCGAACGGCGGGTTCCGGATAGCTATGTACGTCGTTCAGGTCGCCGAAGCCCATGATTGCTCCCCCAGAAGCTTCGTTGATAGGTCGGGACCGGTCGAGGCTGCGAACGATGTCAACCAAGCGTCCCGTATCGAACTGGCCCTGGCTTTCATTGAAGATCGTCCAGAGCACGATCGAGGGGGAGTTCTTATGCGTTTCGATCATTCGCTTCAACTCGATCTCGAACTCCCCCTTTTCTACAGGAGGAGGAACAAACGCTCTGCCTGGGTAAGAGTTGGGGGAGGGCATGTCCTGCCACACCAGCAGTCCTAACATGTCCGTCCAGTAGTACCACCGCGCCGGTTCAACCTTGATGTGCTTACGGACCATGTTGAAGCCCATCGCCTTCATCTGAACGATGTCGTCCTTCATAGCGTCGTCAGTCGGAGACGTGTAGATGCCATCCGGCCAGAAGCCTTGATCGAGAGGTCCTAACTGAAAGACAAATTTGTTATTCAGCAAGAGCTTCTTCTGTCCGTCCACGTCTCCCACATGAGTCTTGCGCATGCCGAAGTAACTAGAGACGGTGTCCACTACGCGGTTTCCTTGCTTCAGCGTGAGTTCCAGTGAGTAGAGAAAGGGATCGTCTGGAGACCAAAGGTGTGCGTTGGGAACTGGGATGGCTACTTCCTTGTCCGGAGCGGCAGAGGACTTCGACACTATCGACTGGCCTGCCTTGATCTTGACCTCGACCGTGCCGACGCCGTGAGCCTTTGCGGTCGCGACGGTGAGATTGAGCAGCCCGCGATCAATGTCCGGGATGATCGTCAGCCCTTCGATATACAAAGGATCAACGGGCTCAAGCCAGACCGTCTGCCAGATACCGGTTGTGGGCGTGTAGGTGATTCCACGGGGCTTTGTGTTCTGTTTGCCGCGAGGTTGGCCTCCACTTTCCGTCGGATCATAGACGCGCACAATCAACTCCGCCGGGCCATCTTTCAGATAGGAGGTGACGTCGTAGCTGAAAGGATCGTAGCCGCCGCGATGCAGGCCGACGCTGTGGCCGTTTACAAACACCTCCGACTCGTAATCGACCGCGCCGAAGTGGAGGATGATCTGCTTGCCGCGCCAGGCTGGGGGAATCGAAAAGGAGCGCTTGTACCAGAGGCGGTCATGGTGTCCCATCACGCCAGATAGCGCCGACTCCACCGGATACGGCACAAGGATCGAACTGGCCAGAGGCTTGCCGATCGGAGGCGCTTCGTCTGCTGCCGCTCCGGGTTGGTACTCCCAAATGCCGTTCAGGTTCAGCCAATCACGCCGAACCAGTTGCGGCCTCGGATACAGAGGATGGGGCATCTGCGGATCGACAAGAGAGGACCACCGTGTCATCAGCGGGCCCATTTTGGGCGACCAAGCGCGTGAGTTGCCGGCTTGCCCGGCTTCGGAACCGAGGAGCTGCTCGCGCACGGCCCCCCACAAAAGTCGCGGTCGCGTGAGGAGCGCAAATCCTGCTGTCAGATTTCCTAGAAAGACTCGCCTATTGATGGCGGACTTTGAGCCGTTCGAACGATTTTCCAAGAGTGTGAGGTCCTCCAAACATCGAAGCAGGCGCTATTGCAAGAGAAGAGTAAGCAGCGATCCTTGTCCGGTCGATTGTTCCTCGAGCTACGCTCAGAGCACCGTCAGACCCGACGAGCTCCTCCGAAGAATCGTTGCGAGTACAGTCGGCAAAGGGCAGGGAAGCGCTCGGCCAGCATGGGCTGTCACCTACTGTGCTGCCGATTGGTATTTCTGTAGATAGGGTGGCACCACCAACCTTCCGGTGCGTTCATTTTGCGGTGTCTCCGACATGGGCCAAGGTTGGACTCCGATCCGCTTGGCCCACGAATCGTACATTGCCGTCATGGTCTTCACACGCTCAGGCTGGGTGGCGGCCAGATCGTGCAGCTCGGTGCGATCGGACTCCATGTCGTAGAGCTCCCAGCCCTCAGGGAATCGCGAGACGAGCTTCCATTTTCCATCGCGCACGGCTTTGTTGCCTTCATGCTCCCAGTAGATGGGCGACCTCCTGCGCGGTTTGCCCGCAAACACGGGAGCCAGACTTTCTCCCGCAAGCGCCGGCAATGGTCCCGCAGCCACCTGCCCGGGATAAACCGCGCCGGAAAGCTCAAGGACGGTTGGCATCAGGTCGGTTTCATGGCCAATCGCGTTTACGGGCGCGGCTGTGGGCTTGATAACTGCGGGCCAGCAGGCAATGAATGGCGTGCTGATGCCGCCTTCCTGTGCGTAGTGCTTGTACAGCCGGAAAGGCGTGTTCGCGCAGTTGCCCCAGGGGATGCCTATGCTCTGGAACGTGGCCTCGCCACCGGGCATAACACCTGGTACGTTTCCGGCGCAGGTCATCCCGATCTCGCAGGGGCCTTCCGATGCAGAAGCACTGCTTGCATGGAACGGGCCTTCGCGGGTCTCGTTGGTCGCTTTACCTCTGCCACGACCGATCTCTTCCGCGTTGCCGCCGTTGTCGGACATGAACATGATCAAGGTATTTTCGGCGACGCCGGCCTTCTCGACGCTGTCGAGGATGCGGCCGATACCCTGGTCGAGCCGATCGATCATCGCGGCGTACACAGCCATGCGCCGGATCTCCCATTCCTTATCGTCCGCCTTATCCCATGCCGGCACGCGCGGGTCCCGAGGTGTCAGCGCCCACTTGTCCGAAACAATGCCCATTGCCAGTTGCTTCTTGTGGCGTTCTTCCCGCAGTGCGTCCCAGCCTTCCGCATAACGCCTGGCGTACTTTTGCACGATCTCCTCGGGAGCCTGGATCGGCCAGTGCGGTGCATTGAATGCGGCGTACAGGAAGAAGGGCTTTTTGTCCTTGGCGAGCTCGTTGACAAAAGTAGCTGCGTGATCGGCCCAAAGATCGGTGAGGTACTGGTCCTTCGGGGGCGGCGGCAGCGGCTCGTTGCCACTCATGAGGTGAGGCGATTCGTAGTAGACGGAAGCGCCTGCGATCATTCCCCAGAACTTGTCGAAGCCGCGCTGCAGCGGCCAGCTACGCTTCCCCTCGTCCGTTTCGGGTGCAAGGTGCCACTTGCCCACCATCGCGGTGTTGTAGCCGGCTGTCTTCAGCGCCTCGGGCATGGTGAGTGTCTTTGCACTCAGAATGCCGGCGTACTCGGGAAAAGGATAGCGGCCGTGGTCCGCCACCATCATTCCCATGCCGGCCTGCTGCGCGTATAGCCCGGTCATGATAGAGGCCCGGGAAGGGCAGCAGCGCGGATTGTTGTAGAACTGGCTGATCCGAATGCCGCGCGAGGCGAGCCGGTCGAGGTTGGGGGTCGATACCTCAGAACCGAAGCAGCCTATATCGGAGAAGCCCATGTCGTCAGCGAGGATCAGAATAATGTTCGGCTTGGCATGGGCTGACGCGTGAGCAGGGGACATTGCAAACGCGGCATCCGGCCCACCGTGTGCCAGGGTTGTTGCTGCAAGGCCAGCGCCCATTTTCAGAAAGTCTCGCCGGTTCGCCATCTTTGCGTTCTCCCGTTGGCCTATGTGCCGTGATCATGAAATGTAAAGCATTGCAGAGACGAGGGTCAATTCTTTCCTGCTTTGGTCGTCTCTGTCGGCTGCACCACACCGGGGAATGTCCTGCCTGCGATGCCCGGGACTCGTAGCTGACTCGGCGAAAGATGTAAGCCGGTTCGGTGACCGGTTGAGGGACGTGACTGTCGCCGGTTCCTTGACAGGAACCTCCACCCAAGGTTTTTATAGGTGTGCTGTAAAGGAATACATTTGTTGTTCGGAGAACGAACACGGAGGCCCCTAGTATGCAAAGACGCGATTTCATCAAACTTGCCTCACTAGGTGCTGCGGGAGTGGCAGCCCCCACAGCTCTAGCAGGTGCGGCCCCCACTTCCAGTGCACCGCCGCGCAAACCCAACATCCTGTTTATCGTCTCCGACCAGCATCGGGCGGGGCTCACGAAGCGCTCCGGCTACCCGCTGGACACGAGCCCCGCACTCGACCGCCTCTCCGCCCGCGGCGTTGCATTCGATCGTGCGTACTGCACCTCGCCGCTGTGCGTGCCCAGCCGCACCAGCATGCTTACCGGCCGCTGGCCCGAGGCCACGCACGTTCGCAGCAACGGCATGATCGAGGATGCGTTCTACGCCACGCACCTGTACAAGGTCGCGCGGGAGAACGGCTATAAGACCGGGTTGACTGGAAAAAACCATACATTCTTGAAAGAGCAGGACACGGATTTCTGGCGGGGATATGAACTGGCAAGTGGCTGGATACCGCCCAACGCTCCGCAATCCTACCGTGACTTCACGAGATGGATGCAGGGACTCCGCGCTAACATCGCGCTAGAGCCCACGCCGTTTCCCGTGGAGTTGCAGTACCCCTACAGAATGATCTCCGACGCAATGGAGTTCATCAGCGGAGCCGGAGACCAACCGTTCCTACTGCAGATCGGCTTCTCCGAGCCGCACGATCCCGAGCAGGTTCCCGCCCCCTACTGGGACATGTTTCCCCCGGACAAGGTGCCCGACAGCTGTGCCGGGCCCGAAGCCCTGAAGCAGCTCGGCTATCGCGCGCAGTGGCTGTACGGTCATCAGGAAGAAGGCTTTCCGGCGGAAAAGAACTGGCGCCGCTACAAGTCCAACTACCTCGGCATGCTCCGCCTCATTGACGACCAGTTGGCGCGTCTGCTGCACTTTCTGGATGAAAAGCGCTTGACCGAAAACACCATCGTCGTTTACCTGGCCGACCATGGCGACTACCTGATGGACTATGGGCTCGCCCGCAAAGGCGTCGGTCTCCCGGAGTGTCTGACCCGCATCCCCATGGTCTGGTCCGGCGCGGGAATCAAACCGTCCAAGGTGGGATCGTCCGCCTTCGTGTCCATGGTGGATTTCTTCCCGACCGTCTGCGAGGCCATCGGCGTGCCAATCCCGCACGGGGTGCAAGGGAGGAGTCTCTGGCCCATCCTGCAGGGCAAGGACTATCCGCGTGAGGAGTTCCGGAGCATTTATGCCACTGCCGGGCTCGGGGGAATGTACTACGAAGCAACAGATAAGGTGCCATTCTTCCTTGCCGAGGGCAATCGCGCGGAGGCAGCGCGGGCACATCCGGGTAATGCCGGATATGACGAGCTGAACAAGGTCACGCAATCAGGGCTGCAGAAGATGGTCCGCATGGGCGACTGGAAGCTCATCTTCGACATGATGGGTTATGGCCAGCTCTACCACCTGCCTTCAGATCCCTGCGAGCTCCAAAACCTCTTCGGGCACCCGAGCTCCGCCAGGGAACAGAGCGAATTGATGGCCGAGCTGCTGATGTGGACAATCCGAGCGCAGGACAGCCTGCCCAGGGTGCGCAAGGTGTCAAGTATCAGACGAAATGGCCTGCCGAACACAACTGGTATGCGCCTTACCGGCACGGCGCGGCGCCGGAGTCTTACATCCCTTAGTGGATCAGCCATGGCTGCGCCCCCCAGTTGAGTGGATCCAAGGTAACGCATTACATCAAGTGTCTCCCTTGCTCACTTGGCAGTTGCGCGGAGTGATGCTCGAGCTTTATGCTTGCTTTCGATTTCGCTTTACCCCGGGATCTGCGCCAGCTCAGCACAACGCTTATGCGCTGAGCTGTCGAAGCAAAAAGGTGACATGATGAAGTTCCCGCAATTGACGATTCTGGCGGTGTACGCTTGCGCAGCAATGGTACCGATTACACGCCTACATGCACAGTCCACCACAGGAAGTGTATACGGTATCGTCACCGATCCCACAGGGGCTTCCATCCCGTCGGCGACGGTTACCGTAAAAGACGTGCATACGGGGGTGACCCAGAGCACCACGACCAACGGCTCTGGTGAGTACACGTTCACTACGGTGAACCCCGGCGATTACGTCGTCACAACGACCGCCACGGGCTTCAAGACCCAGACCGAGACCGGCGTCCCGGTTGCTTCCAACCAGAACGTGCACGTTACATTCGTTCTGACGGCGGGTGAGATCACCGAGTCGGTGCAGGTTGAAGCGTCCGTTACGCTGGTCGATACCCGCGAATCACAGCTAGCGGAGACGATCGAGCAAGCTCGTTTCCAGAATCTGCCGACACTGAACCGCAGCACGTACGACCTGGTGCAGACAGTTCCAGGCGTCACCAACTACAGCCCTGACACGCAGACCGGATCGCGTAACGGTGCGAACTTCAGTGTCAACGGCCTGCCGTCGGACATGGTCAGCTACTACCTTGACGTGGCGTACAACAATACCTATAAGCAGGGTGGCGGCAACAAGGTTCCCAACCCGGATGCGCTACAGGAGTTTCGTCTGATCACCAGTAACTTCGACGCGGAGTTTGGCCGCTCGCCGGGTGCGGTGGCCAATGTGATCACGCGGTCGGGTACGTCCCACTTTCATGGATCGGCATATGACTATCTGCGCAACGACATGTTCAACGCGAAGAATTACTTCCAGACATCGGTAGCGCCGCTGAAGCAGAACCAGTTTGGCGGAACGTTCGGTGGTCCGGTTCCCGTGCTGAAGGACACGTTTATTTTTCTCGCGTATGAACAGCTGATCCTGCATCAACCGGCTGTCGTGAATTCCGGCTCCATCATTGTTCCGACGGATCTAGAGCGCGCCGGAAACTTCGGGTCGAGCACGGCAAAGCCTACACTTCCGGCGGGAACGAACTGCGGCACCGTAGCGGCTCCGATGATCTGCGCGAGTGCGCTCGACCCCGTCGCGCAGACTTTGTTGAAGTTTGTGCCGCACGCAAACAGCGCCGGCATTTCGCCACAGCAAAGCGCTGCCGCCAATGTCTCTTCGTACCAGGGCCTGGCGCGTGTGGATTACAACGGGATCAAGAATCACTCCATCGAAGGCACGTATTTCAACACGCAGGGAACCGAATTGACGCCTCTGGCGGGCACCAACCAGATCGTGGGCTACTCCGGCATGATAAACGTCGAGAATCAGGCCAATGTGGTGCTGGCGGATAACTGGACGGTTAACGATCGCGCGGTGAACTCGATTCGCCTGTTCTACACGCAAAACAAGTACGTCATCGACAATCAATTCCAGGGTCACTTCCTCGCGGATCTTGGCAGCACGGCCGGCGAGGGCGGAGCTGTTTTTGCTCCTCCGAAGTTCAACGTCAATGGCTACTTCAGCGCAGGACCAGCGGGCGGCGGACCGAGCAACATCTCGCAGCTCACCTTTGGAGGTGTGGACACCGCAACCCTGACCCGCGGACGCCACTCGCTTAAGGCCGGTGGATCGTATGTCTGGAACAAGTACTCTGAGGATGGTGGCAACACGGCCGGTGGGACATTCGCGTTCACAGGCAGCACCACCGGCAATGCCTTGGCGGACTTTGTATTGGGCAAAGCAAACACACTGGTTCAGAGCAGCAGCGTACGTCACCGTACGCATCAGTATGACCCGGCTCTGTATGTGCAAGACGACTGGCAGATCACCCCGCGTCTGAATCTGAACCTTGGCCTGCGCTGGGAGATGTTTCCCCCGCACTGCTGTGAGCCGCAAACAACCGGTACCTTTGTTGCCGGGCAGCAGTCCGCCATTCTTCCCCAGGCTCCTCTTGGCGTTGTGTACCAGGGTGACAAGGGAGTGGCTCCAGGACTTTTCAATACCTCGCTGCTTAACTTTGCTCCGCGCGTTGGCTTTGCCTATGACGCGAATGGCAATGGACGTACCAGCATTCGCGGCGGGTTTGGGCTTTTCTATCAGACGGTAGAGCAGTTCAACTACGGAACGATGAACCAGTTACCATTTTCACTGAGCACGACCGTGAACCTGGTGCCAAACCTGGTTTCTCCCTATGGTGCAGGAGGAAGCCCGTATCCGTTCGTCTACAACTCGACAAAGCCGCAATTCGCGAACAACTCTACCACCCAGTCGGTCACGCCGGGTACTTCGGCCCCGTATGTGTATGAGTACAACCTGACGGTGGAGCAGCAGCTGAACCCGACGTTTGCGTTTCGCCTCGGGTACGTTGGAAACGCGACGCGCAAGAACGTCTTCATGATCGACGCCAACGCGCCGGTCTACATCCCGAACGCGGCTGTGTCGACGGCCGCCCTGAACTGCCGGCGTCCGTATGAGCCGTACAGAGTAGGTGGCGTCGTCAGTTCCGCAACCTGCGGCTATAGCGGGTATACGACGGGTACCGGATATACGTTTGGCGCGATCAATCAGCGCACGCCGGCACTGAATGCCAACTACAACAGCCTGCAGGCGAGCCTTCGCGGCCGCATCGGATCCAAGTTCACCTGCTGGCCAGTTATGTGTGGGCCAAGGCGCTCGACTACGCTGGTCCGGTTGTCGATAGCACCGATTTCAGGAAGAACTATGGCTTGGCGGACGTGGACATTCGAAACCGCTTTGTGGTCTCGTACCTCTACCGTTTCCCGGATGTGCAGCTGTGGGGTCAATTAGGCCGCCAGGTGCTCAGCGGATGGCAGGTGAATGGTGTCACGACGCTGGTTTCGGGTACTCCCTTCACGGTCACGTCAGGTGTCGATACAAACCGAGACGGGAGCAATAACGATCGAGTCAACGTCCTCGGGGATCCGTATACGCATGCGACGAGCCGCAAGGACAAGATCACGGCGTACATCAAGCCGGCCGCGTTCTCGACTCCTGGCTTCGCAACGGCAGCCGACAACCCATATGGTAATGAGCAGCGCAACCAGCTGATCGGGCCTGGAAACATCAACACGAACCTTTCCCTCTTCAAAGAGTTCCCGATCTTCCGCGAAGCGCGACTTCAGTTCCGCGCGGAGTCGTTCAACATCTTCGGCAACGTCAATCTCAACAACCCCCGAACTAACTTCAGCGTCTTCCGTGTGCTTCCGTCCACGCAGACGCAGATTACCGGTTCCGGAGATCCGCGACGTCTGCAGTTTGCCGCTAAGCTCCTGTTCTGATCTGGGGGATGGATTTGCCGGGGCCGTTTCACCGATTGTGCGCCATCGCTTCTCGATCCGAGGAGGAGGGAAGCACGTCGGTAGAGCTCTCATCGCGGAGCAAGAGTATGCCGCCTGAGGTTCGCATTTCTTGATTTGAGGGGAGTGATGGTGCGTCCGGAAGGAGTCGAACCTCCGACCTACGGGTTCGTAGCCAGTTGCTCTATCCAGCTGAGCTACGGGCGCACATTGCAAGGATGCAACTCTCTAAGGATAACGGAGTTTGGGCGCTGTTGCAGTAACCGGGTTGTGGGAGTTTTGGGGTTACGATGGTTCATGTTCAGACGCCGTCGTTTTCCCGTTGAGATCATCCTGGTCTGTGCTCGGTGGTACTGCAAGTACGGGATCTCGTACCGGGACCTGACCGAGATGATGCAGGAACGGGGGGTGGAGGTCGACCCTTCAACGATCATGCGCTGGGTACATCGCTACGCGCCCGAGCTTGAGAAGAGAGTGAGAGCTTACCAAGGTTACGGCTCGACGTCCTGGCGAGTGGACGAGACCTACGTCAAGGTAGGCGGACAGTGGAAGTACCTGTTCCGTGCAGTCGACAAGCACGGCCATTTGATCGACTTCATGCTCTCGGAACGGCGAAACACCCGCGCTGCACATTGTTTTCTGAGCAAGGCCGTGACGACCATGCGGAACTGGCCGCCGACGTCGATCACAACCGATAAGCTCCCTTCGTATCCTCAGGCGATCGAAAGGCTCAAGCGTGACGGCCAGCTGTCGGAGGACACCCGGCACCGAACCTCGAAGTACCTGAACAACATCATCGAGGCGGACCATGGCGCGCTGAAACGAGTGATTCGGCCCACACGAGGTTTTCAAACGATGAAGACCGCGACAGCCACGATCAAGGGCTTCG
>JAABUZ0100005137.1_pt1 | contig 17432 bp, 17 predicted proteins | sample 5562091 | NCBI WGS metagenome assembly JAABUZ01 (sample SAMN12813069, study PRJNA571459) | rock metagenome | isolation source: Antarctica rocks | place: Antarctica: Victoria Land, Linnaeus Terrace sud | collected 2015-12-21
TAGGAAAGTGCAGCTGGTTTTTTTGTTCTGCTCTTTGTCCGCGAAGGCGGACAGTAGGCGCTTCGCCCCACAGCGTAGGAATTTATTCCCACGCGCTCTCACAAATCTTTTCTAAAATGACTTTTCATTATACGATACGCAGTGCGGACTGTCAAGGTTTCCGACGCGCGGGCAGGGCTGCTTCCACCAAATCCGCGCTGTGAACCACTCCCGGCTCGGCCCGCATTTGTGCGCCAAGCGCCTGCACTTTGGCCCAAATCTCTGCCGATTGCAGCAGGCGCTCCAGCCGCGTCTTCAGGCCCTGCGGCGTGAACTGCCCCGGCATCAGGCGCAGGCCCCACCCTTCGCGCTGAACATGCGCGGCGTTCTCAAACTGGTCAAACCCCCGCGGCACGATAACCGACGGGATGCCGTAGTAGCACGCCGCCTGCGTTGTTCCAACCCCGCCTTGATGGACAATCGCATCCGCGAGTGGGAATAAGTCGGCATAAGGCGCGTAGGGGATGAGCTTGACGCGCCCACGCAAGGCGTCTGGAACGGGAAAGTCTTTCGGCGCACCGAGCAGCACGCCGTTCCACGAGGTCAAAGCCAGAGCTGCCAGTGCGGTTCGCCAGAACTCGCCGGGATGGTTCACGACCGACGAGCCAAGCGTGAAGATAATGGCAGGATGGTTCCCTCCTGCCCCCAATAATGGGGGAGCCAGAGAAGAAGGGAAAACGTCTCCGTCCCACCGGGCGTAGCCGCCGACCTGGAACCAGGAGGGCCAGTCGGAAGGGCGGGGGAAGAACGACGGCGACCAGAGGCCAAGCGTCAGGCGGCGCGAATACGCCCCGCCCGCAATCACTGTCGAGCGCGGCCCGACACCCAGTTTCGCGTATTCAGCGGCGGTCAGGGTATCAAAGTCGCCCAAAATGCGGTAGCCGGCCTGCCAGCCGAGGCGAGACAGCCAGGCGGGACAGCCCTTCCAGGCGATAGAGGGCGGCGGGTAAGCCGCCGTTTCGTAAATCAGCGTCGCCGCCGACGCGCTTACCCAGGGCGTTCCCGTTCGCTGGGCGACCGCAGGGGCGGCAAGCTGGATCGTGTGCGAGAGAAACAAGTCCGCTTCCCGCGCCAGCGGCTCCAGCGACAGCGTGGCGGGGACAATGGCGGGAATCAGTACTTCTTTAAACAGAATCGAGACGGGGGCCGTCGTGTGCGCGGTCAGCATACGCCGGAGCAGGTCCGAGTCCCAGTCCGGGTCTTCGCCCGCGACGGTCGCCGCAAAGCCAAGCACCTGCGCCTTTTCGGTGAACTTGGGACTAAGCGCAAACTGGATTTCGTGGCCGCGCCGCCGAAGCTCAATCGCCAGGGCCATAAACGGATTGAAGTCGCCGGAGGAGCCGAGCGTGTGAATGAGAATCTTCGCCATGAACCAAGAGTGTACCTCCAATCACAGTAGAAACTTTCAAGTCGGGTATACTTTCGCTATGAACGAGAAGATTTTGAATGAGCAGATTTTAGCGGAAGCGCGGCGCTTGGCGGATGACGTGTTTCGGCCTAATGCCCAGACTGCCGACCAGGGCGACATTCACGGGCAAGTCGCGGCCAATGTGCGAATGCTAGGGGAGCGCGGCTACTTTGGTCTCGGCATCAGCCCGGATTACGGCGGCATGGGAGCGGACGAGGCGACGCGGCGGGAATACACGGAAGTCATGGCGTCGGCCTGCGGCGTCACCGCGTTTGTCCAGCAGCAGCTTCACGCCGGGGGCGGCTTTGTCGGCGGCGGTCGGAGCCAAGCGCTGAAATCGGAAAAGCTGCCGCGTTTTGCGTCCGGGGAAGAGCTGTGCGGCGTGGCGTTCTCGCACCTGCGCCGCTCCGGCCCGCCGATGGTGACGGCGGAGCGGGCTGCCGGCGGCTACCGGGTTTCCGGCAAAGCGCCCTGGGTCACAGGCTGGAGCCTTTTGGACTCGTTTATTCTCGGCGCGGTGCGTCTGCCGGAGAACGACCACATTTATTTTTATGTGCCGAAGGCCGGCAATGAAGCGTCGCTGCTGCCTGGCCCGCCAATCCCGCTGGTGGTGATGAATGCATCCGACACGGTTGAAGTAACGCTCGACTCGCTGTTCCTCCCGGACGATTATGTACTGTACGAGCGTCCCGCCGAGGCCTTAAAGCGCGGAGACTTTTGCGGGATTACCGGCCATGTTTTCCTGCCGCTCGGCTGTGCGAGAGGCAGCGTCTTTGCGCTGAATGCGCTGGCCGAACAGCGCCATCACGAAGCGTTTTCCCATGCCACCGCCGAGTTTCAGCAGGAAATTGACGCCTGCCGGTCAGAAGCCTTGCAATGGAGCGGAGCCTGCGCGGAGCAGGCGGATTACAAAGACCGCGCCCTGCACGCCCGCGCCGAGGCGATCACCCTTGCCACCCGCGCTGCCCACGCTGTCGTCACCGCCACCGGCGGCGGGGCGCATCTGCTGTCCAGCCCCGCCCAGCGCCTTTTGCGCGAGTCCATTTTCTATACGACCACGGCGCAGACTTCGGATGTGCAATCCGCGACGCTAGACTTGCTAATCTCGCCTGACTGCTGGAACTAGAAATTATGGTGTGAGCAGCCCTGATGGCAACTACTGGGAAAGGGAAAAAAGGCTCACCTGCCGAATATAAGTTTCGGACAAGAGCGCATGTCATCGCTGACCTCAGCGTGAACTACGTTGAGCGATTCGTTATTCAGGAAGGCCATTCGTGTGAGCGTTTCGAGAAGGATTATGGATATGATCTACAGATATTCACTTTTGAGAACGGCGCATTCGAGAACGGTTATGTCTATTCACAGATCAAAGCCACTGATGATCTTAAGCTGGTAAAGGAAGACAGTGCCATAGCTTTTCCTGCGGACCGTGCCGACATAAACCTTTGGAACGGTGAAACCTATCCGGTAATCTTGGTTGTATGGGATGCAAAAACGGAGATCGGCTACTGGCTGTATATACAGCCATATCTGAAAAATCTTGAAAAAACGGGTAAATTCCCATTACCCGCTGGACAAGCAACGATTACGGTCTATCTCCCGGTCACTAATATTATTGACGGAGCATCTATTAAAAAGTTTCGTCAGTACAAGAACACGATCCACCGGCAAGTCCAGAAAGTTGTAGACCATTATGACTGAATCAATTACCTTCAGGGAACTGAGTGATGCACTCTCGCATCTCGGCTTTCAGAAGAAAACAACAGCGCAATTCACGGTTTTTCGCAAAGAAGATCAGGGGGCGATGATCGTCCTGCCACCTGAGTCCAGCATCATTCATGTCTCGCCGATGCACATTACCGCCGCCCGCGAAACTGTTGTTGGTAAAGGAATAGCGGGTTCGCAGGAATTCGATCAACTGTTATCTTCTGCTGCGGCGAAAAAACTTATGGCGGTGAAAAAAATCGGTTCAGGCCCAGGTTCGGTGGCCGGAGTCCGAAGTCGCGCTGCCTCTCGCGGCAAGCAACCGATGAGGGTCCAAATATCCACCCCGGCTGCCAAACGTGCCAAAAAGGCATTGCATCAGGACGACAAAGAAAAAAAATAAATCGTTCCAGTCCCGCTCAGCGCCTCCTGCGCGAGTCCATTTTCTACACAACCGCCGCGCAGACTTCCGATGTGCAGTTCGCGACATTAGACTTGCTGATTTCCCCTGACTGCTGGAGCCAACTCTGATACGAAAAGGCTAACATGAGCAAACAAGCTACTCTCAATATCATATCCCAATCCAAGAATTCGAAAAAGTCGAGCCGTGGGGCCGGCGCTGTCAATGCGGCGAGACTATGCAGGTTGCTCCCAGTGCTACACAGACGCCCCTTGTAGACAAAGAAACCTGGCGGCGGATGGTTGCAGGAGCGGGTTATGACTCTACAACAGACTTCAGGCCGCAATTTGATCAGTATGGCTACTTTGAGTGCTGGGTTTTGGCGTATTCGTGTGCGGCTTGCAGGCACAAAAGTACCGATTACGAAGCGCAGTTTACGGAAGAAGAAGCCCGCGCTGTCGCTGCTAGGCAAAACTCCGTGACCCGGACTTTCCCGCATTAAGATGAAAGGAACAAAAGATGAAAGCAACTTGGAACGGTGTGGTTCTCGCGCAGAGTAACGATACGGTGGTGGTCGAAGGCAACCACTACTTTCCTCTCGGCAGCGTCAACCCGGAGTATTTGAAGCCGAGCGAGACGCATACGAATTGCCCCTGGAAGGGTACGGCAAGCTATTACACGGTGCAGGCGGGGGCGGACACAAACCCTGACGCGGCGTGGTATTACCCGGAGCCGAAGCCGGGCGCGGAACAGGTCGCCGGGCGAGTGGCGTTCTGGAAAGGCGTCCAAGTGACCGAAAATTGACGCAAAAACGTAGGGTAAGAAGTGCGCTTAACTTTCGGTGCTTCGGGAAATAATCTATGATGCCGATGTCGGCATCACAGATTAGGAACTGAGCTAAGAACAGAGGTTAAGAGCATGAACACAAATAGCAAACCGTTCGCCGTCGTCACCGGTGGGTCAAACGGCATTGGATTAGAGCTGGCAAAAGAGTTTTCGCGCAACGGCTTTGACGTAATGCTGACCGCCGAGCCGGACGGACGGCTGGCGTCTGCCGCGTCGGATGTGCAGGCGCTGGGTGGGAGCGTTTCGACGGTCGCCGCTGATTTAACCAAATCGGACGGGGTCGAGACGCTGTACGATGCCATTAAAACCACCGGGCGGCCCGTTGACGCCGTCGCGATCAACGCGGGCTTCGGGCTTGGCGGCGACTTCCGCGAAACCGACCTGGATACAGAGATCAACATGATCAACTTGAACTGTGTTTCGACAGTTCATCTGGCAAAGCACATGGCCCAGGATATGAGCGCACGCGGCAGCGGACGGATGCTGTTCACTGCAAGCATTGCAAGCCTGATGCCCGCGCCGTTTGAGGCAGTCTACGGCGCGACAAAGGCGTTTGTGTTCTCGTTTGCGGAAGCCCTGCGGAACGAGCTGAAAGATACCGGCGTTTCGGTGACGGCACTGCTGCCGGGCGTCACGGAAACCGACTTCTTCCACCGCGCGGACATGGACGATACGTCGGCAGGCGCAAGCAAGAAAGACGACCCGGCGGATGTGGCGCGGGACGGCTTCAATGCGCTAATGGCGGGCAAAGACAAGGTCATCGCCGGGTCGCTGAAGACCAAAGCGATGGGCCTGGCAACGGAATTCACCCCGCCGACGATTGCCGCCGAAGTTCACCGTAAGATGTCCGAGCCGGGTTCCGCCAGCAAGTAAAGCATTCGTCTCTGGAACCGGCGCTTTCAGCGACGGTTCCTAATTTTTGGTGGTACTAATTATGCAATTCAAGAAACTCGGCAAGACCGGCCTCCAAGTCTCGCGCATCTGCCTCGGCTGCATGAGCTACGGCGTGCCGGAGCGCGGCGCTCATCCCTGGTCGCTTCCCGAAGAACAAAGCCGTCCGTTTATCCAGCGCAGCCTGGAGCTGGGCATCAACTTCTTTGACACGGCCAATGTCTACTCGGACGGCACGAGCGAGGAGATTGTCGGGCGGGCGCTCAAAGACTTTGCTTCACGCGACGAGGTGGTGATCGCGACCAAGCTAAATGGCCGGATGCACCCAGACGTAAACGGAGCCGGACTGTCGCGCAAAGCGATTATGCGGGAAATTGACGCCAGCCTGCGCCGTCTCGGCACAGATTATGTGGACCTCTATCAAATCCACCGGTGGGACTACGACACGCCGATTGAAGAAACTTTGGAAGCGCTGCATGATGTGGTGAAAAGCGGCAAGGCGCGTTATATCGGAGCCTCGTCCATGTATTCGTGGCAGTTCGCCCAGGCGCTGTATGTCGCGGATTTACACGGCTGAACCCGCTTCGTCTCCATGCAGGACCACTATAATCTGCTGTACCGGGAAGAAGAGCGCGAAATGCTGCCGCTGTGCGCCGACCAGGGCATCGGCGTCATTCCGTGGAGTCCGCTGGCAAGGGGCAAGCTGACCCGGCCCTGGGACGAAAGCACGGAGCGGGCGCAAACAGACGAGTTCGGCAAAACGCTGTATAAAGCGACAGAGGAAGCCGACCGCAAAGTCGTGGAAGCGGTGGCCGCGCTGGCTGAAGCGCGGGGCGTGCCGCGTGCCCAAATTGCGCTGGCCTGGATGCTGTCAAAATCGGTCATCACGTCTCCGATTATCGGCGCAACCAAGATGAGCCATCTGGAAGACGCCGTCGCCGCGCTGGACGTGACGCTGTCTCCTGACGAAATCGCGTCGCTGGAAGCGCCCTACGTTCCGCATCCGGTGCTTGGATTTTCGTAGGAACCTACCCCCCGGAACCTACCCCTGTTCGTTCCTCACCGACCCTCCCGGAACGGGAAGGTGAGGAGCAAAACAAGAGGGCGCAGCAAGCGACGCCCCTACGCCATTTCTGAAAATCTTCACCTTCCCGTTCCGGGAGGGTCGGTGAGGAACGAACAGGGGTAGGTTCCGAGTTGCTTTTCCCACTTGCTGCCGGGTGCTAGGGACAATTCGGCAGCGGCACGGTGAAGAAAAAAATGCTGCCGTGATCCGGGGCGCTTTCGACCCAAATGCGCCCCCCGTGCGCTTCGACCGCCAGCTTGCAGAACGTGAGGCCGAGGCCGGTAGACATCTTGCGTCCCGCTTTGCGGTTCTCGACCTGGCTGAACTTGTCGAAAATCCGCTCGAACGCTTCTGGGGGAATGCCTTCGCCGGTATCGCGCACGGAAAACAGCAGGCTGTTGTTCTCCGCGCCGGCGGCTTGAACTGTAATCGTACCTCCGGGCGGCGTGAACTTGATGGCGTTGCCGATCAAGTTGACCAGAGTGCGGATCAGCTTGTCCTCGTCCCCGTCAAACCCCGGCAGGTCGTCGGCGGCTTCGCGCACGAGAGTCAACTGATTGGCGGCGGCCAGCAGCGCGACTTGCAGGCAGGCCCGCTCGATCAGCGCGTCCGCCGTCAGCGGCGTTTTGGAGAGCGGGACGGTCTCCTGCTCCATCTTGTCAACATCCAGCAGGTCGCTGATCATGTTCAGCAGTGTTTCGCCGCCGTCTACGGCGATGTCCAGCATTTCCGTTTGGACCGCGTTCATCTCGCCGACCAGCGGCACGGTCTGAAGGCCCGACAGCAGGGAAGTCAGCGGCGTCCGCAGGTCATGGACAATCATGTGCGTCAGGTCGTCCCGGAGCCGTTCCAGATTTTGAAGCCGCCGGTAGCTTTCCGAAAGCTCCGATGTGTAGCGCTGTTCGCGGTCATGGGCGCGTTTCTCGCGCAGGCTGGCCCCGACCCGCGCTCGCAGCAGGGTCGGATTGAACGGCTTGGGCAGGTAGTCCGCGGCACCGATTTGGATGCAGCGCACGACGCTTTCAATTTCGTCTAAAGCGGAAATCATGATCACCGGAATGTGCTGAGTCTGGGGGCCGCTTTTGATGCGCGACAGGACCTCGTAGCCGTCCATTTCCGGCATCATAATATCCAAAAGCACCAGATCGAACGGCTGCTCGGCCAGCGCCGCCAGCGCTTCCGGGCCGCTTGAGGCCGTGACCACCCAATGGCCCTGTTTTTCCAGACGCCGGGCGAGAACATCGCGGTTGTCCTCGTTGTCGTCCACAATCAGCAGCAAGCCGCTTTCCTCGTCCTGCCGCCTATCCCCAGAAACCGCCTCAGAAACCCTCTCTTGGGGAGGCATCGGAACAAATGCCGCGAGCCGGGCTTGAGGCGAGGCTGCCAGCGCTTCTGCGCTCAAGCGTTCGCTGACCATCTCCAGCAGGCGCTGGCCTGCCGCGCGAATTTTTTCCATGTCGGCGACAAGGTCCGGCCTGCCTGCCGAGACTAGCTCCTCCTGCACCATTTCGCCGTAGCCCAAGACAAGGCCAATTGGCGTTCGGAGGTCATGCCTCAGTTCCGCCAGCGCTTCTTCGTTCACGAAGGTCCTCTTTCTGCAAGAAGCGCCTCGATCTTGCCGAGAAGGCGCGGCAGCTCAACGGGCTTGGTATCGTAATCGTCGCAGCCGGCGGCGACTGCTTTTTCGCGGTCGCCGGACATCGCGTGGGCAGTCAGCGCGATAATCGGAATGCGGCAGGTTTCGGGGGCCGCCTTGATCTGACGGGTCGCTTCCCAGCCGTCCAGCACCGGCAGGCTCATGTCCATTAAGATCAAGTCTGGGCTTGACGACGCTGCCTGGGCGACGCCCGCGCCGCCGTCTGCGGCCAGCAGAACTTCGTAGCCTTTGCGGACCAAGCGCCGCGAAAGCATGTCCCGGTTGTCTTCGTTGTCTTCGACCAGCAGTATTCGTGCCATTTGATTCTCGCAGGTTACGTCTTGCAGGGCTATGTCTTGCAGGGTTATGTCTTGTGAGCGGCGACAAGAAGGCGCATCTCCTGGGCGAGCGAGGCGGGGTCCCAGCCGCCCTTTTGCATGATTTTTTCCACGTCGCCGTTTAGCCGCCGCCGGTCTTCCGCCGTCAAGTCCTTCGCGGTCAGCACAACCACAGGAATGTCGCGCCATTCGGGACGCTCGCGCAGGCGGCGGGCAAACTCGAAGCCGTCCATCTCCGGCATCATCAAGTCCAGCAGGATCAAGTCCGGGCCGGTTCCTTGAAGACGTTCCAGGGCTAGGCGGCCGTTCGCGGCTTCTTCCACGCTCCAGCCCTCGCGATGCAGCATTTCCCGCATCATGTCGCGCGTTTCCTCGTCGTCCTCCACCAGCAGCACCCGGCAGCCGCCGTCGCTTTCGGCGCAGCGATGCCGGCCCAAAATCGCGCTCAAACGGGCGCGGTCAATCGGCTTGGTCATGTAGTCCGCCGCGCCGAGCGCAAAGCCGATGTTTTTGTCGTCCACCATCGTCAGCATAATCACCGGAATGTCCTGCGTTTCGGGATCGGCCTTTAATCGCTGTAAAACCGTCCAGCCGTCAATGCCCGGCATCATTACGTCCAGCGTGATTGCCACGGGACGGAGCGCATGGGCCAGGCGGAGGCCTTCCTCGCCGCTGGCCGCCGTTTCCGGGCGAAATCCCTCGCGGGTCAAAAAGCGGCGCATCAAGTCCCGCGCCGCCGGATCGTCATCGATTGCCAGCACTATGTCGCCTTTATGCCCGTTAGCGCTGCCATGAGCGTCGGCAGCCGGAGCCATGTCTTCCCGCCCCGCCTCTTCTCGAAGCGGCTGGACGGAAACCGGCAGGCGCATGGTAAAGGTCGAGCCGGCTCCCGGCGTACTTTGCACGGTCGTGTCGCCGCCCATCATGCGGCAGAAGCGGCGCGTTATGGCAAGTCCCAGCCCAGTCCCGCCGTACTTCCGGGTCGTAGATGCATCCGCCTGCGAGAACGCCTCAAACAGACCTGCGATCTGCTCCGCCGTCATGCCGATCCCTGTGTCCTGAACGTCAAAGACATAGAAACCATCTTCGCGGCGCACGTTCAGCGAGACCGTTCCGTTTTCGGTGAACTTTGCGGCGTTCGACAGCAGATTAAACAGCGACTGCCGCACTTTGGTCAAATCCCCGCGCATCATGCCGATTTCCGGCGGACATGTTACTTCCAGCCGGTTGGACTTTTTCGCAACCAAAGTCTGCACCGTGCCGGCGACATCCTGCACGGTTTTTGAGATGTCGAAGTCTTCTAAATACAGCTCCATTTTGCCGGCTTCAATTTTAGACAAATCCAAAATGTCATTGATCAGCGACAAAAGATGCTTGCCGGCGTTCTGTATCTTCTGCAAATCCGGAGTGAAGCTGTCCAGACCTTCTTCTTCGGCTTCCTCTTGCAGCATTTCCGAGTAGCCGAGAATGGCGTTCATCGGTGTCCGCAGCTCATGGCTCATGTTGGCAAGGAACTGCGACTTCGTTCGGCTGGACGCCTCGGCGGCGTCCCGCGCATCCCGAAGCTCTTTTTCGTTCTGCTTGCGCTGCGTGATGTCGGCAAATGTGATAACGGCCCCTTGCAGCCTGCCTTCGCTGATAATTGGGGACGACGAGTATTCTACGGGAAAAGAGGTTCCGTTCGAGTGCCAAAAAACGTCGTCTTCCACATGGCAGCTTTGCCTGGCTTGGGTGGCATGATAAATCGGGCAGTCTTCCCCTAAATAGGGAGTGGCGTCAGGATGGCTGTGATGGGCTAGCCGGTGCATGTTCTTTCCGAGGGCTTCCTCCGGGGTAAGTCCGAGTATCCGCGCCGCCGCCCGGTTTAGGAATGTGCAGCGACCATCAGTGTCGATCCCGTAAATCCCCTCGCCGGTCGAATCAAGCAGAAGCTGATTATAGGTGCTGAGACGCGCCCGCTCCTCCTCCGCCCGCTTGCTTTCGGTAATGTCGCGCACGAACGCGCTGAACGAAACGCCGTCATGCGACCGCACCGGCACTATGGCAAGCTCAATCGGAAACTCGGTGCCGTCACGCCGCAGGGCGGCAATTACGATCCGCTGGTTTAGTACCGGGCCTTCTCCCGTGCCTAAATAGTGAGCCAGCCCGCGCCGGTGCGCGTCCCGGTAGGCTTCCGGGATAATCGTCTGGTCTAACGCCTGTCCAATCGCTTCGGCGCGGGTGCGCCCGAAAATCAGCTCGGCCTGCGTGTTCCAGCCGGTGATGACGCCGTTTGAGTCGGCATTGATGACGGCGTCCAGCGCTGTGTCTATGGTCAGGCGGAGCCGGTCCTCGCTTTCCTGAATGGCCTGCGCTTGACGCCGGGTGGTCGCCGTCGCCTCGGCGTACTCGGCCGACAGGCCAAGAAGCTGACGCCGGGACGAAAGCGCAAGCAGCAGGCCACCAAGCAGGGCAGCCAAAAGCGCGGTGGCAATCACGCCGTAAGCGGTCCGGTGGACGGCCTGCGCCCGCGCGGCGCGAAGCTGCTCCTCCGTGCCGATCAAGCTGCTGAACTGGCCCCGCATTTGGTCCATCAGAACTTTGCCTTGCCCGTCATAATCACGCTGCATCGGCTGTCCGGGCCTCAGCCGGGCAATCTGGTCCTGCGAATAATTATTCCAGCGAGCGTACAGACCGCGAACGGCGGCGACGCGCTGCCGTTGCGGACTGTCTTCCACTAAGTCTGCCGCCAGCCGGTCAATGGCCGCCGGAGTTTTGCCTTCGGCCTCCAGATAAGGCGCAAGATAGCTGGTGTTCCCGGTCAGGAAGTACCCGCGCTTGCCGGTTTCCATGTCCAGCAGCAATTTTTGGGTGATGTTGGCCTGAGCGATCACGATATCGGTATGGCCGACCCATTCAAACGCATGGAGCAGGGTGATGATCTGCCAGATCAGCAGCCCCGACAGCAGGGCCATCAGCAGCAGCGGCAGAAGGGCCGCCTGGGTCAGCAGGCGGTTAAAACGGACCTCGCTAATAAGTGGGCGCATAGGGCTGCAGTATACCCATTTCGGCCGTTGAACAGACAGGCATTCTTGAACAGACCGGCATTCTTGGGTATAACAACGCTATGACAATGCTTCTGAACAACAAAACGCTTCACTCGCTGCCGCCCGCCGTCGCCGGGCCGCGCTACGACCGCGCCGGCATCACGTCCGGCATTGTCCACATTGGGGTCGGCGGCTTCCACCGGGCGCATGAAGCCGTGTATTTAGATGATCTGATGGCGCTCGGCGGCGCGAAAGAATGGGGCATCTGCGGTGTCGGCCTGCGCCCCGAGGACCGAGCCATGCGGGACGCGCTCGTGCCGCAGGACTGCCTGTATACGCTTGTCACCCGCGATGCAGCAGGCGACAAAGCGCGGGTCATCGGCTCTTTGGTCCGTTATGTGTTCGCGCCCGAAGAAAAAGCGGCGTTCCGAGCCGCGCTCACCGCGCCCGAAACACGTATCGTGTCGCTGACCATCACCGAAGGCGGGTACATGCCGCAGCCGGGTCAGCCGCAAAACGTCTTTCGGTATTTGGCGGACGCGCTCCGCGAACGCCGCGCTCTTGGCCTCAAGCCGTTCACCGTGCTGTCATGCGACAACCTGCCCGGCAATGGCGACGCCGCGAAACGCGCCTTGCTGGCGTCAGCCCCAGACACCGATTTAGCCCACTGGATCGCGCAGAACGCCGCGTTTCCAAACTCGATGGTGGACCGAATCACGCCGCAGACAACCGACGCCGACCGGGATTTAGTTCGAACCGAGTTTGGCATTGACGACGCCTGGCCGGTCGTCTGCGAGCCGTTCAAGCAGTGGATTATCGAAGACGATTTCTGCGACGGCCGCCCGGCCTGGGAAGATGTCGGGGCGCAGATTGTTCCCGATGTCGCGCCTTATGAGACCATGAAGCTGTCGCTCTTGAACGGCAGCCATTTCGCGATGGCCTATCTCGGCTTTCTGGCCGGCTTCAATACCGTGCCGGAAGTCATGGCCGACCCGCAGTTCCGCACGTTCATTCAGCGCATGATGGACGACGAAGTGACGCCCTTGCTGCCGCCCGTGCCGGGCATTGATTTGACTGATTACAAAGCCACGCTGCTGGCGCGTTTTGACAACCCGGCCATCAAAGACCAAATCACCCGTTTGTGCTTAAACGGCTCCGGCAAGTTTCCCCAATACTTATTGCCGTCCCTTCAAAAAGCAATCCGCTCAGGCCGTCCGCATCGCCTGCTGACGCTTGCCCTCGCCGGCTGGATGCGCTACCTCACGGGCGTAGATGAGCAAGGCCGCCCGTTCTTAATTGACGATCCCAACGCCGTCCTGCTGACCGAGCGGGCCAAGTTGGGGCAGACTGACCCGCGCCCACTGCTGGCGCTGACGGACATCTTCGGAGACTTAGGCCAATCGGAACCTCTTGTGCGTCAACTGACGAATGACCTTCAAAAATTATATCAAGACGGCGCACGGCAGGCAGTTGCCGAAGCCGGAACACGTTAGGAAATCAGCGCGAGATGCCGGGCCGTTTCCTGCTGCCGTTTTGTGTAAAGGCGAACCACGAGAATTGCGAGAATTGCGAGAATTGCGAGAATTGCCGCCACAAGCCGAAAAGGTGAACTGGCCGCGCTTGAAGTCGAGACGGAGGAATCCTGATTCGCAATCCCCTCTATGATGTTCCACAGCAGCCAGCAGCCCCACCAGAAGCCGAGCAGCGCAGGCGGGTGGATATGACGCCGTCCGGCTTTCGTGCGTGCCGCCGGGTCGGGATCGCTGGCTTGCCAGATTTCACTCAAGGCTTGATAAGGCCGGTAAAGGTTCATAATCGGAACAAAGAAATAGCCGACAACCCATCCGGGCCGGAACTGCAGTTCTTCTGCTCCAAACGCACGCAGATTTTTATCCCTCCGGTACATCCAGACGAAGAAGCAAATGCCGGTTGCCAGAAGCAGCACGGCTTGGAAGAACGCCGCAATATCCGTGGCGGTTGCCCGCGCTGCCTGAGACGCCAGAAGTGCAGCGGAAAGACCGGCATAAACAGAGAGCAGGCAGTCAATGGAAAGCAAAACCATGATCGCCCGCGCGAGCCGCTGTACCGGCACGAAGGCGGAATAAGTTATGTAGGCTTCGGTGATGCTCGGCGCGTTCGTGGGCGGCGGCGGCCACACGTCGGTACGGGCTGCTGGATTATCTGCCGGATTTTCTTGAAACTCAATTGGCTCGCTCACGTTTAATTATCCTTACGCCACTGTGTTCATTCTGTTCAAGTGACAGTATAGCCCAGTTGGAAGCAGAATACACTCTCCGGCAGGCAGGAATATGCACGGCGTCCGGCGAAATAGCGCTCAACTCTGCTGACGGGAAACTCTATGCCTTACTTGGAACTGCCGCTCGGCGATGATGCGCCGTTTATTGTCAACATGATTGTGGAAATCCCGCAGGGATCGTCCAACAAGTACGAGTTTGACCATGAGCTAGGCGTCTTCAAGCTGGACCGGACGCTCTATTCGCCGCTGTATTATCCGTTTGATTACGGCTGGATTTGCGACACTCTGGCCGAAGACGGCGACCCGCTGGACATTCTGGTCATCACGACCCAGCCGACGTTTCCGGGCTGTTTGATCGCCGCCCGGCCCCTCGGCGTCCTGATGATGCGCGACGAAAAAGGGCCGGATGAGAAGATTTTGTCTGTCGCCGCCGCCGATCCGCGCTTTGAGGGCATTGAGCATTTGTCGGATTTACCGGCGCATATCTTGAAAGAAATCGTCCATTTTTTTGACATCTATAAAGATTTGGAAGACAAGGAAACGACCGTTCTCGGCTGGCAGGATGTCGGCACGGCCCATGCCGTGATCGAAAAGTTCCGCTTGCAGCCGGGGCAGGAGCATTGAAGATGCGTGGAACTGAAGTTCTACGCTATGGGGCGCAGACGCCGAGTGTCCACTTTCGTGGACGAAGAATAAGAAAATACGCGCATTTTTACTCTGCTCTTCGTCCGCGAAGGCGGACGGTAGGCGCTTCGCCCCATAGCGTAGGATTTCAATCCCACGCTCTCTCCATTACATCACAAAGGAGCATATTTGGGAACCGCTTACACGCCGGGGCTGAAAGTCAGCCCGCACACGATTATTCAGCGCACGCGCCGCCTGCCGCTGAAAGGCGAAGTTCTGGTCGAAACCGGGCAGGCCGTCTCGCCGGATACGATTGTCGCCCGCGCCTCGCTGCCGGGCCTGATGCAGTCGGTCAAAGTCGCGGCGCAGCTTGGGATTGACGCCGACGAGATGCCGGGCACTCTGCTGGTGAAAGAAGGCGATACCGTTGAAAAAGGGCAGGTGCTGGGCGCGACCAAAGCGTTCTTCGGGATGTTTAAGTCCGAAGCTAAATCGCCGACTGCCGGCACCGTCGAGACGATCAGCGGCGTTTCCGGGAATGTCGGTGTCCGGCAGGCTCCTCTGCCGATTGATTTGACCGCGTATTTGTCGGGAACCATTGCCGAGACAATGCCCGGCGAAGGCGTGATCGTTCAAACCGAAGGTGCATTGATCCAGGGCATCTTCGGGATTGGCGGCGAGCGGGTCGGGGAAATTCAGATGGTCTCGGAGTCGCCGGAAAGCGACCTGACCGAAGCCGAGATCACGGCTTCGCTTGCGGGCAGGATCATTGTCGGCGGGGCGAATATCTCTGGGGCGGCCCTGCGAAAAGCATCGGAAATCGGGGTCACGGGGATTGTCGTCGGCGGCATCATTGACAAAGACTTGATTGATTTTCTGGGCTACGACATCGGCGTCGCCATCACGGGCCACGAAAATATCACGCTGACGCTGGTGATTACCGAAGGCTTCGGCACAATCGCCATGGCCCGGCGGACCTTTGAGCTGCTGCGCTTATTGGCGGGTAAGTCGGCCTCCATCAACGGCGCGACACAGATTCGGGCAGGGGTGATCCGCCCGGAAGTCATTGTTCCGCTCGGCTCCCCGTCAAGCAGCGTCCCGGCAGGCAGCGGCGACGAAGGCAATCTCTCCATCGGAACCCCCATTCGAATTATCCGGGAACCCTATTTCGGCAAGCTGGCTTCGGTATCGGGCCTGCCGCCGCAGCTGACCGTCATCGGCTCCGGGGCCTCGGTGCGGGTGCTGGAAGCAAAGCTTGCCGACGGGTCGGTTGTCACCGTTCCCCGCGCCAATGTCGAGATCATCGAAACAAGCTGAAGCGCCGCAAAGACAGCCCCGCCGTAATTCACGGCGGGGCTTGTCTGCGGGCTATTTCACTGGCTGTCGGTCAATTTCACTGGGGAATGATCAGCCGCTGGGTACGCCGCCATTCTTTGTTCATGCTCTGGGTCAGCTGCGTTTTCGCTTGCCGGACATCCTGAAGGCGGCGGGCCAGTGTGCGGTGCAGGACGCAGGCGGCGCGAACGGCTTCTACTTCGGTTGCCTTAACATAGACTTTGCGGACACGCGGCCCTTCGCGCCAGATGCGGTAATGGTAAGGACCATGCGGCCGGTCGTGCTGGCAGCGGCATCCCGGCTTGCCGCAGCGAATGAACTGCGGGCAGATTTCCCCTTCCAACGGTTCAAGTTCTTTGGGTTGGTTGAACTCTTGTTCGGCGTTTGCGTAAAACTCCATAAATCTTCCTGTCTAAATTGACTGCTTGTTCAATGCTGTTTTTATACCCTTTATTTCGCGCTATCGTGTCCAAATTGGATATTGCCCGCAACTTTTTTCTTGCATCCGTGTCTGAGTGGGTGTTGCTGCCGATTTTTCTTGGAGGATACTTCGTGAAACGACCCTTATTCCTATTATCATATTCTGCCGTCGCTGCGGCGTTTGTGCTGACGGGCTGCTCTCATAACAATCCGCCGGTAATGATGGCCCCGCCGACGACGCCGGTGACGATCTCGCAGCCAATGGGGCAAGACCCAAACGGGCAGTACGCCAATGGGCAGAACATGGCGGCTGCCGGACAAAACGGCGCTTACAATTGGACCGAAGTGCCGGTCAATCAGCAGGTGCAGATCACGCGGGCTGTGTTTGACCAGGGCGGCTACCAGCTCTACTCGCCGCAGGGGACAATTGTCGTTCCGTTTGCCAACCAGAACATGTATGTGATGAAGTTCGGCCAGTCGCAGACCGGCGGCATGTATTTTGTCAACAGCGGCCAGTTCCCGACGCTGTACGTTCCGCCGGGCGCGGATTTACAGAACGCCGCCCAGCCGAACTCGAATTGGTATCCGTTCCCACAGAACTACGCTTATACGAACCCCGTTTATGTCGGGATTGCCCCCAGCTGGTCGGCGTTTACCGGCATGGGCTGGTATCCCGGCATGGCCTATTACGGCGGCTACTATGGCTACAGCCCCTACAGCATTATCGGGCCGATGGTCGGTCTGCATTTCCTGATCGGCGGCTCTCCCTACTACGGCTGGAACTCGTACCACAGCTACTACAACAGCCATCCTTACGGGTATGCTCCCATGCGGGTCGTCAACCGCACGGTCTATAACCAGGCCGCCCGGAACTCGTTCAGCTCCGGCGGTGGGTTTGGCCGCCATACCTTCGGCAGCGCCGGGTCCACGTTCGGCAATCGCTCCGCCGGCAGCAGCTCCTTCGGCGGTAATCGTTCCACCGGCTCGTTTGGGCGCGGCCCGTCCGGCGTCGGCAGCACGCCGCGCCCTGCGTTCGGCAGCGGCGCATCGGGTGGCTCGTTCGGGCGCAGCCCGTCGGGGTTTGGCGGCTCGTTCGGTGCAGGCCGCCGCTCGTTCCCGGTGTCCGCGCCTCCGTCTCCGCCGGTTTCTTCCGGCAGGTTCGGCAGCCGTCCGTCGTTCGGCGGCGGCTCATTCGGCGGAGGAGCAAGCACCCCGCGTCCGTCGTTTGGAGGAGGCTCCTTTGGCGGCGGCAGGTCATTTGGCGGCGGGGGGTTCGGGGGCGGCTCATTCGGCGGCGGACACTCTTCGTTCGGCGGCGGACGGCGACGTTGATCGTTGGTATCGCGCCAAAGGTCGGGGTTGTAGAACCCGGCAAGAGTATGTCCTTCGGACACGGAGAAGCCGTGCTTTCCTTGTCCTCATCCGAAGGATGCACTCTTGCC
>JAABUZ0100005138.1_pt1 | contig 17431 bp, 20 predicted proteins | sample 5562091 | NCBI WGS metagenome assembly JAABUZ01 (sample SAMN12813069, study PRJNA571459) | rock metagenome | isolation source: Antarctica rocks | place: Antarctica: Victoria Land, Linnaeus Terrace sud | collected 2015-12-21
GAATGATCCGTGGATAATCGGTCTGGCGCACGTTGCCCTCCTCCACAATTCCTCGGTCGGTTATTCCCGTCAAGTCTATCATGAAAGAGTATAAGGTTGCGGCGCCGTAACCACTTATCCATTTACGCCCTCACCGTGGCTCAGGGGGTTGCCGACTTTCCTTTTTTGGGTTGCATCGGGTTGAGCAACCCCCCCCCCGATTTCTCGGAACGCTCGTCTTTTTTGTGTTCCGATGCCATTCCGCCCGCACAGATGCGCACACTCTTTTTCATGTGCGCATCTGTGCGTAAATCCGAGCCGTGTCGGGGCAGCCATACCAACTCCATGCGTACTAACCCGCCGTCGGTTTCGTCGGTCGCCCCATGTTCGCCCTCCCGTCATTGGCCGCCCGCTCAATCTTGGCGAGCCAGCCCACCGCCGCCGCGCCCTCGGCCTCTTTTACGGCATGAAAAAACTGAAAATACGCGCCGCTCTTCGCCTGTGCGCGTGATGGACGGCCAAGGGGAGTAGGCGACGCGCGGGCCATCCTTCTAGTTTTTCCATGATCTTACGCGCGCGTCACGCGAGAACATATGGGGCTTTGCGACATTTCCGGTCCTTATCGGTGCCAATTTCATCAAACCGTCTCCCCCAGGTTCAGCTCACGCCCGAGACGTTGCCGCAAGTCCGCGCCGACTTCGCCGCGATGAACGCCCAGAGGGCGTCTGGGCTCCCCGACTTCCCGGACATCGCGGTGGCGCGTCCGCTGCCCGCGCTGCTCTGGATTCACGGCGGTGGTTACGTCATCGGAAGCGCCGATGGGACTGACGCACAGGTCAAGAGTATGGTCGCCCAGACGGGGTGCGCCGCCGTCTCGGTGGACTACCGCCTCGCGCCGGAGACGCCGTTCCCCGGTCCGGTTGAGGACCGCTACGCGGCCGTGATGTGGTTGCATGCGCACGCGGCGGAGCTTGAGGTCGACCAGGGCCGCATTGCGATCGGTGGAGCGAGCGCGGGCGGCGGCTTGGCGGCCGGCCTCGCTCTGCTCACGCGTGACCGGGGTGAGGTGCCGCTCGCCTTCCAGCTGCTGATCTATCCGATGCTCGATGATCGCACCGTCAGTGCGTCCGACCCGCACCCGTATACGGGGGAGTTCATCTGGACGCCCGACGCCAATCGCTTCGGGTGGGCGTCACTCTTAGGGGAGGAGCCGGGCGGTGCGGGCGTGTCGCCGTATGCCGCTGCTGCGCGCGCCGAGCGCCTCGCGGGCCTGCCGCCCACCTACCTCAGCGTCGGCGCCCTCGACCTCTTCTTGGAGGAGGACATCGAGGATGCCCGCCGGCTGATGCGGGAAGGGGTGCCGACCGAACTCCATGTATACCCGGGGGCGTTTCACGGCTTCGACATGATGGCCGCGTCCCAGGTGGCGCGGGCGCACACCCGCGACTCGATAGATGCGCTGCAGCGCGCCCTGTGCTCGCAGCAGGGCGCGCCGTTAGCCACGTCCGGTCCCGCTTAATCTGCGGTGAGGGATGCAGATCGGCCATGCCGGTGGGGTCGCGCGGCCGAGCAAGGCGACGAGCGGTGCGTCGTGGTCTGTCCGGCTGGGGTGTACTCCTAATCCGCGGTAGGTCTCGCATTGCGTCGTTCTTTGCGTCTCGATTGCCTTCTCCATACTTCACCCTAATCCGCGATAGACGACCGGGCAGGGCATCCGATCGCACGCGCCGCGCCGACCATTGGGCGGGCAGTTGTGCGGGCAATTGTGCGGTTTGTGCGTGGCGGTACGCCCGCCGACGGTGCAGACTAGTATCTACGCGCAGGGACGCGGGGCGATCGGTCGAGCTGGCAATCTTGCCATATGAGGAAGGAGCACGCGATGTATGCGACGATGGGACGACGGACGCGCAATGAGGCACGGGCCAAGGAGGTCAGAGAGCAGGGAGAGCGGGAGTACTTACCGAAGCTCCGACGGGCCCCCGGCTTCGTGGCCAGCTACCTGATCGCCGATGGGGCGGACAACGTGGGGGTCCAGATCTGGGAGAGCAAGGCGCACGCGGACGCGTTCAAGGGTGAGGGGGAGGCGTGGGGACGCACGCTGGATGAACACGGTATACGGTTGGTGAGCGCGGGGGGTGGCGAGGTCATCGGCCACAACACCCCCGAGAAGTAACGGAGAGACGCCCGACGATCACCCGCGCCGCCGCCTTCGGGTGGCGGCTTTCCCTTTGGGGACCGCTTGGCGTCCTGTCCGGCTGGGTATACCCCAGTATGACAGACCCCTGCGCACCGCTCGTCCCCTCGCTCGGCGTCGCGGACCTGTTCACGCGCCACCGCTTCCTGCCCGCCGGCAGCCATCTGCTGAACGGGATGGCCTGGTCCGGTTGGGGGCCGATCGCGCGGGTCGAGGTGAGTGTCGACGGCGGGACGAACTGGGCGGACGCAACGCTCGACACGCCGGTCTCGCCCTACGCCTGGACACCGTGGCGCTTCTCCTGGAATGGGGCGTCGGCCGGCGAGTACGAGCTGGTGACGCGGGGCACGGATGCGGCGGGGAATGTGCAGCCGCTGGAACCGTACTGGACCTACCAGGGGATGGCGCAGAACGGGGTGCAGCGGATCGCCCTGACGGTCGCGTAGGCGGCCGAACAAACCATCAGAGTCCACCCCAGGTGGACGCTTGGCGATACTATGATTACCCGACTGGTTACGTGGGGGACTCAGCCGGAATTGCAGTTGCCGGAAGCACACGGACAAGCCCGATCACACCGGCAAGGGTAAGGATCATGCCTCCGCCAATATAGACGGCGGCAATCCCAATCCGATCAGCCAGGAATCCGGCAACGCCGATACTCGCGATCTCGCCGGTTGCCCAGACCACATCAAGCGTCGCGAAGACCCGTCCGCGAATCGTGTCCGGTATCCGCCGCTGTACCACGGTGCTGAAAGTCACAGCACCCGTTGATGTGCCGATGCCGTACGCCACCAGGATCGCGAGCGCAACGGGAAGGGGAGTGAGAAGACCCAAGAGAATATCCCCGATGCCGCGCCAGACATACGGCCAGAACACCAGCCGGGCATCGGCTCCCATCAGTCGTGGCAAGAGAAATGGCCCGATCAATGCACCAAACCCGATCGCCAAAAGCAGCCACGAGAACTGTCCGGGCTGTAAATGCAGGTGTCGGCTCGATAAGACGACAAGCAGCGCCGACGTGCCGCCCGTCGCGAACGATGCGAGTCCTTGGACAAGAAGCAGTGGCCGCACGAACGGGTCCTTGCGGGCATAGCGCAATCCGTCCCGTGCCTCCGTCCAGAATCTGCCGATTGCACCGTGTTCCTCAACCTCCTCGGCGCGCAATCGTGCCGGAAGGCGAAGGAGCATGACCGCAGAGAACACGAACGTCGCCGCATTGAAGAGAAACACCGGTGTCGTGCCATAGGCAAGAAGCACGGCACCGGCACCGGCCGATGCCACGATCTGCGTTGCCTGCTCAGTCGTCCAGCCCACGGTGTTTGCCGCAAGCAGGGCGTCTTCCTCAACGAGAGACGGCAGCAGTGCTCGGGCAGCCGGATTGAATGCCACACCTGCTGCTGCCATCGCGACCGCAAGGATAATGGCGAGCGGCGCCTGGCTCGTGAATGCCAAGCCGGTTGCGAGTGCTGCGCGAATGACGTCAGCGGCGATCATGACAAAGCGACGGTCAAACCGGTCAATAATCACGCCCGCGAATGGTCCAGCCGCTAAGGTCACGCCGATTTGGGCGAGGGCAAGCGTCGCGAGTGCCGCACCCGAGCCGGTCAATCGAAAGAGCAGGACGACAAGGGCAATGTAGTGGAACGTGTCACCAAGATTCGAGACGACCTGGCCGAACCATAACGGACGATAGCGGCGGCTGCGAAGAATCCGCGTGTAGGGACGAAACATGCTCGCCAGCCCCGTTCCTTCTGGTTCTGTGCTTTCACCCATGCGCAACCCGCTTTCCCGTCAGCATGTCGATACCGGTACTCCGCCGAGTCATTGTGGAGAGGTTACGGCATGTGGCGAACCTGACTGACGAAACACCGTTATCTGAAGCGGCATTCCTTCGGCTTGACATGCGGCCGTAATAGCGCCAACATATGCACACTTCTTCATGTATTGGTAAAGGAGGACATCATGCCATCCCTGAATGATACGAGAACCGAGGAACAATGTGAGATTGACCATGTGCATATTCAAAACGTCCGCCGTGCGCGGGCAACCCTGCCCGATTACGACACGGCCGGAAACCTTGCCGCACTCTTTGATGCGCTGAGCGATCCGACACGGGTGCGATTACTGACGGTCTTGATGAGCGGGGCACTCTGTGTCTGTGACCTCACGGCGGCGCTTGGTGTTAGCCAGTCGGCGGTGTCACATCAACTGCGGCTGCTCCGATCCCTCAACCTCGTTCGCTCCCGCCGTGAAGGAAAAATGGTCTGGTATTCGCTTGACGATGACCATGTCAGCGATCTCTTGGCAGTCGGGTTTGCCCACGTCGGTCATCGTCCGGCGTTGGCAGTACAGGAAGAGGAGCAAACCGCATGAGTAGCCTGACGGGTGTTCAACCGGCTCGTACATTCTCTCCACGGGACGCACTGATCCGTGCCGGAGTGCGAATCGAAATCCTGACTATTGTCTACATGGTTATCGAGGCCGCCGTTGCGATCGGTGCCGGTATCATCGCTCGATCTGTACTCCTGACCGCCTTCGGCTTTGACAGCGTGATCGAACTGATCACCGGCGGCATTCTCCTGTGGCGGCTTTCGACTGAGGCTCGCGGTGGTTCTCTGGAACGGATCGAACGGGCTGAGAATCGTGCTGCCTGGGTCGTCGGCGCTGGGCTTGTCCTACTCTGTGCCTATGTGCTCGTTAGTGCCGTTGCGGTGCTTGCACTGCGTAGCAAGCCGGATAGCTCGATTCCTGGTCTTGCACTCTCGGTCGTTGCCGTCATCCTCATGCCGATCCTGGCGTGGCGAAAGCGCGTCATTGCGACGGGCATTGACAGCAGTGCGCTTCGTGGCGATGCGGCCTGCTCGATTACCTGTGCGTATATGGCCGGTGCGCTCCTGGTCGGTTTGGGACTCAATGCCGCCTTTGGCTGGTGGTGGGCTGATCCGATTGCGGCACTCGTGCTCTTGTATTGGCTCGGCGGCGAAGCGCGCGAAGCCATTCAAGGTGCACGGTCGGGACACGGCGCATGTTCATGCGGCGACGATCATTGCGACGACTAAATAGGCTCGCTCTCGCGGCATGAGGAGTAACTCTCGTGGCACACGATCACGGACACGATCACGGCCATAGTCACGGCGTTGGTGGACACAGCCACGCTCCGGCGAGTTTCGGCAAAGCGTTTGCTATCGGCGTTGTCCTCAATGCTGGCTATGTCGTCGCAGAGGTCATCTATGGTCGTCTGGCACATTCCGTCGCCCTGGTTGCCGATGCGGGGCATAACCTGGGGGACGTGCTCGGGCTCTTGTTCGCGTGGGGGGCGAGTTACCTTGTCACGCGGCCACCATCAGGCAAGCATACCTACGGGTTCCGCGCGTCTTCGATCCTCGCGGCGCTCGTCAATGCCGTCGTCCTGCTCGTCACCATCGGCGGGATTGCCTGGGAAGCGATCAGGAGATTGCAACATCCGAGCGACGTTGCCGGCGGCATCGTCATCTGGGTTGCCGCCGCAGGCATTCTCGTCAACGGCCTCACGGCGCTCCTCTTCCTTTCCGGGCGGAAGGGCGATCTCAATATCCGGGGTGCCTTCGTCCACATGGCGGGGGACGCGGGGATCGCCGTCGGGGTGGTCTTGGCCGGTATCGCGATCCTCGTCACCGGCCTGCGCTGGATCGACCCGGTGGTGAGCCTCGTCATCGTCGCGATCATTCTTCATAGTACGTGGTCGTTACTGCGCGATTCGGTGAATCTGGCGCTCGATGCCGTGCCGGAAGGCATCGAGATTACCAGTGTACGTTCCTACCTCGAAGGGCTTCCCGATGTTACCGAAGTTCACGACTTGCATATCTGGGCGATGAGCACGACGGAAACAGCACTGACGGCACATCTCGTCATACCGGAAATCGCGGATCACGACGGTCTGCTTGCACGCTGCTGCGAGGATCTTCACGACCAGTTCGGGATTGAGCACGCGACCTTGCAACTCGAATGCGGCAACGAAGCGCATCCCTGCGCTCGCGCAGTAGTTGGTGCCGTCTGACCAGTGGCGCCGTCCATGCCGACTTCGCTCAGTTGCTTGCGAGCGGTATCAGGGCTACACTTGCGAGCATGGAGCAGCGCGAGGCGGACAGACCAGTCGAACAGCGATCTTCCTGGCAAAGCGCGTGGCGACACGTCGGCATGGCGCTGCTGCTCGTCCTCCTCACGCATCAGATCATCATGGCCACGCCACTCCCCGCAGCCGCGCCGTTCATGGCAGCGACGAGCCAGCAAGCGAACATCGGGATGCCCTGCGACGGTGCGTGCCCGACAGGGATTGTCACCCTCTGTATTCCTGGCCGAATCTGTGCCGGGGTTGAGGCGGCACTGACCCGGCTGTCGTTCACACCATTGCTGCTCCTGGCGCTCCTGATCGTCACGGTGCTGGCGATCCGGACACCGATCCTCAGACTCCGGCGCGAGCATTGGCTCTGGCCACCGGATCGCCGACGTGCCCTCCTCCAAGTCTTCCTGATCTGATACCCCACCCCTGACGCAGCCCGCCTGACCGCATGATGCGGTCGGCAGTTGATGTCTTGCCGTGCGCACCGGTGCGCACAACGGGAGGTCGGTTCATGGCGAAGACGGCGACAACGCCAAACAAACAACCCAACCAGCGCGAGCGGATGCAGCGGGACGCGAAGGGCAAAAAGCGGCAGCGCCGATTGCTCCTGGGCGGCCTGCTCGCGGCGACTGTCATCGGCATCGCGATCGGTGTCTGGGCGATCACGTCCCGCGTCGGATCGGGGCCGAGTGCGAACGCGCTCTACCAGTTCCACACGCAGGACATCCATTCGCTCGCCTTCGACCCGGGCGATACGAACACAATCTTTTTCGGCCATCACACCGGCCTGAAGATCAGCCATGACGCTGGTCTCACCTGGCAAGACGTGCCGGTGGGAAACGCGGACGCGATGCAACTCGCCATGCCCGCCTCGGGCGGGGATCGCCGGTATCTCGCCGGTCACAGCGTCTTCATGGTGAGCACCGATGGCGGCAAGACGTGGCGCAACCAGCCGACGAACCTCCCCGGCCTCGATCTCCACACGTTCACGGCCAGTCCCTCGGATCCGTTGCGTCTTTACACCGCACCCGTCGGCTTCAATGGCCTGTTTACGAGCACGGATGGCGGCATGCAGTGGCAGCAACTCCCATTGCTGCCGAGTGGATCAAGCGGGATGGGTCTTGCCGTCGCGCCGGATAGTCTACTGCATCTCTACGCGGGTATCGGGACACACATCGCGGAAAGTCGCGATGGCGGTAAGACGTGGACGACGCAACCCGGCCCGACCGCGGAGACGATTCAACTGACGGTCGATCCCGCGGGCATTCTCTACGCCGGGACCGTGCAGGGGCTCGCCAAGCGCGCACCGGACGGGACGTGGCACACCTTGGCATTGCCAGCCGGTACGGCGGTTTTCGCGATTTCCGTCAGCCCCGCGCAGCCGAATCGGGTGGCCGTGGTCGATCAGCAGGGACACTTCTATCGCAGCGACGACGCCGGACAAAGCTGGGTAGCGAAGTAACGCCTACCCATGCCAGTACGGCAATAAAGGAACGCGAAACGATGGCACAAACGGCGAAACGAGAACATCTTGCCGAGAAGCGCCGGGAACGGGAAGCGTTGGCGCGGGCGGCGACGCGGAAGAAACAGCGCACCCGCACACTCGTGACGATTGGCGGGGGCGTCCTCGGTCTTGGCATCCTGATCCTTGTCGGCGTCGTGCTCGTCCGTTCCCATCGGGGAACCAACGCGGTCCCGATCGGCATCGCAGTGCCCAGCGAAGGGTCCGCCGCGCATGTGCCCGACGGCTCGACGCTCACGTACACGCACTACCCGCCGTCGAGTGGCCACCATTATCCGTCTCCCGCGCCTGCGGGCTTCTCCGCCACGCCAATCCCGGAGGGGAACTGGGTGCACAGCCTCGAACACGGCTATGTGGTGATTCTCTACAAACCGACTGCGTCCGGTGCCCCCTCGGAGGCGCAACTGCGCGACATCCTGGCAACGTTCCCCAAAGAGAAACACGGCGAGGTGAAGCTCGTCATCACGCCCTATGACCACATGGACAGCCCGATCACGGCGGTGGCCTGGGAGCGGCAACTGTCGCTCGACACGTTCGATGCCGGTCAGTTGCGGCAGTTCTATCAAGCCTCTGTCGATCACGGGCCGGAGGACGTGCCCTAACGGCGGGAAGGCTGACGCTTGCGACTTTGCAACATGATGTCTTCGGAAGGAAACCAATCTATGGGACTCAACACTCGTCTGATCCGCGTCGGTATCGCGGCCCTTGTCCTTTTCGGGCTGGTCACAGCGGGGACCTTCGCGATTGTCCAGGCCCGGGACGCAAGAATCACCTCCCTCAACCCCGCAGCGACGACCACCCCTGGACCGCCCACGACGCGCGGGATGATGGGGAGGAGCAACCTCAGCGACCCGTATGACCTCCGCTTCCTTGACGAGATGATCGTGCATCACGAGATGGCGATCGGCATGGTCCAGATGATGATTAGCCAGTCCACCCATCCCGAACTGCGCGACCTCGGCCAGCGGATCGTCACCGGTCAGCAGCAGCAAATCGACCAGATGACCGTGTGGCGGCAGCAATGGTATCCCAACGCGCCACCGCTCTCCGGCGGCATGATGGGCAACGGCACGACCGGCATGATGGGGCGGGGCATGATGCAAGGCGACTTCGCCGACCGGATGTTTCTCACGATGATGATCCCGCACCATCAGCGCGCCATCGATATGGGAAATGATGCTCTTGGTAATGCCCTGCATCCCGATCTGAAGGGACTCGCCAAGGACATTATCGCCGTGCAATCGGCGGAGATTACCGAGATGCGTGGATACCTCGCCGCGTGGTACGGCATCACGACCTGATCGGCATCGATAGCGCTGTACGACAGCGATGAAAGGATCAACGACCATGCAAAACCTCGTGTCTCTCCTCCCGCTCTTGGCGTGCCCCCTTGGGATGGCCGTCATTGGCGGTGTGATCTGGCTGTTCGTGCGCGCAAACGGCAGGCGGGCAACGCCGCCGAACGAACCACTGAGCAGGGAGCAGCGACTCGCGCTCCTTCGTTCGCAACAAGACGCGGTTGGGGCGGAGGTGCAGCGGCTCACTGCCGATCAGCGGCGTGACACACCCGCCACGACCAATCGGTAATTGGGGGTGAAAGCGATGCGTGAGATTTGTGGCATCGCGCTGCTTGCATCATCGTGACGATACGCGAAAGATGAGTAGGGAAGGTACCCAATGAACAGAATGCTTGGCATGTGCATGAACTGGAAGGTCGTCGTCGGGCTCGGCGTCGTCGGGCTTGGGGTCTGGGCGGTAGCGCCGAATCTCATCGGCGCGGCGGTGCCCGTCCTCCTGCTGGCGGCGTGCCCGCTCTCGATGATCCTCATGATGCGTGGGATGGGAGGTATGGGCGGCGGACAATCTGTCACACAACCTGCCCAGACAAGCCAGCCAACCCGCTCCATCGGCACCCCGGAGGAACAGCTTGCGGAACTCAAAGCGCGGCACGAAGCCATCGCAGCCGAGATCGCGCAGTTGGAATCCGCGAACGATACGCCGCGCACGCAGGAACTGGCGACGGTCGCAACCCATCGCATGTCTTCCAACTGAGAAGGGGGCCATGAGGATGAACTGGCGACAGGCACGGAAATGATTACCACACACGGGCCGGGCGATGGTCCTCGCCACCGCCCGGTTCTCCGTGCTACACATTGTCTTGATTCATACGGGGCGCGCCGCGCTCTTTGCATGAGGTGTTCATGATCCTGTCGATCCGGCTCCAAGAGACGCCGCTGCTTGTGGGCATCGTGCTCGCCTTTATCGGTGGGTTGCTCTCGTTCGCATCGCCCTGCTGCCTTCCCTTGATCCCCGGCTACCTCGGCCACCTCGCGGGCGTCGCCGTCTCGCCGGAACGCGCGTCTCCACGGCGCGGGGTGTTGCTGCACGCGTTTGCCTTTGTCCTCGGCTTCTCGACCGTCTTCACGGTCGTCGGGATCGCCGTCGGGCAGGTCTTGCGCAATGTCCAGGTCGCGCAGGGATACGTCCGCTGGATCGGGGGGGTGGTCATTATACTGATGGGCCTGCACACCACAGGGCTTGCCGAGATTCCCTTCCTACATCGGACGATCAGTATGCACCCGCTCCTGCCTCGGCTTGTTCCCGAGCAAAATCGGCTCGGCATCGTGGCAGCCCCAAGCTCCCCGCAACAGCGCGAACGGAGCCTGGGCACGGTGGTCTTCCGTCCATTGCGCGGCGTGACATTGCCGCTCCTGCGCTCCTGGCTCGTCGGCGTCTTCTTCGCGGCGGGCTGGTCGCCGTGCATCGGCCCGATCCTCACCGGCATCTATGGCGTCGTCGGCAGCCAACCGACAAACGGTGGCATCCTCTTTTTCACCTACTCGCTCGGCCTCGGTGTGCCGTTTCTGGTCATCGGCCTCTTATTCCAGCGTATCCGGGGTGGCCTCTGGCATCTCAACCGCTATTACAATGTCGTCTCGCTCGTGAGCGGACTTTTCCTGATCCTGATCGGCATCATGCTCTTCACTGACACATTTTCACGACTTGCCCGTTTCGCGCCGGTGATCAACCTTCCCGGTGTTTCGTAGATGACGCGCTGGAACAGCACACAGCGTGAAAGGACGATGCAGCATGGCTGACCCGACATCCGACGCGACAACACCCGAGACGGTCCCGTCGCTTCGCTCCTTGCCACGTCGGGTCCAGTTAGGAATCACGCTCTTCCTGATCTTCGCCATTGTCGCGGGCGTCCTCCTCTTCAACCGGGAGAATGGTGGGGGTGGCTTGACCGATCCCGGCGCGACGCTCCCCAAGGTCGGTGACCGGCTCGCGGCCCTGCCCCTGACAGACGCAAGCGGCGCACCCTTCGCCATGGCGAACCTCGCGGGACACCCGGTCTGGATCAATGTCTGGGCGTCCTGGTGCGGGCCGTGCCGCAGCGAAATGCCCGATCTCGAATCCGTTTACCGGGAACAGAGAGTCAGCCATCCCGATCTCGTGCTCCTCTCCCTCAATACGGCGGATAACCGCAGTGACGGTATGAAGTTCTTCGCCGATCTGCATCTCACCTCGACGCTCGTCTTCAACGATGGCAGTCGCGACATCGGCCCGTACCGCATTCAGAACTTCCCTTCCAATATCCTCGTCGATCGGTCGGGCATCGTGCGCCGGGTGCTGCAACAGCCGGTGGATAAAGTGACAGCCACACAGGAACTCACAGCGATTCTGCCATAATGGTAGACTGTGGAGAAGAAGAAAACCATGCCACGCCAACGGAAAACGGACAAATCACGGACGAGCAACGCCGCACTGGACGAGGAACGGACAACGGTCGTCCAAGAGCATTACAACCGGATCGCCCCGCTCTATAGCGTGCTCGAAGTGCTGCTGGAACGGTCGCACTATGCGAAATGGCGCACGCGGTTGTTTGCCCAGGTTCGCGGTTCCCAGATGCTCGATATCGGGGTCGGGACGGGAAAGAACCTCGCCTATTACCCGGCAGGCACGACCGTCACCGCCATTGACCTCTCGCCCGGGATGTTGGCGCATGCACGCGAGAGCGCGGCCAAACACCATTCCCCGGTCCATCTGCATCAGATGGACGCGCAGCATCTCGCCTTTCCGGATCGCACCTTCGATACGACCGTCGCCACGTTCGTCTTCGGGTCGGTGCCAGACCCGGTGCGCGGACTGCGGGAAGCGGCGCGGGTGACGAAACCGAAAGGACAGATCCTCCTGCTCGAATACGTGCGGCCCCCCGGCCTCCTCGGTGGGGCGATCAATCTCCTCAATCCCCTGGTCTTCCGGCTGTATGGGGCGAATATCAATCGGCGCACGGTGCAGAACGCAGAGCGAGCGGGCCTCGAAATCGTCCGCGTCGAACGGTTCTGGCGGGGGATGGTGGTGCTCATCGTGGCGCGACCCGGAATCAGAAGGGGAGACATGTCGTGACACAACTGCTCGATGATCTCGATCTCCTCCTCAGCCGGGCGCCGGACGACGTACAGGATGTGTATGAGCGTGTCGCCAACACCTATGAGCGGTTCCGCGCCCTGTGGGTGCAACTCGCCGGTGGGACGGTCGAGCAAACGATGCTCGCCGATCTTGGCGAGATACTGGAACCCGGCCTCCGCGTGCTGGACGCGGGTGCAGGAACCGGTGCGCTCTCGCGCCGTATCCATGCCATCGAACCACAAGCGACACTCACGCTCCTCGATCTCTCACCCGCGATGCTCTCCCATGCCGCCGATGTGCCCGGCAATCGCATCGAAGGGAGCGTGCTCGATCTGCCGTTCCCCGATCACTCGTTCGATGTCGTGGTCAGTAGTTGGGTGATCGAGACGGTGCCCGATCCGATCAAGGCCGTCTCCGAATACCTGCGCGTCATCACGCCGAGCGGGTATGTGTTGTACACGTTCTGCTCGCTCCCAAATGGGTGGGTATCTCGCGCCGGGACAGCGCTCTTGCGCGCGGCGGTAGCCAACCGGTTTGCCGGTCAGTTCCTCCCACCCGAGGAAACGCCGTGGCACGACTGCGAACGCTCGCGCCGGGTGCGGAGTCACCTCGGCCTGACGAGCTACATCGTGCTTCGCAAGTGTTGTCCGATCGGGCCGGGAGTACTGCCCGTCCCCATGGAGGATGTGCCACCCATCATCCTGGCGAGCAGCGGCTAGGAAGCAATCGTGAGAAGGCAGGAAGTGGAGGCCGGGTCAGCGGGAGCCTCGATACAGGAAGGTCAATCGCAATGACACGTACGCACGAGAGCAGCGCCGCACATGTTGGATTCGCCGATGAAACGCGGCGCGTCCGGCACCTCTATAATCGGCATGCCCGAAGATACGACGCGTCCATCCGTATCATGGAGAGGCTCCTCCTGGAGGATGGCCGCCGGTGGGCGTGCGGTCAGGCGCGCGGGGAAACGCTCGAAATCGCCGTGGGGACGGGCCGGAACCTCCCATTCTATCCCGATGATGTCCGGTTGACGGGCATCGAACTCAGCCCGGTCATGCTTACGATCGCCCGGGAGCGCGCGAGCGACGTGGGGCGAGACGCTGATCTGCGGGTCGGCGACGCACAAGCGCTGGACTTTCCGGATGAGCGGTTCGACTCGGTGCTTTGCACGCTCGCGCTCTGCACGATCCCTGATGATCGCAAGGCGATGACGGAAATGAAGCGGGTGCTGCGCCCCGGCGGGCGGCTTGTTCTCCTCGAGCACGTCAGTAGGCCGCTCTTACCTGTGCGGCTGGTCCAGCGACTCCTCGCGCCGTTCTTCCTCCGGTGCGAGGGCGATCACTTGCTCCGCGAGCCACTGGACCATGTCCAACGAGAGGGCTTCACCATCGAACGGCTTGAGCGGAGCAAGTGGGGCATCATCGAGCGGCTGGCTGCCATCAAGCCGACGGCACTCTCCGTGGATTCAGGATGACTCCGATGCCACGTCTCGTCTCTTGGCGACGCGTGTTACTACCGTTTCATGACGATCAGCGGCCACGTCGCACAGTGCGACTACCAAATAATGAACCAAAGGGGGATGTGATGGCAGAAGAGGACTCGATCGCATTCGAGGCAGAGCGCCTGCATGAGGCCGACACACCGAGCCCCATTTCGCGGCGTCGCGTTGGTACGAAGTGCGGCGTGATGCGCTTGCGGCGTGTGCAACTCTCCCTTGCTGTCGGAACGATTTGCGTGGCGCTGTTGCTTACTCCCTCGGTCGTGCAGACTATCCGCACACATACCGACCACTTTGCTGGGCAGGTCTTCAGTCCCGCGACACCCGTAGCGGACTTTTCCCTGACCGATCAACAGGGTGTTCCCTGGAGACTCGGTGATCAGCGGGGGAAAGCGATATTGATCTACTTCGGGTATACCCACTGCCCCGATGTCTGCCCAGCGACCTTGAGTCTTTTCCACGATGTCGCCAAACAACTCGGGGGAGATGCGAACCGCGTACGCTTTGTCTTCATCACGATTGACCCAGACCGGGACACCCCCGGAGTGCTGGGCCAATACCTCAATGCGTTCAATCCCTCGTTCATCGGCCTGACCGGCACGGCCGCGCAGTTGGCGCCCGTGCACCAGAGTTTCGGCATCTTTCGCAAACAGGGTGTCTCAGCCACCGCAACCGACCTTGACGCCACATTCACGCATACATCAAACGTCTTCGGCATCGATCCACACGGCAATTTACGCGTCGTCCACGATTACGGCGACGCCACGGAGGCGTTCACGCACGATGCGCGCTTGCTGCTGAAGTATTGATGGTGAGGAGAGACCGCCATCCAGCGAAGAGGAATCCATGAGTACGTTTCGGGGATCACACCGGCGCATTCGCCATTCAGTTGCTCGCCTGACGACCGCGCTGGTCCTCGCGCTGAGTACGGTCGCGGTGCTCCCACTCCACCTTTCCGCGCACGTCGTCCTCCTCGCCGCGACGCCGGTCCCCGCCAGCACGATCGGGCAATCGCCGAAACAGATCCGCCTGCGCTTTGACGAAGCGCCCGATCCGCAGTTCAGTCAGATCACGGTCCTTGATGCGAGTGGCCGCACGGTTACCGGCGGTCCAGCGCACACCGGCGACACTGGGACGAATAGCCTCGAAGTGTCCATCAGGGTGCTGCAACCGGGGCTGTACACCGTCGCCTGGCAAGCACTCGCACCAGACGGCCACCTCACGAAAGGCAACTATCCCTTCACGCTCTCTGCGGGACTCGGCCCCGGCGCTCCAGGCGACCCGCAGCCCATCGGCAGCGATGGAAACGGTGCAGCGGCCAACACGGCTGCATCCGCCACCAGTGGCACACCGGCACCCCTGGCCGTCCTCGTCCGTTGGTGGCGCTACCTCGCCCTGGGCATCCTCCTTGGCACGTTGGGATTGGCCGTGTTGGTCCTGCGCCCTGCGACGCACGGCCTCAGTGGGGCGGATGCGCAATGGCGCCCGGCGGAACAGACGCTGCGGCGATGGCTCGCGGGCAGTCTCGCCGCATTTCTGCTCGCCCATCTGGCCACGCTGCTGGTAGAAACCGCGACACTTACCGACGTGTCGCCCGTGCAGGTGCGCGGTGACGCGCTTCGTCGCGTCCTCTTTGGCACGGTGTACGGAGGCATCTGGCGGCTCACCACCGTCGCAGCGGTCGCGCTCTTCATGGGGGCGCTGATCAGCATGCTCCCCCGCGTGCGGTCGACGAGACCGTCGTCAAGCATGGGGGTGGTCTCCGCTGTGCGTCCCATCCCTCGCACGCCGGTTGATACCGCACGAGCAGCAGGAACGCTATGGCCGTGGTGGCTTGGGCTGAGCCTCGCGCTCATCCTCGTCGGCAGCCTGACTCTCGACAGTCACGCAGTCGAGAGTCAGCACCAGCCGGTGCTCGCTCTCGTCGCCGATGCGGTGCATCTCGGCGCCATGGGCCTCTGGCTCGGTGGCCTCATCGTCCTGCGGGCAATCCTGCCGGGCTGGCTCCGCCCCCTCTCAGCGCGCGCACGCACAGCATTGCTTGCCGCAACGATGGCACGATTCTCAAATCTCGCGCTGGCGGCGGTCTGCGCGCTTGTCGTCACGGGCCTGTATGCCATGACCTTGCATCTGACGCGGCCGACGATCCTCACGACCTCCTACGGACAGACGCTCCTCATCAAGCACGCGCTGTTCGTGCCGCTGATCGGCATCGCCGCGATCAATCTGCTCGTCATCAAGCCACGCCTGCGCCGCAAGTGGGCACGGGACCGGCTGCCGACGCTCATGAGCATCGAAGCGGTGCTCGGCGTCATGATCCTGCTCGTCACGGGGCTGCTCACGCAACTCCCGCCCGCACATCCGCTGATCGGCGCCAATGCCGCCGCCGCCAACCCGCGCCTCGCGGTCGCCCCTCTCCCCATCAACAGCGCGCTGGGGCCAAACGCCGACATCAGCAGCGGTCCGCAATCGAGTGGAATGGAACATAGCGACCAGGTGGTCGCCGTACTCGCGACGACAACGGGCATAGATGGCGGCTCCCTCAGCGCCAATATCATCGACCCGGCGACGGTAGCGGGGCACGGCATCGTCCCCACGGGACAGGCGACACCGGTGCCGGCGGGGACCACGCCGCAACAACTGAGAGATGTCGAGCGCGTCACCGCACTGATCACCTTCGCCGGTGCGGATCTCGGTCAGATCGCAGTGCCATTGATCGGCGAGGAAGATGGCTGGTATCGCGCGCGCGGGGTCTTCTTCCCCATCCGCGGGGAGTGGCACATTCAGATTGTCGTGCGGCGGACCAATGTCGCCGAGGATGCCCGCCTGGACTTCTCGTTCATTTCGGATCCCACGCGCTTCACTGCGGCAGCCGATCAGGCGCCCGCGACGGCGCAGCCCGCCGCGACGTTCCTCTTGCCCCGCCTGCTGCCAACTGCATACACGGGACTCGTCATCGCGGTGATCGGTCTCGGTCTCCTGATGCTCACTGCGCTCACAACGCGTCGCCTGCGGCTAAACCCGCGACGGCTCACCCTCGTGCGCGTCTGGTGCGGCGCGGTGATCGTGCTCAGTGTCGTCCTCGTCGGGTACAACTCGACCGATCGAACGGCCTCATCCGGTTTGGTGAATCCCCTCCCGAACGATGCCGCGACGCTGGCACGGGGGCAGCAAACCTACGCCCAAAACTGTGCTGTCTGCCATGGACCCGCAGGGCGCGGTGACGGCCCGCTCGCCCAACAGCTCCAGCCACCGCCGGCTGACCTTGCGAGTGGCCACCTCGCGACCCATACCGACGGCGACATTTACCAGTGGGTGACGCACGGAATCCCCGGCACGGGCATGCCCGCCTTCTCCGGCCCGCTCAACGACCAGGACACATGGGCGGTGATCCGCTATATCCGCACACTGCGCAACGGTACTTGAACAGACTCCGTCAGAGGATAGGTTCTCCCGCACTCTCGATGCAGCGAGATCACTCAAGCGCCAGGCGCTGCAATCTCTCGATCGGTTGGTGCCAATGCATGCCGCCGCATCCCGTCTCAAGCAACCTTTGGTCCATCCAGCAGCGAGAAACCGGGCCGCTCGGCATCATCAAGATAGATACCGCTGGCATATTCAAGCGGCCGCTGGCTGCGGTTGCATAAGCGTGACAAAGGAGGACTGACGCGTCTTGGCGAGCGGTACGTCATCGAGCCACGCGGCGACGCGGACGAAGTCGATCGCCGC
>JAABUZ0100005139.1_pt1 | contig 17428 bp, 10 predicted proteins | sample 5562091 | NCBI WGS metagenome assembly JAABUZ01 (sample SAMN12813069, study PRJNA571459) | rock metagenome | isolation source: Antarctica rocks | place: Antarctica: Victoria Land, Linnaeus Terrace sud | collected 2015-12-21
CCGCGTCAGTGCCGCCGCGTCAGTGCCGCCGCGTCAGTGCCGCCGCGTCAGTGCCGCCGCGTCAGTGCCGCCGCGTCAGTGCCGCCGCGTCAGTGCCGCCGCGTCAGTGCCGCCGCGTCAGTGCCGCAGCACTGCCAGCACGATCTCGATCAGAATCAGGACGACGACGATCACCTCCAGCGCCTCCGCCCGCGCCGCCTGCGCCTCCGCGTTGAGCATGGCGTACGTATCGCGCATGATCGTGAGCTTGCGGTCGATCCCCGAGCGCCACGCGCGGGCGCGGAAGATCTCGAGCGCGGCCGAGTAGACGCGGGCGAGGTAGACGTCGTCGGTGACCTTGAGCGCGTTCTCCGCCCGCTCGACGAGCTCGGTGGAGTCGGCGACGCGGGCCTGCAGCTCGCGCAGGAGTGGGGCGTACCCGCGCCGCAAGAGGTGCGCGACGCCGCGCCGCGCGGCCGCGATCCGCGCGTTCGTCGCCGGCAACTCGGCGTCGAGCACGGCGTCGTAGTAGCGCAGTTCGAGCAGCTGCGCGTTGGCGAACTCGAGGATGTACTGCACGTCGGCGTCGCCCGCGCGCGGCTCGACGACAAGCGCGTTGTCCCACGTCAGAATCGCGAGGTCGTCGGCGTAGTAGCTGAACCGGTGGGGCAGCAGCTCGCGCCGCGCGTCGGCCGAGAGCGGGCGCGACTCGCCTAACAACAGCGGCGCGGCCGTCGCGTCGTCCAGCGCCTGCGGCGAGGCCGGCCGGCCGTCCGCGCCGCGCAGCGCGTCGACGCGGAAGACGACGTAGTCCTCGGTCTGCGCGGCCATCGCGGGCCGTTCCGCGGCCGGCGCGATGCGCTCGGTGAGGAGGCGCAGGTGGTGGTCGAAGACCGGCGTGAGGTCGGTGCCGACGTCGACCGCGGTGCCGAAGCGGGCGAACGCGTCCCAGGTCGCGTCGCGCGGGGCCTCGAAACGCATCCGCAACGAGACGACGCCGAAATCGAAGATGCGCGCCGAGACCTCGGCGTTGCACGGGCCGACGTCGGCGACTCGCACCTGCTCGTGGCCGAGGATGACGGTGAGCGGCGGGTTGGCGATCTGGAGCGCCTGCGCCTCGCCGCGCACCGGGCGCACGCGGGCGGGGGCGCTGCCGGCGAGCAGGTCGAGTGCGCGGTCGAGGCGCAGTCCGTAGGCGATGTCGTAGAGGCGGTAGACGATCGCGGCGCCGTCGACGTGGAGCGTGCCTGCCGGTGGTGCGGGCGCGTCCGGCGCCGCGGGCGCGGGGTCGACGGTCGAAAGCTGCGGGGGCACGGATTGAAGGTACACCCGCCTGTGGTCCGGTCACGCGGACCGGGAGCGGACCCCTCGTTCAGTTCCCCCGCGTCGCCGCCGGCCGCTTCCCCGCTCCCTTCACGTTCGCGCTCGTCACCTGCCGAATGACCGCGACCTCCTCCGTCCGGTACGGCGTGCCGTCCGTGCGGAAGATGTCGTGGAACCACACGGGCGGCTCCGCCGTGTACTCGCGCGTCCACGAATCCCACGGCATGATCGTCTGCGACCGCCCCTGCACGAACCCCCAGTTGATCGCCCCGACGTGCTCCCCGGCGAGCGCCGGGAGGTGCGTCTGGAACGTGCTGCCGACCGGCCGCGCCATGTACTCGGAGAGGATGATCGGCCGGTTGTAGCGCCGCAGCGCGGTGATCAACTGCACGGTGCGCGGCAGCGGGTCGTAGCTGTGGAACGTGATCACGTCCGAGTGCTCGAGCTGCCATCGGCTGATCGGCAGCATCGTGGTCGTGTCGGCGTAGTCGCCCTTCCACGGCCCCGTCGTCAGCGGCTGCGTGACGCCGGCCGCGCGCGCCCACGCGAACGCCTTCTTCAGGAGCGCGAGCGAGTAGTCGCCCTTGTTGCGCGGCTCGAAGACGAAGTACGCCGGGCGGTTGATGTTGTCGGGCTCGTTCATCACGTCCCACATCAGCACGCGGCGGTCCTTGCCGAAGCGGCCGATCACGCCGGTCACGTACGGGCGCAGCACGTCGTGCTTCGACGTGTCGCTGAGGATCGCGAGGCCCGGGCTCTGCACCCACGTCGAGTTGTGCAGGAACGGGTACGGCTGGCGCTGCGGCCCCGCGTGCGGGAACGGGTCCCAGCACGCGTCGAACAGCACGAGCATCGGGCGGATGTGGTGCTTGTCGGCGATCGCGAGGAACTGGTCGACGCGCGCGAGGAAGCCCTGCGGGTCCTGGCTGTAGGCGAGGTCGTGCAGGAAGACGCGCATCGTGTTCATCCCGAGCGACTCGGCGTAGCCGAGTTCCTTGTCGATCGTCGCGGGGTCCCACGTCGCGGCCTGCCACATCTCCAGCTCGTTGCTCGCCGTGCTCGGCAGGAAGTTGCTGCCCGCGACCCAGCCGACCGAGTCGTACCACGCGCGCGCGTGGGCCGGCGTCCACTGGCCGTCCTGGGCCTGGGCGGGCGCCGCCGTCCGGATCGCCGTCGGCTGCGGGCGGCGCCGCGGCGCCGTGGTCGTGCCTTGCGCGTGGGCGCGGACCGATGGGGCGGCGAGGAGGAGCGTGGCGAGGGCGCCGCGGAGCGCGCGGCGGGCGGACGAAGAAGCGGGCATGGCGGACGTGTTAGGCAGCGGAGGGGGTGTCGGGCGCGATCGCCGCGCCGTCGGAGGCGGTGCACACGTACACCGCGGGACGCAGGTGGACCTCCGCCTCGTAGGCGGCGGCGACCTCGCGCGCGAACGCGTCGGCCTGCGCGCGCTCGACGATCGCCACGCCGCAGCCGCCGAAGCCGGCGCCGGTCATGCGCGCGCCGAGGCAGGCGGGGTGCGCGCGGGCGAGGCGGACGATCGCGTCGAGCTCGGGGCGGGAGACCTCGAAGTCGTCGCGCAGGCTGGCGTGGCTCGCGTCCATGAGTGCGCCTACCGTGACGACGTCGCCGCGCTCGAGCGCGCCGGCCGCGGCGAGGGTGCGGGCGTTCTCGGTGACGACGTGGCGGGCGCGCTTGCGCGTGACCGGGCCGAGGCCCTCGGCGCGCGCGGCGAACTGTTCGACGCTCACGTCGCGGAGCGCGCGCACGCCGAAGTACGCGGCCGCGGCCTCGCACTCCTGTCGCCGCTCGTTGTAGGCGGAGTCGACGAGGCCGCGGCGCGTCGCGGTGTCGAGCACGACGACCGCGACGTCGCGGGGGATCGGGACGGGGCGCGTCGCGAGCGAGCGGCAGTCGATGAGCAGCGCGTGCCCTGCCCGCCCCTCGGCGGCGATCAACTGGTCCATGATCCCCGAGTTCACGCCGACCCACGCGTTCTCCGCGCGCTGCGAGAGCTGCGCCATCGCGGTCGCGTCCCAGGGCAGGTCGGAGGCGGTGGCGAAGGCGCGGGCGAAAGCGAGTTCGAGGGCCGCGCTGGAGCTGAGGCCCGCGCCGACCGGGACGTCGCCCGCAACGACGCCCTCGATGCCGCGCGTGATCGTGCGCCCCGACTCGGTGAAGGCCCACGCGACGCCGCGCGCGTACTCCTCCCACCCCTCGTCGGGCTTCGCCTCGTCGACGTGGCCGAAGCCCGCGACGTCGAAGTCGGACGTGGTGCCGAAGTCGAGCGCGGTGACCGCCACGCGGCGGTCGGCGCGCGGGCGGAAGGCGAGCCACGCGGCGCGGTCGATCGCCATCGGGAGCACGAAGCCGTCGTTGTAGTCGGTGTGCTCGCCGATGAGGTTGACGCGGCCGGGGGCGCGCGCGACGGCGGCCGGCGAGGCGCCGAAGCGGGCGGCGAACGCGTCGGCCACGGTGGCGCGGGTGACGCGGTGTTGGTCGGTGGTCACGGGGGAGGACGGAGGGATCAGGTGGGGAGCACTGTCGTCCCGAGCGCAGCGAGGGACCTACTGTCCGGGGTGAGGCGGAGGAGTGTGCCTAACGGTATGTCCCCCTCACCCCGCCAGCGCCCGCAGCCGCTCCGCCGCGCTCTCCGGCGTGAGGTCCCGCTGCGGCTCGCCCAACAGCTCGTAGCCGACGAGGAACTTGCGCACCGTCGCGGAGCGGAGGAGCGGCGGGTAGAAGTGCAGGTGGAGCGTGCACTCCGGGCGGGCCGCGCCGTCGGTGGGCGCCTGGTGCACGCCCATCGAGTACGGGAACGGGACCGCGAACACGCGGTCGTAGGTCGCCGTGAGGCGCGAGAGCACGTCGGCGAGCCCGTCGCGCGCGCGGTCGTCGAGCGCGGGGAGCGCGGCCGCGGGGCGGCGCGGGAGGACGAGCGTCTCGAACGGCCACACCGCCCAGAAGGGCACGAGCGCGACCCACGCGTCGTTCGCGACGACGATCCGCTCGCCCAACCGCTCCTCGGCCGCGAGGTAGTCGGCGAGGAGCGGGCGCCCGTGGCGCACGTGGTACTCGGCCTGGCGCGCGAGTTCGCCGGCGGCGTGGAGCGGGACGTGGCGCTGGGCCCAGAGCTGGCCGTGCGGGTGCGGGTTGCTCGCGCCCATCATCTCGCCGCGGTTCTCGAACAGCTGCACGTGGCCGATGTCGGGGCGCGCGCCGAGTTCGGCGGTCTGCTCGGCCCAGACGTCGACGACGCCGCGCACGGCGGGCGTTCCTAACGTCGCGAGGGTGAGGTCGTGTCGCGGCGAGAAGCAGAGCACGCGGCACGTGCCCGTCTCGGCCCGCGCGGTGAGCAGCCCGGCGGGGTCGAGCACGACGGGCGCGTCCGGCGCGCTCCCGAGGTCGGGCATCAACGCGGCGAAGTCGTTCGTGAAGACGTAGGTGCCCGGGTAGTCGGGGTTGCGCTCGCCGTTGGCGCGCACGTTCCCGGGGCAGAGATAGCAGGTCGGGTCGTAGGCCGGGCGCGCCGCGGTCGCGGGCGTCTCGACCTGCCCCTGCCACGGGCGCTGCGTGCGGTGCGGCGAGACGAGCACCCACTCGCCCGTGAGTGGGTTGTGGCGCCGGTGCGGGCGGTCGGCGAGGGCGTGGAGCGAGGGCGCGTCGGCCATCCGCGGTGGGGAGAGGCGGTCGGGAGGAGAGGGCGCGCCTGCCGTTTGGAGCGACGCCTCGCGTTCAGAACCGCGTTCGAACGAGTTCAGGCGATTCGGCCTCAGTGATAGCGGAGGCGCGCGGGTTGTCAAGGAAGCTGAACCGCGCGCAACCGATTTAGTCTCGACCCGCGACGACATCTTGACGAGCCCCGATCGAGTCGGTACGGTGTGCTCGTCCGACCGGGATTCGAACGCGTCTGAACGCGACGACCGCGTTCGGATACTGCTCGCCTCGGTTCGGTCGGCGGCGGTTTCCGCCCACGCGCTCCTTCCCGCGCGCCCCTCTGCGTGCCCGTCAAGCGTTCGACCATCACGGACGTCGCCGCGCACGCGGGCGTGTCCAAGGCTACGGTCTCCGCCGTGCTGAACGCCGTCGGCTCGGTCCGCGGCGCCACGCGCGAGCGCGTGCTCGCCTCGATCGAGGCGCTCGACTATCGCCCGGTGGTCGGCGCGGGCGCCGCGGCGCCGCGCACGGGCGCGGCGCGCGGCACCGGGGGCACGATCGGCCTGCTCATCAAAGAGGCCGAGAACCCGTACTACGCCGGGCTCGAAGCGGGGGTGCGGGTGGTGGCCGACGCGTGCGGCTACACGCTGCTCGTGACGTCGTCGGAGGGCGACTACGCCGCGGAGCGCCGCGCGGTCGAGCTCATGTACGCGAAGGAGGTCGACGGCCTGCTGGTCACCCCGCTGCTCGACGCGTTCGCCGACCTCTCGCACTACTTCAACTTGAAGCGGCGCGACTTTCCGTTCGTGCTGCTCGAGGAGGTGCGCGGCCTCCCCGCCAGCCTCGTCGACGTCGACAACGTCCAGGCGGCGTGGGCGGCGACGGACCACCTCATCGGGTTAGGCCACACGCGCCTCGTGCACTTCGCCGGGCCCGCGTACTCGGTGCACGCGCAGGAGCGCGTGCACGGCGTGCGGCGCGCGTGCAGCGGCGTGCCGCTCGTCTTCAACGACGCGCACGTGGTGCGCGCGGGCGCACACCTGGCGGACGGCTACCGCGCCGCGCTCGCGTACTTCGCGGACCTCGCGCCCGACGTGCGCCCGACGGGCGTGACCTGCTACAACGACCTCATCGCCGTCGGCGTCTGCCGGGCGCTCTCGGAGTTGGGCCTGCGTGTGCCCGAGGACGTGAGCGTGGTCGGCTTCGACGACATCCCGATCGTGGAATACCTGGCGGTGCCGCTCACCACGGTGCGCGTGCCGCAGGCCGAAATGGGCCGGCTCGCGGCAGAGCTGCTCGTGGCCCAGATCAAGGGTGGCGCGCCGGCCCGCCCCGTACGGCAGTTCCTCGACGCTCAGCTCGTCGTGCGCGCTTCGACGCGCCCGCCTGCTGGCGCCAGCCCCCGACGCGCGCCCGCGGCGGCATGACGTTCCGTCCCGTCCCGCGCTCCCCGTCTTTCGCACCTCCCTCCCTCGAGGACCCTCGCGTGTCTCACTCCTCCGGCCGCCGTCGGCGGCGCGCCCGTTCGGGCATTCCTTCTTCCGCGCCGACGGCTGCGGGCGCGGCGGCGAACGCCGCGCGCACGGCCGGCCGGCTGGGCGCGATCGCGGCGCTCGCGCTGCTACCCGGGGCGGTGCTCGTCGCGCCGGTGCATGCCGCGGCCGCGCAGCAGCCCGCGGCGGGCGTCGGGCGCGTGGCCGGCACCGTGCTCGGCCCCACGGGCGCACCGGTCAGCAACGTCCAAGTGACGATCGTCGGCACGCGCTTCGGCAACATCACCGACGAGAAGGGCAAGTACACCATCGGCGGCGTACCGGTCGGCGCCGTTACCGTCCGCGCGCAGCGGATCGGCTTCCAGGCGCGCACGCAGCAGGTCACGGTCACCGCGGGCGGGGTGACCGCGGCCGACTTCTCGCTCGTCGCCGCGGCGACCGTGCTCTCCGAAGTGCGCGTGCAGGTGGGCTACACGAACGAGGCGCGGCGCGACGTGTCCGGCGCGGTCTCGAGCGTGAGCAGCAACGAGATCCAGGACCAGAAGGTCGCCACCGTCGAGGAGGCGATCCGCGGCCGCATCCCCGGCGTGCAGGTCGCCACGGGCGGCGAGCCGGGGCGTCCGGCCCAGATCGTCATCCGCGGCCAGCAGACGTTCGGCGATCCGTCGCCGCTCTACGTCGTCGACGGGATGTACGTCGGGAACATCAACCCGAACATCAACCCGGACGACATCCAGAACGTCGACGTGCTCAAGGACGCGTCGGCGGCCGCGCAGTACGGCTCGCAGGCGTCGAAGGGCGTCATCGTGATCACGACGAAGCGCGGGCGCGCGGGCACCAACCAGTTCGCGCTGAACACGTATTACGGCTTCCAGGACGTACCGAAGACGATCGCCATGGCCGGCACGCCCGAGTGGCAGCGGCTGTGGCTGCAGTCGTTCACGAACGCCGGCATCCCGACGAGCCAGATCCCGGGCGGCGTCACGAACCCGACGAGCGTCAACACGAACTGGCAGGACCAAGTCTTCCAGAAGGGCGCGATCCAGAACTACAACCTGCAGGCCTCCGGCGGTACGCCGACGGCGAGCTACCTCATCAGCGGCAGTCTGCTGGACCAGCAGGGGACGGTGATCACCACGAAATTCCGCCGGGCCAGCGTCCGCGCGAACTCGCAGGCCACGCTCGGGCGCGTCACGCTGAGCGAGAACATCGCGGCGTCGCAGAACAACGTGGTCGGGCTCGGGGCCGGCGGTACCGCGTTCTACACGCTGATCGACGACGTGCGCATGCTGCCGACGATCCCCGTGCGCGACTCGACGAACCCGAGCGGCTTCGGCTACGGCAGCGTGGCCAACCCGACGTTCGGGGTGAACCCGGTCGCCAACCTGCTCGTCAACACCAACAACTACCGGTCCAACGCGGTGCTCGGCTCGGCGTCCGCCCAGGTCGCGCTCTTCGGCGGCCTGAGCTACCGGCTCAACGGGGGCGTCGACTACAACGACGACTTCAACCGGTACTTCCGGAGCATCGACCAGATCCGGTACCGGACGACGAACACGTACGCCACGCTGAACCAGGAGCGCCCGAACCGCACGAACACGCTCGTCGAGAACCTCCTCAACTACGACGCGAACTTCGGCGACGGCACGCACCGGATCACCGCGGTGGGCGGGCTCAGCACGCAGCGCATCGGGTACCAGAACCTGACGGCCTACCGGCAGGGCTTCTCGAACGAGCAGCTGCAGCAGATCAACGGCGCGTCGAACGCCGGCCTGAACAACTCGGGCTATTTCACGCCCTTCAACACGAACTCCGCGCTCGGCCGCGCGACCTACGCCTTCCGCGACCGGTACCTCGCCACGGCCAGCGTGCGGCAGGACTGTTCGTCGCGGTTCAGCGCCGACAACAAGTGCGGCGTGTTCGGCGCGGGCTCGCTCGGCTGGGTCGTCAGCGAGGAGGGCTTCTTCAAGGCGATCCCGGTGCTCGGCGGCGCCAGCCAGTTCAAGCTCCGCGGCAGCACCGGCGTGCTCGGTGACCAGAACATCGGCGACTTCCAGTACGTCGCGCCGCTCGCTCCGAACGTGAACTACCCGCTCGGCGGCAATATCGCCAACGGCTCCACGCAGACGAGGCTCGTCAGCACCAACCTGAAGTGGCAGAGTAACCGGTCGAGCGACGTCGGGTTTGACCTCGGCCTGCTCGGGAACACGTTGACGGTCACGGCCGACTACTTCAAGAACCAGGTGACGAACCTGCTCGTCGGCATCCCGATCCCGGGGAGCTTGGGCGCGGACCCGGCCCACCCGCCGACCGTCAACGCGGGTAGCCTGAACAACGCGGGCTTCGAGCTGGGGGTGGCGCACCAGCTCACGCGCGGCGCACTCCAGTTCAATACCACGTTCAACGCGGCGTACACGAAGAATCGCGTCACCTCGCTCGGCAACGGCGGGCAGCCGCTCTTTCAAGGCTCGTACGGCGAAGCACAAACGGCCGTCGGCAACGCGATCGGCTCGTGGTACGTGCGCAAGACCTGCGGGATCTTCCAGTCCGACGCCGAGGCGCAGGCGCACACGACGACCGTCAACGGGAAGGCCGTGGTGCTCCAGCCACAGGCGCGTGCCGGGGACGTGTGTTACTCCGATCTGAACGGCGACGGCGTGATCAGCGACGCCGGCGACCGCTACGTGGCCGGGAACGGCACGCCGAAGTGGACGGGCGGCCTGTTTCTCAACACGAAGTACAAGAGCCTCGACGTCGGAGTGAACCTCACCGGCAAGTACGGGTTCAAGATCTTCAACGCCGTGCGCATCCAGACGGACCGGATGGACGACCTGGGCGGCGTGCGCGCGGGGTACACGCCGTGGACGCCCGACAACCACAGCACGACCAACCCGATTGCGCTGTTCAACAACAACGGCCCGTCGGCGGCGCGGGCGACGTCCAACGTCTACGGGCTGTCGGACCGCTGGCTGGAAAAGGGCGATTTCACGCGGATCCAGAACATCATCGTCGGCTACACGCTGCCGCAGAGCGTGTTGCAGCGCCTGCGGGTCGGGAGCACGCGCCAACCCCGGATCTACGTGAACGCGCAGAATCTCTACACGTTTACGAAGTACACCAACTGGGATCCTGACGTGCTCGGCATCGGCAACGCGCTCGCCCGCGGTGAGGACGACGGGATGACGTACCCGACGCCACGCACCGTCACGTTCGGCCTCGACGTCCGCTTCTGAGCCGCCACGCCGCGCGGGCGCCCACCCGCCTGCGCGGCCGCCGGTCCATCATCCCACTGATCTCTCTTATGCGACTCCGCGCCCTCGTTCCGGCGCTCGCCGTCGGGGCGGCCACCCTCGGCTGCCGAGCGGACACGAACATCACCGACCCGACCAACCCCACCGCCGCGACGTTCTGGAAGACCGCGAACGACGCCTCCCAGGGGGTCACGGCGGTGTACAACTCGCTCAACCAGTCCAGCACCTTCCTGCGCTGGTTCACGTTCTCGTACGACGTCCGCTCGGACGTAGGCGTGAGCTTCAGCCCGTGGACCGATCTGGCGAACCACAGCAAGTTCGCCTTCGCGAACTACGACTTCGAGATCGTGCACGACACGTGGTACCAGTCGTATCAGGGCATCTCGCGTGCGAATCAGGTGATCGCGTACGTCCCGAGTATCGCGATGGACACCGCCACGCGCACGCAGTACGTCGGTGAGGCGAAATTCCTCCGCGGGCTGCACTACTTCCACCTCGTCACGCTGTACGGCGGCGACATCCCGCTGATCACGGCGCCGGTCTCGGTAAATGACCGGCCCGGGCCCGCCGGCCAGGCCGCCATCTACACGCAGCTCGAAAAGGACTTCACCGACGCGGCGGCGGCGCTGCCCAAGACGGCGTTCGCGAGTGCCGGCGGACACGCGGTCGCCGGAGCCGCGCAGGGCATGCTCGGCAAGGTGCTGCTGCAGGAGAAGAAGTGGGCCGCGGCGGCGGCGGCGCTCGCGCCGGTCGTGAACCAGCAGTACGGCACGTACGCCCTGGTGCCCGATTACGGGAGCCTCTGGACCACGTCGGGCAACAACTCGACGGAGTCGCTGTTCGAGACGGAGGTCGGCAGCCCGACGACCGCGTCGACCGGCGTGTACGGGAACAACATCGCGAAGTTCCTCGGGCCCTGCGGTCCGAGCTTCTGCGACGGGCGCCCGACGCCGTGGTTCGTCAGCCAGTTTTTTATCGACTCGACGACCGACGGCAAGCTCGATCCGCGTCTGGACGCGACCATCTTCTACTATCGGGGCGACTCGACGATGGTCCACAACCTGACGTGGGGCCAGCGCGCGGCCGGCCCCGACTCGTCGGTGTACAAGAACCACTCGAACCTGTTCTTCCGGAAGTACTCGGAATTCTCTCTCGGCAGCGCGCCGACCAACATCGAGTTCGACGCGCCGCTCAACGTCAAGCTGCTTCGCTACGCCGACGTGCTGCTGATGTACGCGGAGGCGCTCAACGAGTCGGGGCAGACCGGGCAGGCCGCGCAGTACCTCAATCAGGTGCGGGCCCGCGTGAGGCTCCGGCCGGTGACGGCCGCCGACCAGGTCAGCATGCGCGCGGCGATCATGCACGAGCGGCTGCTCGAACTCGCGGAAGAGGGGCAGCGCTGGAACGACCTCGCGCGCGCGGGGCTGCTGACGGCGGCGGGGCTGCCGACGCTGCAGGCGCACGACGACGAGTTCAAGAACTTTACGCCCGGCAAGTCGGAGCTCTACCCGATTCCGACGAGCGAACTGAACCTGAACCCGAGCCTGCACCAGAACCCGGGCTGGTAAGGTCCGTTCGGGTTGTGACGAACACGTAGGGCCGACGGGGCGGGCGTTCGACACGCCCGCCCCGTCGCGCGTTTTCCTCTTCGAAAGGAGTTCGATGAAGCGACTCGTCTGCGCCGCGGTCCTCGCCGCCGCCTGCGGTGGCGGGGGCGGTTCGACGCCGACCGCGCCGCCCGCCCCGGTCACGCCGCCGACCACGGCACTGCCTAACGGAACGCTCCTCGCCGATCGTGCGGCGCTCTACCCGCGCGTCATCCGCCTCGCGCACAACGGCGACGCGAACGGGCGGCTGTTGCTGGCGTACGTCACCTTTCCGGGCGGCGCGTACGGCCAGGGGCAGATCGTCCAGAGCGCCGACGACGGCCGCACGTGGTCGGCGACGCCGGTGGGCGCGATCCGCGACACGAGCGCGCACGGCCTCTGCTGCTCGACGCTGTACGAGGTGCCGCGCGCGACCGGCGGTCTCGCCGAGGGCACGCTGTTGTGGGCCGCGTCGGTCGGGCAGGACGAGTCGAACCGGCGGATGGCGATCCGCGTCTGGAGGAGCACCGACCGCGGGGCGAGCTGGAGCTACCTGTCGAGCTGCGCGGTGTCGCCTAACAGTGGCGGCCTGTGGGAGCCGGAGTTCTCCGTCGCGGCCGACGGGCGCCTCGTCTGCCACTATAGCGACGAGGCGCAGCAGCCGCAGCACAGTCAGACGCTCATGCGCGCGTACTCGCCGGACGGCGGCGCGACGTGGAGCGCGCCCGCGGCGACCGTGTCGAGCATCTTCACCGGGTACCGCCCGGGGATGGCCACCGTGCGGCAGCTCCCCACGGGCACGTACGTGATGACGTACGAGGTCTGCGGGCTGCCCGGCGCCGCGAATTGCGCCGCGCACCTCCGCACGTCCCCCGACGGCCTCGACTGGGGCGACCCGACCGACATCGGGACGCGCGTGCTGGCGCGCGACGGCCGGTATTTCGCGCACGCGCCGGTGCTCGCGCTCGCGCCGGGCGGCGGCGCGAACGGCCGGCTCCTCCTCGTCGGGCAGCTCGTGTTCACCGCGGCGGGCACGCAGGACGCGAGCGCCGGCCAGCTGCTGATGATTAACGCGAGCGGCGGCGGCGGCGCGTGGGATACCGCGCCCGCCCCGTTCGCGGTGCCGAACGTGTACGACAACTACTGCCCGAATTACAGCTCGTCGCCGCTCGCCTCGGAGGACGGCGCGCGCGTGCTGCTCGTCGCCACCGCGTGCGACGGCCCGACGTGCAAGGCGTACTTCGGCGTCGGTGCGCTCGCACCGTAACGTCTGCCGCCGTCACGTTCTCCGCCCCGTTCCATGACCCGTTCCGGCCTCACGCGCCGTTTGGTACGCTGCCTCGCGCGTCCCTCGCGCGTCCCTCGCGCGCCGCCGTGTGCGTCGCGGCTGCCGCCTGCGCGCATTCGACCGCCGCGCCCACGTCGGCCGCGACTCCCGCGGCGGACGCCGCGGCCTGCGCGTTCACCAACCCCGTGCTGCGCGGCGAAGATCCGTCGATCGTGCGGCGCGGCGGGTTCTACTACCTCGTGCAGTCGCGCGGCGCGCGCATCGTCGTCGCCAAGGCCGCCCGCCTTGAGGACCTCGGCCGTGCGCGGATGACGCCCGTGTTCACGGCGCCCGATACCGGGTGGAACCACGCCAACATCTGGGCGCCCGAGCTCGCCTACGTCGACGGGCACTGGTACATCTACTACGCCGCGGCGCACCGCCCCGGGCAGCCGTTCACCGACCAGCGGAGCGGTGTGCTGCGCGCCCGCACCGACGACCCGACGGGCGAGTGGGAGGACATGGGGCAGCTCGCCACGGGTAACGGGCCCCCGGGCTCCGGCGCGCCGAGCGTGTGGGCGATCGACCTCACCGTGGGGCGCGTGAACGGGCGCCTCTACGCGGTGTGGTCGGGGTGGGAGCGGGCCGCGGCGACCGACAAGACGCCGCAGCTGCTCTACATCGCGCCGATGGCGAACCCGTGGACGATCGGCGGGCCGCGGCGCGTGCTGAGCGCGCCGAACGCCGCGTGGGAGCGGGGGCCGGAGCTCGACCTGCAGGAAGGGCCCGAGTTCCTCGAGCACGGGGCGGACACGTTCCTCGTCTACTCGACGCGCGACTCGTGGCTGCCGACGTACGAGTTAGGCATGCTCCGCTACAAGGGCGGCGGCGCGGACCCGACGGACTCGGCGAGCTGGGCGAAGAGCACCGGGCCGGTGTTCGCGTCCGCGAACGGCGTGATCGGCGTTGGGCACCACACGTTCACGCAGTCGCCCGACGGGCGGCAGGACTGGCTCGTGTACCACGCGAAGGTGGGGAGGGAGCCGGGGTGGAACCGCGTGATTCGGATGCAGCCGTACCGGTGGCGGGCGGACGGGATGCCCGAGTTCGGGGCGCCGGTGGCGGACGGGCAGGCGGTCGCGGCGCCGTCGGGGGAGTGCGGGTGAGGCGCGCGGCCGATGCGCGAAACGCCGCCAAGAACCGGACGCAGCCTGCCATCAGTCAACGCGAGTACGCGCGGCGCGACGTTCCGTATCAGAGCCTACTCAAGGTATTCCTGGCCGAGCGACTCGCGGCGGAGCGGAAGCGCGACCGTCGGGCGAGTTGACGCCCGTCGCACGCGGGCGGTTCGGCCGTGGCATGCTCGGCGCGGCGTGGCTTCTCGCCGCCGCGGCATCCGCGCACGCCCAGGCCGATGCGGCGGCGGGTCCTCCCGCGCGCGCCGTCCCGCCCAACCCGCCGCGCCTTCCGGCCGGTTTCGACGCGCGAGCGGCCGACGTGGACGCGCCCCCGCTGTTCGCCGCGGGCGCGCCGTGGGCGCCGCTCGTCGCGGTGGATTGGGAGCACCCCGCTGCGACAGCCGGGACGGGCGCGTGGGTGCGCACCGCGTGGAACCGGCGCGGGCTGCGCGTCGCGCTCGTGCTGCCGCCGGCGCCTAACACGACGCCCGGCGGACCGCGGCGGCGCCCGCCGTTCGACGTCCGCCTGGGCTTCGTCGGCGGGCGCGGGCCCTACGAGGTGCGCTGCGAGCCGCTCGCCGAACCGCTCACGCGGATGACGCGCGAGCGCGCGCAGCTCGTGCTGTTCAACGGCCGCGTCGGCGCGAATGCCCGGCTTGGCGAGGCGGGTCACGCGATCTGCGAGGAACTGACGTTGCGCGGCACGCCGCCCGACTCGCTGCGCACGCGCTGGCGCGGGGGCGCGGGGGACACGCTCCGCTTCGACGCGTTCGTGCCGTGGGCCGCGCTCGGCCTGCGCGTGCCCGCGGCCGGCGGCGACGTCCCGCTGCGCCTCACCGTCGGGCGTGCCGGGCACGCGCCGCTCGCCTGGGGCGACTCGTCCCGCCTCGGCGCGGTGCGTCTGCTCGCCGGGCCCGCGACGCCGGCCGATAGCGCGCGGGCGCTCCCGATCGTGGCCGGTCCGGTGCGGCAGCCGGCCGTGGTCGCCGCGGCCTTCCCCGCCCCGGGCCTGCCTGCAGCGCGCGCCGGCGCGTTCACCTTCGCACTCGTCGACGCCGCCGGGCGCGTGCGCGCGCGGGCCGCCGCCGTGCCCCGCGGCGACGTGCTGCGCGCGGACCTCTCCACCGCCGGCCTAACGGACGGCGCGTACGCCGTGCGGGTCGCCTCCGGCCCGGCCGCACTCGGCGAGACCATGGTGCGGCTCGTGGGCAGCGCGGCGGCCGGGGCCGACTCGGCGTGGGGCGCGGTGAAACGGCGCATCGATGCTGTCGCGGCCCGCCTGGCCGCCCACCCCGACGCGCCGGCGTCGGCGGACGGCCACCTCGCCCGGGCCCGCGCCGCGCTCGCCCTCGCTGCGCTTCCCGCGCACCCCGACCTGGCCGCGCTCGCACGCTCGGCCCGGCTCGTCGCCGACGCCCGCGCCGTCGCGGACGCGGTCGACGCCGGACGCCGGCCGGACGCGTCACACGAGGGGTACGGTCACCCGGCGGGGTTCGCCGCTGACGGGGCGCGCGGGCCCGTCACGTTCGTCCCCGTGCGCGGCGACCGCGCGCGCGTCACGATCGACGCGGCGCGCCCCGTCGCGTGGCGCCTCACGCCGCGCCTGTACGGCACCTTTTCCGAGCCCGTCGACTACGACCGGCCGATTTACAGCTGGCTCGACGCGCAGCGCGTGCGAAACCCGGGCTTCCGCTGGGGGCACCCGTCGGCGGAGCAGACCGCCCACGATTTTGCGCGCGGGGGCGAGCTCGATTCGGCCGAGGCGCGCGCGGCGCTCGCGGGGGAATGGCTGCCGCGGATTGCGGCGTCGACCGACAGCATCGCGTCGCCGTGGATCGGGGTGGGCGCGCCCGCGCCCGCGCGGCAGGCGACGTTCGCGATCGCGTGCGACACGGCGGCGGGGCGCGCCTGCCAGCGCGTCGACGCGCCGGCCGGGGCGCGCGGCGCGGGCGTCGCGCAGGTGCTGAGCCTGCCCACCTGGCGGGAGACGCGCTACCGACTCCACGCCGTGCTGCGGGCGGCGCAAGGCGCGAGCGCTGCACGGGTGCTGCTGTACCACGCCGGGCGCGTGGTGGATTCGGCGCGCCTCGCCGCCGTGCCCCGGGTGCCTAACGCGCCCGGCCTCGCCGGCGACACGGCGTGGCGGACGGTCGACGCCGAGCTGCGCGCGCCGCACACGACGGGACCGGCGAACGCGTTCCTGCTCGCCGTGGTGTTCGACGGGCCGGGGCGGCTCGATCTGCGCAAGGTGACCCTCTACCCGGCCGACGCCGACCACGGCTTCGACCCGCAGGCCGTCGCGCAGCTCGCCGCACTCCGCACGGGTTGGGTGCGCTGGCCGGGCGGGAACTACGCGTCGGCCTACCACTGGCGCGACGGCATCGGCCCGCGCGACGAGCGCCCGTCGACGCCTAACTATTCGTGGCAGGGGCTGAACGACAACGCGGTCGGGACCGACGAATTTCTCCCGCTCGCGGCGCGGGCGGGATTCGACGTGCTGCTCACGGTGAACGCCGGCACGGGCACGCCCGACGAGGCGGCCGCGTGGGTGCAGTACATCGACGGCGACACGACGACGCCGATGGGGCGGCTCCGCGCCCGGAACGGGCACCCCGCCCCGTACGGCATCAAGTACTGGAACGTCGGCAACGAGCTGTGGGGGCACTGGCAGCACGGCTACACCGACCCGGCCGGGTACGCGGAACGGTACGCGCGCTTCTCGGCGGCGATGCGGGCGGCCGACCCGTCGATCACGCTCGTCGCCAACGCCCACGGCGGCCATAGCGAGAGCCCGCCCGAGCCGTGGAACGACGCCCTGCTCGCGCGGAACGGCGCGGACGTGCAGGTCATGGACCTGCACACGTACGTCGGCGTGCCGCCCGATTCGGGCGTGTCGGCCGCCGACCGCGCGTTCCTCCTGAGCGCGATCCCGCTCAGCTACGAGCAGTGGATCATGGAGTTCGCGCGCTCGGTGCGGGCGCGCGGGCTCACGCGCGCGCGGGCGATCGTCGGCGAGTACAACGCGCACGTCGGCACGCGCGACTCGGCCGTCGACCGCGCGGGCGACCTGCTCGCGACCGCGGCGTACCTGCACGCGTTCGTGCGCCAGGGCGACTTCGTCGTCGGGGCGAACGCGACGGAGTACTCGCCGTTCGACCCGCGCGCGCTGCCGTTCGGGCGCATGCACCCGCGCTTCGACCTGTTCCGCACGTGGGCCGCGCACCTCGGAACGCAGCCGCTCGCGACGACCGTGGAGACGCCGGTCGTGCAGCAGGCACGGCGCGTGGGGCGCGACGTGGTGCCCATCTTCAACCTCCCGCTCGTGGACGCGGTCGCCGTGCGCGACACGGCGACGGGCGCGGTCGCGGCGAGTCTCATCAACCGCGACATGGCGCGTGCGATCGCCGTGGACGTGCGGGTCGACGCGTTCGCGCCGAGTGGCGGGGCGCGGTGGTACGTGCTGCGCGGCGACCCCGGTGCGGGCGTGGAGGAGCGCGCGCCCACGGCGGGGGCCGGCGGCGTGATCACCGTCGTGCTGCCGCCCCGTTCGGCGTCGTTGCTCACGGTCCCGGGCGCGCGACGCGCGGCCGGGGCGGCAACGCACGACCCGGGCGCCCGTACGCCGTGAGCGTCGTCGCCGACTCCCTGCAACCGTGATAGCCTCACATGATTCCTAATCACGTTCGACGTGCCGCGTGTG
>JAABUZ0100005140.1_pt1 | contig 17428 bp, 19 predicted proteins | sample 5562091 | NCBI WGS metagenome assembly JAABUZ01 (sample SAMN12813069, study PRJNA571459) | rock metagenome | isolation source: Antarctica rocks | place: Antarctica: Victoria Land, Linnaeus Terrace sud | collected 2015-12-21
AGTTAGTCGATGTTGCGTTCGATTTGTTGTGGGACACGGGGGTCTTTAATATCTGTACCGGTTCGGCGATGCGGCGCCTCCAGAGAAGCAAGCGCGGCGAGACGCTACTCATTAACGGCGGCCGCCGAAATTGACATTTGGGGGCCGGTGTGGACTCCCGAACGAGCCGCTGCTTTCTCACCGACGGAGTTATCGTCAGACCGGCCGTATGCGTCGCGTGCCTGAGAAGACCCACTTCTCAGGCGCGAAAGAATTGAGTTCCGAAGAGCGAAGAAGAGGGCGTGCAAACGCGCTCGGACGGCATTAAGACCGTTTCAAATCGGCCGAGCCCCGTCGTACCGCTCGATATCGCGGCCCCATGGGTCGTTCCCGACGATGACCACATCCTTGCAGAGCTCGCCCAGGCCGTTGAAGACGACCTCGCCCGGCCCGATCACGCGCCCGCGACCGAGCGCGCCTACGCCCACGACTGGGCCGATTTTGTCGCCTTTTGCACGCGGCACGAACTCGCGTCGTTGCCGGCGGCGCCCCAGACACTCGCGCTCTACCTCAAGGCGTTGGAGACCCGGCGCAGCCGCAGCGGCGGTCGTGTCCACGAGCCGCTGGGACTGTCCTTGCCGACGCTGCGCCGGCGCCTCGCCGCAATCTCCAGCCGTCACGCGATCGAGCATGTAGCGACGCCAACGGACCACCCTTTGATTAAAAAGCTAGTGCGCCGTTACAGTCGCACGCGCGGCACTGCCGTACAGAAGAAGGACGCGCTGACGATCGACCGGCTGCCCACGCTCCTGTTGGCGATGCCCGATGACCTCCCGGCCGCCCGGGATCGTGCGCTGTTGCTCCTCGGCTACGCCGGGGCGTTTCGGCGCAGTGAGCTCGTCGCGCTGAATGTCGAGCAGCTGCGGTTTTCCAAACGGGGACTGTATATTTGGGTCGTGGCGGCGAAAAACGACCCGCGGAAGAAGGGGCGTGAACTGTACGTGCCGCGGCTGCCTCAGGCTTCGCCGAACGCCGGCTTTGCGCTGTCGCAGCGCTCGAACGCTGGCTAGAAGTAGTTGGTGTCAGCGGCCCCGTCTTCCGAACCTTTGATCTAAGAGGGCAGCTCACGGCTCAGCGGCTCGATCCTGGGGACGTGGCACGCGTCTTGCGGCGACGTGCGGTTACTGCCGGGATCTCGGGTGACTTCGCGGGGCACTCATTGCGCCGCGGGTTCATTACCAACGCCGCGAGCAGAAGATACCAATCGAGAACATCAAGCGGGTGACCGGTCAGCGCAGCAGCGGGATCGTGCTCGACTATGTGGCGGCAGCCACTCTCGACGACGACCCGCCGTTACTCGAGATCACCAGGATTGTCTCGTAAGATGGTGTCATTCGGGAGACCCTCGATGCAGGTCTATCCGCGGGCGCTTTTGCGATGCAGTTGAAGAATGCAAGCCTTACGTAATGAACGGCCTGGTGACCCTGTGGCTACGGCTCGTGTCCCAGAAGTCCGGACCTAAGAATGAAAACCTCGACGCGGTTATCACTCGGCCTTGACGGCGTACAGGTCGAATTGTCTGCCAACTTTTAGATCTTGTCCGAACTAAAACCAAAAAAGGACGTACTGCGACATATGCCACGGTTGAAGGCCGCGCGGTGACGACAAACGGAAAAAAGCTCACGGGTCACGTACGCTTGGATGCCGGAACGCCCGATCCCGACCCTGCAACCGCCACCGTAGTCGCAAAGCTGGTGAAGAAGAACAAGAACGGCGGTGACCTCGGCTTCGAGGCTACGCTCTGGTCAACAGCGGACCAACTGCGCGGCTCTATGGACGCCTCGGAGTATAAGCATCCCGTTCTGGGTCTGATTTTCCTAAAGTACATCTCGGACGCGTTTGAGGAGAAACACGCGCAGCTCGCGCAAGACGCGGACTCGGACCCCGAGGACCGCGACGAATACGTCGCAGAGAACGTGTTTTGGGTTCCTCGCGACGCCCGGTGGTCGCAGATTGCCGCCAAGGCAAAGTCACCGCAGATCGGCGAGATCGTCGACAAGGCGATGATCGCGATCGAGCACGACAACCCGCGCCTTCGCGGCGTGCTCCCCAAGGAATACGCGAAGCCATCGCTCGGCTCGACGCGTCTCGGCGCGATCGTGGACCTTGTGAACGGCGTCGGCCTGGGCGACGCGGAAGCGCGGAAGCACGACGTAATCGGCCGCGTGTACGAATACTTCCTCGGCCGTTTCGCGAACGCCGAAGGCAAAGCGGGCGGCGAGTTTTACACGCCACGCTCTGTCGTACGGCTCCTCGTCGAGATGATTGAGCCATACAAGGGACGTGTGTTTGACCCGTGTTGCGGTTCTGGCGGCATGTTCGTGCAGTCCGAAGAGTTCGTACTCGCACACGGTGGGCGGATCGGCGACGTTTCGATCTACGGCCAGGAATCAAACCACACGACGTGGCGGCTTGCGATGATGAACCTCGCGATTCGGGGCATCGAAGCCGACATTACGTGGAACGCAGGCGGGTCATTTCTCCAAGACGCCTTCCCCGACCTGAAAGCGGACTTCATTCTCGCGAACCCGCCTTTTAACGATAGCGAGTGGGGTGGCCAGGGCTTGCGGGACGACAAGCGTTGGAAGTTCGGCATTCCGCCGGCCGGCAATTCAAACTACGCCTGGATCGAGCACTTCGTCTATCATCTCGCACCGACGGGCGTTGCGGCGTTCATCATGGCGAATGGCTCGATGTCTTCGAACCAAAGCGGCGAGGGCGACATACGCAAGGCCCTGATTGAGGCGGAGAACGGCGGCCTCGTCGACTGCATGATCGCGTTACCTGGGCAGCTTTTCTATACGACGCCAATTCCGGTCTGCGTGTGGATTCTCGCCCGCGATCGCCGCAACCACAAGTTCCGCGACCGCAGCGGCGATATTCTTTTCATCGACGCCCGCAAATTGGGCGCGATGACGGACCGAACCCATAGGGCCCTTCGCGCCGACGACGTCGCAAAGATCGCTGGAGCCTATCATTCGTGGCGGACGAAGAATGGCACTCACGTGGACGTCGCGGGGTTCTGCAAAGCTGCGACGCCCGAAGAGGTTCGTAAGCATGGCCACGTCTTGACCCCGGGCCGATACGTAGGCACCGAGGAGCTCGAGGACGACGGCGAGACTTTTGGCGACAAAATGGCGCGCCTAATGTCATTGCTTCGCGAGCAGCAAATTGAGTCTGATCGGCTAGACGGCACGATCAATGAGGTGCTGGAAGCCATTGGCTATGGACCTTAGCGAGGCATCTGCTGTAGGCCTGGGCTGGGACATTCGCTCCATCGGAGACGTCTGTCTGCGGGTCACAAGCGGAGGAACTCCGAGCCGCCGCACTTCCGACTTTTACTCCGGAAGGTGGCCCTGGGTCAAAACGCAGGAACTGAAAGACGGCTGGCTGACCGACACCGAGGAACATATTACAGACGACGCAGTTCGATGCTCCTCGGCTAAAGTGTTGCCGTCGAACACGATTTTATTGGCCATGTACGGCGCGACCGTGGGTAAATTGGGCCTGGTCGCACGCGAGATGACTTGTAATCAAGCATGCTGTGCGCTCGTTGTCGACGACAGGCAGGCTGACTATCGATTCGTCTATTACCTGCTTCTTAACGCGCGATCCAAGCTAACGAGTCTTGCAGTGGGAGCCGCTCAGCAAAATCTCAGCGGGACGACTATCAAATCACTGCGGTTTGCATTTCCACCGCTCCACCAACAGCGCGCGATCGCATCAGTCCTCCGGGCGCTGGACGACAAGATCGAACTGAACCGCAAGGTGAGCGCGACGCTCGAAGCGATGGCTCGGGCGCTGTTTAAGTCGTGGTTCGTCGACTTCGACCCCGTCCGCGCGAAGGTTGAAGGCTGCGACTCGGGTCTGCCGCCGGAGATTGCCGCATTGTTCCCAAGCCATTTCTTGAAATCGACCGAGTTAGGAGAGTCTCCAGCGGGTTGGAACCTGCAGCGTATCTGTGACATCGCATCCGCGAGTCGATTGATGGTCAGCCCCTTAGATCACGCTGATGAAGATTTCGACCACTATAGCATTCCCGCATTTGACACTAGCCGCGTCGCCCTGATCGAGGCGGCTAAGACAATAAAAAGCAGTAAGTTCATAGTTCCGCAAGGCGCCGTGTTGCTGTCGCGTCTGAACCCCCGCTTACCACGCGTGTGGATGTCACGGTCCACTGGTCCCCGTCGAGCAATCTGCTCGACTGAGTTTGCGGTCATGAGTCCTAGGATCGGCTCGACGGAATGGCTATATTGCCTGTTTTCAAGCGACGCATTCTTTGAGCGTTTTGCGGCAATGGTCACGGGCACTTCAGGAAGCCATCAGCGCGTGAAGCCAGAATCGCTGCTTGCTATGCTAACGGTTGTACCGCCAGAGCCGATTGCGAAGGCGTTTACCGATGCGGTCGCTCCATTGTTGTCTCGCGTTGCGCATAACGAGGGTGAGTCGGCGACGCTTACGGCCATACGCGATGCGTTGCTCCCGAAACTGATCTCCGGGGATGTGCGCGTGCACGACGCGGAGCGCGTCCTGGAACAGTCCGCATAATGCCCGGCTACCTCGACGAGGACGCCGTCGAACAGTACGCAATCGAGCTTCTCAAGGGCCTCGGTTACGAATATCGCCATGGCTCCGACATAGCACCAGGCTGCGCACGTGAAGAACGGTCGTCGTTCAAGGATGCCGTGTTGGTCGGCCGCCTCCGCTCAGCGCTGCGGTGCCTCAACGTAGGTTTACCGACCTCCGCGCTAGAGGATGCCCTGCGTAAGGTGACGGTCCACGATTCGACGGACCTCGTGCTCAACAATCAACGCTTTCACAAATTTCTCATCGAGGGAGTTGACGTCGAGTATAGCGACGGTGTGGGCGCCGTCCGATATGCGAAGGCGCAGATCATCGACTTCGATGAACCAGACGCGAACGACTGGCTCGCGGTCAACCAGTTCACGATCAAAGAAGATGCCGGTGAACGGCGTCCCGATCTGATGGTCTTCGTCAACGGCCTTCCGGTCGGACTCGTTGAATTCAAGAATCCGACGGACGAGAAAGCCACGGTCCTGAGCGCCTACCGACAAGTGCAGACTTACAAACGTGACCTGCCGGCGCTGCTGGCCTACAATGAGTTGCTCGTCGTGGCGGACGGCACGCAGGCCCGGATGGGCTCACTCACGGCCGACTGGGAACGCTTCAGCACCTGGAAACGTGAGGACGGCGCCAAGGCTGCAATCGAGATCGAGCCACTTGTTAGCGAGGTGTTCGAGAAGCGGCGCCTTCTGGACCTCATACGATACTTCGTTCTCTTCGAGGCGAGCACGCCGGCAAATAAGATCCTCGCAGCGTATCACCAATTTTATGGCGTGAACAAAGCCGTAGAACGGACGGTAGCCGCGACCCCTGAGGGCGGGGATCGTCGCATCGGCGTCTTCTGGCACACGCAGGGTAGCGGCAAAAGCCTCTCAATGACATTTTACGCCGCCAAGATTGCGCAGCAGCCTGAGCTCGCGAACCCGACGCTCGTTGTCCTCACCGATCGTAACGACCTCGACGATCAGCTCTTCGGCCAGTTCATGCGTTGTACCGAGTTCCTGCGGCAGACTCCGGAGCAAGCCGAAAGCCGGGACGCGCTCCGCGATGCGCTCAACGTCGCATCCGGCCATATCGTCTTCACGACCATCCAGAAGTTCCTACCCGAAACCAACGGCGGCCGCTACCCCGCGGTGACCGATCGGCGCAACGTCATCGTCGTTGCCGACGAGGCGCATCGTAGCCAGTACGGCTTCGCCGGCAAATTGGACGAGAAGACCGGCGAGATGGCGTACGGCTTCGCGCGTCATCTCCGCGATGCACTGCCCAATGCCTCGTTCATCGGCTTCACGGGTACGCCGGTCGAGACAGCGGATCACAATACCCGAGCCGTATTCGGCGACTATATAGACGTCTACGACGTGCGCCGCGCCGTCGACGACCGCGCAACGGTCCCGATTTATTATGAGGCCCGCATCGTTAAAGTCGACTTGGACCCCGCTAAGGTGTCTTTTCTCGACGAAGAGTTCGAGGACATTACCGAGGGACAGGAGATGGACGAGAAGCGCCGGAGTGCGAGCCGGTGGTCTCAAATCGAGGCTCTCGTCGGGGCGGATGCCCGCGTTGAAGACGTAGCCCGGGACATTGTCGCACACTTTGAACAACGCCAAATGGGATTCGAGTTCGACGGCAAGGCAATGATTGTGTGCATGAGTCGTCGGATCTGCGCGAGACTCTACCAGGCCATCGTCGCGCTGCGTCCCGGCTGGCACGATGACGCCGATGAGCGTGGCGTCATCAAGGTCGTTATGACGGGAAGCGCGGCAGACGACCTTTTCATGCAGCCGCATATCCGAAACAAACCCCGCCGCCGTGCTGTCGAAAAGCGCTTCAAAGACGCTGGCGACTCGCTCAAGCTCGTCATCGTGCGCGATATGTGGCTGACCGGGTTCGACGTGCCGTCGCTGCACACAATGTACGTCGACAAACCGATGAAGGGACACAGCCTCGTCCAGGCAATTGCTCGCGTGAATCGTGTTTTCAAGACGAAGGCCGGCGGACTCGTCGTAGACTACTTCGGCATCGCGGACGACCTGAAGCGTGCGCTCGCGACGTACATCGACTCCGGCGGCAGCGGAGACCCCGTCCTCCCCGAGCAGGACGCGGTCGCCGTACTGCAGCGGGACTATGAAGTCGTGCGAGCGATGTTTCACAGATTCCCGTACCAGGGCTTCCTCGACGGCGATACGGCGCAGAAGATGGTCGGGTTGAACAAGGGCGCCGATCACATCCTCGGGCTCGAGGACGGCAAATCTCGGTATCTGCGATCATGCGCGAGTTTGGCAAAAGCGTTCTCGCTTGCGTCGACGTCGGACTACGCCCGAGGAATCGGCGACGAGGTCGCGTTCTTCAAGGGCGTGCGCGCGACGATCATCAAAGTCTCCCCTGTTGTAGGTCAGAGCCTCGAAGAGATCGATCTCGCGCTTGCGCAGCTCGTGTCCGATGCGGTCGGTTCCCGCGGCATCGTTGACGTGCTTGAGCAGGCAGGGATGAAGCGTCCCGATATCTCGGTATTCTCCGACGACTTCCTCGCCGACATCGCGGGGATGCAGCAGCGAAACCTCGCGCGCGAAATGCTCGAGCGGCTCTTACGCGACGAGATCAAAGTCCGGTCTCGACAGAACGCGGTCCAAGCGCGCAAGTTCTCCGAGATGCTGTCGGAGGCGATCACAAGATACGATAGCCGCTCGCTCACAACGATGCAGCTCATCGACCACCTCATCGCGTTTGCAAAGGAGCTGCGGGACGACCCGGGGCGCGCTGCGTTGATGGGCCTTTCCGAGGACGAGCTAGCCTTCTACGACGCGCTCGCGCAAAGCGAGAGTGCTGTGCAGGTTCTCGGTGACGTGCAACTACGGAGGATCGCAAGGGAACTCGTCAAGAGCGTGCGCGAAAATGCAAGCATCGATTGGCATCTGCGCGCGAGCGTCCGCGCCGGTATCAAGCTACGAATCAAAAAGATGCTACGAAAGCATGGGTATCCGCCTGATGCGAGCGACGCGGCGACTGAGCAAGTGCTCGAACAAGCCGAACTGCTATGCCAGGCGGCAGCATGAGCATATCGCAGGGTTGCCTCACTACGAGCTTCCGCCGCCTGTTCGCCATGTGTAAAGCGACAGAGCGTAAATGTGATGTTACACATCACCGCGTGGGCGCTCGCTACCGCTCTGAATTGAACATCCGCGATCAATGTGGCCGGCCGAAGAGGGGACTGGTGAATGCAGCTCTCGCTATTCACCTTACCGTCGAGCGCGCGACCGCGTAGGTTCCGCTATGTCGCAAGCTTTTAGCAGATCCGAAATGTACTACGTCGCTGCGCAGGAGCGTTTCGCTGAAGCAACGTTGCTTTACACGAACCGCCAATTTGCCGGCGCCTGCTATCTTGCGGGTTGCGCGATCGAATCGACGTTTTGGGCTTTTATATTAGAATCGAATAAAGTCGGCAAAGGAAGGCATGATCTTCCATTGCTTTATCGAGAGGGTCTCGGGAAACGGCTCAACAGCGAGTTCACCGAAAAGCATCGAGGGGGAGCGGCGCTAAACGATCAGAAACTCGATGCGGTGCTAAACCGTAGCAAACGCATCAGTGAGTACCTTACGCACGCTCAGGCGCGATGGCAGAATCGATTCCGTTACTATCCGTGCTCTGCCCTAGAAGCGATCATCAAGAAAAGTCCAGGTTTGCGGAAAGGATTAGGACAGCCCTTCATAAAGGGCTCAGTCAACATACTTCTAGAGGCGTGTCAATTCTTCTTGGAACTAGGCCGTCGCTACTTGGAGTCCGACTCTTGTACGAACGGTTGAAGCGATTTCTCGAAGACCAGTTCGGTGGTTCGGTTGTCGACCTTGGCCCAGTCGGGCAGACGGGTCGGATTAGCGGAGTGATCGCCTGGGATGGTTTCTTAGATCTCGACGTCGCGGAACGCCAGGGTACAGTCTGGGATGCGATACGTACTAAGTTCAGCTTCGAGTCCGCAGATGTCAGCACGCTCGTAACCCTTACTAGGGCGGAGTATGATGATCTCGTCGATCGATCTATGGACGACGGAAATTTCTGAGAGTCTTGATCCAGACGAGGGCGTGCTCGACTACGCGCCTACCGCGGCGCTCGACGAGGATCCAGCGCTGCCCGACGTCGTGAGATAAGCAGCGTCGTGCAGCGTCCGTTCAGCAATGGAGAAGCGCCAGGCGATCGTTGACTGGGACGGCCTGATTTTATCCAACGAACAACGCCGTTGAGTAAGGAATTATCGCGGTGGTTTCCGCGTTTGTGCAGCGTTTTCGCGCCGCTTGAGCCAATCGATCGGCATAGGCGGACCGATGACATTTAGGTTCCCGGGGTCGACGCCTTCCATAAAAACCACAAGATTCAATGCTTTCGCCCGGGCGCTTGGAACAATTATCCCATCGCATCCGAGGAACGCGGCTGCGTCCCCAATTTCCGCTGTGCGCTCGTATAGACGCTCGGTATAGCGTACGCGATCGACGCCAAGCGCAACGAGCTCGTCAATCGATTCGATATGCATTACGGATGATAAGCGAACGTCGATCTCATAATAAGCGTGCTGCATTCTGGACGGGAACACGGGCTGCAGGTTCAGGTAGTACTCGATCTCGGCGATGGCGCCTTCGGCAACAAGTGATGTATACAAAACGTCGACGGCGCCGAGATCCCATCGGCCGCCGGCCCGAGAGGGATCGAGCGGGCTGCGCCGTTCGTGAACGGCACGCCATACTCGGTCGTGGAATTCACGCCTGGGCTTTACGTCGAGCGCCTCGAGAAGATCTAGATCCCGAAGGCGCCGACGATCGGCCATATTTAGATATAGACTCCAGCATCGAGACGGTCGATCACCGCGAGCACTTCCTTCATTCGATCCTGAACTATGAGATCAAGCGGGCGTTCGTGATCGAGCATTGCATGGCGTGCATTAAGCCAAAGCCGCGTCTCCTCGGCCGTATAAAAATCGGATAGGCGAACGATAACGTACCGAAGATCAGCGATTATCGTTTGAACATCGATTGTTGGGCTCGCGGATCCGGCGGTCCAGCGCGAAACCGTTGCGGGCGAAACGCGCATGATATTCGCAATGTCACGGCCTTGGAGTCCGCCGCGCTCTTTGAGATCAGTAATCTGCTCGGCAACTGCGTTGCCCATTATTTGCGCCTACTCTGGATGCCTATAGGTGCGGAGGGGCGCGAAAGGGGTGCTCGAGAGCGTTCGATCGATATTCCTGATTCTTGCAGATCAGTAAAAACGCCGTAGAATTTCTCGATATGCTTTACCTGCGCATCGATTTTGAATTTGAGGTGCTCGTCAGTGATCTTGAGCCGTCCGACCTCTCTCGCCTTCCGTTCGATTTGAGTGAGATCGACGTTAAGAAAATGCTCCGCTCTACGCAGGTTAGGGATGTTGGCGAGATTTTCCAGTGGAAGCCGACGTTGTCGAAGATAGTGCGCTTTGGGCTTCGCCCAGGTGTCTTCAAGGCCGCGTGGACAGCACGATCGATCGGCGCATGCAATGGCCCGGCGTCCCCCCGGTGCCGCGACGATGAGGTCATACTCCGGCCGGGACAACTGGCAATCCAGAGCCGGGAGAAGGGCGCGTACCGCCTGGCTCCCGCCCCGCCCGTTTTGGCGTTTCGGCTCAGTTTGGTTAGGGGCCGTAAAGCGCTCATGCAGTGTCACACCATGCGCGATGCCACCAGCGGCGCCAAACGCGAGCAGTGCAAGGGCTGGCAACCCGGCTACACCGTCGACAATGATTGGCGTTTTAAGCGTGAGCAAGTCGTACGCCGTCTCGATGAAACGCCGCACCACAGCTGCGCTCGAGGTAATTCCGAACGGGGAGACGTGAAGCCAGAGGTTTTGGGCCGGGAGGCTAGCCAGTCGCTGCATTACATGTGCGCGCTGCGAGGGATCGCGTAGAGCAACGTGGGCGATCGACAGATGATAATCGATCGGAATATGTCGGCCGCCCTCCCGATCCAGCGCCTCGCGCAGTCGTTCGCAAGCAATGACGTTTGCCTCGAAACGTCCATCGGTGACGTTCTCAAGGTAATGTGTCGGGCTCAGAACGGCATCGAACTTATGTTCAACGACGAAACGTGCGATGAGGAGCGCGAATTCGCGCTTTGTAATATCGGATCGCTTCAATGGCCGCCCTTCGGCAGACCATGGTACGTTGCAGGCGTTTGTCTTATAGCGCCACGGGTGGACGAGATCCATCACACCGGTATCAAGCACGGTTTCACGGCCGGCCGTACGCAGAGCAGCCAGTAAGTCGCCCTGCTGGGGAACCAGGGCCGCACGAAACACCGCGTGATCGACAGGAAAGCGGCCGGCCGCCAGCAGTTCGTCCATCTGGCGATGGTCGTATCCAATGCGCACGAACTGCCCGATCGGATCTTGATTAGGCAGGGGTAGACTCACGACGTTCACGCCGCACCTCCGATTTCAAGGATAGCATGACGTGAAATCGAAATGCAACAAGGCACTACAGCTCAACAGTCCCGCTCCAAAGCGTATGTTCTCGACACCAAACACAGGTTCGTGGTCGGTTTGGAGAAGAAGCAACCGGTAATTTGAAAGGAGCGCCATGGCACCCGACCCTACCTCTGCCGCGAAAAAGACCTACCGCGCCGGCGACACCCTCACCACCAAACTGACGCTCAAACCGGATCCTGACCGCCCGACGAGCATCCAGGCAACGTTTACCCTCACGCCGCTGCCATCGCCGCAAAACTGGGATATGAACCGCACGGCCTCTTTTAGCGTCGGCAACTGGATGATGCCGCCAACGCCGGGGTCGGCAGTTGACGCGAACCTCGTGACGCTGACGGGGCAGATCCCGCACCACATCCTCGGTGGAACGTACAAGCCGACATCGGTCACCTTCGGCTATCCGAACAACCCGTCGCAGACGGACTCGAACCCCGATCCAGATGGCGACCTCGTCATCACGGTCGAGGACGACCCGGTCAATCCGATCGCCAAGCCGGTCATCGAAGATTTCGACCTCGCGTGACGGTCGCGATCGCGTCGGGGCCGACCATGGCGCGGGCGTGGGAGGCGCTCTGCGAGCTTGCGCGGACCGATACCAGCGCGGCGCGCATCCGATGCTTTACGTCGCGATCATTAAGTCGCCCGATGGTCCGACATTTGACCCGTCACGACGCCGCAATCTACGTTGAAGTCCGCACATCGATCGCGTGACCTCTCGTTGGCGCGTTCGGTGCGCGTTTGGCGCGCGCCGTGTTAGAATACTGGTAGAGATTCCATTCGAGGTACACGATGGCCGACAAACCGGCGCCCCAACCGGCGTCACCGCCGCAGCCGGCGCCCCAACCGGAGCGACCGAAAGCGGCGGACATGATTCGGACCAGCCGCGAGAGCGACTGGCTCCGGCCCAAGGAAAGCCTCCGCTAACGCACGACGGGGGTCCGCCAGGGTCCTCGTCGACGCGTCCAGACGATCCGGCGGCATATCGGCTTGAGCATGAGCCGATCCCCGAGGGCGCGCCGGCTGACTATCGCTATCAGTTCGAACTGATGCGCGATCGTGTCGAGCGCGAAGAAAGATCGCGGCAAATCGCTCGACGGTAAGATTGCCGCCGTGATCGCCGGCATCGTCGCGAGCATCGGTTTTTCGCTGCGCGTCAACGGATCGGCAGCGACGTATGCGGCCGCGATGCTCTATCTCGGACCATTGATCATCCTCTTCTTAGCGTTCCGCACCAAAGCGCTCCGCGAAGCGCCGACGGCTGAGTCAATCCTGCGCTATTTTGGAGCCTATCCGATCACGACCCTCAAAGAGGGCATCGAAGCGATGATGAATGCGATCCGTGAAAATCGCGTTATCAACGATGAAAAGGCCAACCTGTTCGACATCGGTATTCTGCTCACGATCACTGTGACGATCATCGTACTCGCCGTTCAAGTCGGGCTCGCCATCTCCAAAGGAGACTATTTTGTCGTCAGATGAGCCGCCATCACCAGGGCCGATCACAGAGCAAGCACCAACGCCGCCGGCGCCCGCGAATCAACCGCCACCACCGCCGAAGGCCGCGGATATGATTCGCGTCGTTCGTAAGGCTGACGAGACCGGTAAGGGCAAGAAATAGTTGCCACCGTCGTGATGGCCGTGACGCTTGGACGTGGCACCGCCCCGCTTGTCGCACTTGAGCAACGCGCTCGAGGCTACGCCGAGGCGGCGCGAGCGCCCGCGACCCTGCGCGCGTACGCCGCCGACTGGCGAGCGTTCATTACCTGGTGCGCTGCACACAGCGTCGAGGCGCTGCCGGCAACGCCGCATACGGTCGCTCTATTCCTCGCGGACTTGGCCGGTCGACCGTCGACGCTGCGTCGGAAACTCGCCGCGATCGCCGTTATGCATCGCGCGGCCGGTCACGATTCGCCGACGGACCACGGCATTGGTGCGCGCAACCTTCGCCGGCATCCGCCGCGAACGCGGTGTCGCGCCGCGGCCGAAGACGGCTTTGCTCGTTGACGAATTGCGCGCTGGGCTTGCGACCTGCGGCGAACGCCCCATCGATGTCCGCGATCGGGCGCTCCTGCTTGTTGGATTCGCCGGAGCTCTGCGTCGCAGTGAGCTCGTCGGGCTTGATTTGGAAGATGTCGGCTTCGAGACGCAGGGACTCGTTTTGCGCTTGCGGCGCTCGAAGACCAATCAAGAAGGGCAGCTCGAGGAAGTCGCCGTGCTCTACGGTTCGGACCCGCTGACTTGTCCCGTGCGATCGCTGGAAGCTTGGCTAAGGATGAGTGGGATTATCGGTGGCCCGCTGTTCCGGGCCGTTGATCGAGCGGGACGCGTCGGCCCTGGCCGTCTCACGGCACGTATCGTCGGCGAACGGGTGAAGAAGATGGGCGCGCGCAGCGGACTTGACCCGCAAGGGTACGCGGCGCATTCGCTGCGCAGCGGCTTCGCGACGTCGGCCGCGCGGGCAAATAAGTCCGAGGCGGCAATCATGCGTCAAGGTCGCTGGAAAAGCATCCCCGTCGCCCGACGCTATATCAGGGCTGGCTCGCGTTGGCATGATCACGCCGGCGCAGGCATCGGGCTCTGACATGCCGAGCCGAACGGAGTTCGAGCAGCGCTTTCGCACGTGGGCTCAAGGCCCAAGTGATTCGGAAACCGCACGTGGCGAGAACGCCAAACGCATCATCACTGATTGCATGCGCGACGCCGGTATCTTGGACAAGTATCAGCTCGACATCTTTCCGCAAGGCTCGTTTCCGAATCGCACCAACATTCCGCAAGAAAGCGACGTCGACGTGGCAGTGCGCTGCATGCGGAGCGCCTATTTAGACTTACCCGCCGGCACGAAGCAGGAAGACTACGGCTTCAGCGACGGCACGCTTCGGTACGTTGATCTGAAGAACGACGTCGGCAAAGCCCTCAGCGCCTGTTTCGGGGCAGAGGCATCACGCGGCAAGAAATGCTTCACCATTCGTTCGAATAGCTATCGGCTCGACGCCGACGTCACGCCGAGTTTCGAACATCGTCGCTATTATGACACGAGCGACAAGCGTCGCTATTATTCCGGCTGTCAGTTCTTCTCCGATAGCGGCGAGAAGATCATCAATTGGCCCCGGCAGCATATCGAGAACGGCATCAATAAGAATGATGCGACCAAACGACGGTTCAAGCGCCTGACCCGTATCCTGAAGCGCTTGCAATTCGCTTTGATCGAGTTAGGCACGCTGAAAGAGAAGATTATTCCTTCATACGCGGTCGAGTGTGCGGTGTTCAACGTTCCCGACGACCATTTTCGTGATGAATCGTACTGGAACAGCGTGCAGCGCGTCCTCGCATTGATCTTCAATAGCACGGTGACCGACGACCGTTGTGCGGACTGGGTTGAAGTGAACGGCATGAAGTGGATGTTCCGCGGTAGCAAACCGTGGACCCGGCAGCAAGTTCATCAGTTCGTCAGCCTGGGCTGGAATCATATCGGCTATCAGTAGTGAGGAGCCTGAACCGTGAAGGGTTGGTTTGGACCGTGGTCGTCGGCGTCGCGGTGACGGCCGCCCTCGTGTACAGTTTGGAACGCCCCGAACGGCTTTCGGTCGTGGCCGCCTTTCAGCTCGCGGAGACGGTTGTTACAATTGATACGGTTCTCATCGTCATCTTCGTGAACTATGCCTGGCGGTGGACCCTCTTCGCCCACTGGCTCGTGTGCGTTCCGACGCTTAATAGGACGTGGGAGGGCACCATCACGCCGATTCATCGCAGCGGGTCCAGTTCCGTCGCAGTGCCGATCGCTGCCGCGCTCGAGATCCGGCAGACGCTGTTTCACGTGTCTTGCATCATGAGCACGGATGAGACAACGAGCCGCAGTTTCGCGGCCGGAATCTTCGTCGATCCAGAGAGCGGCGAAAAACGGTTGAGCTATTCGTACGCCGCCGATCCAAACTTACGCACTCGTGAACACAACCCGCGCCATGACGGCACCGCGCTCATGACGCTTCTGCCAGGTTCACCGCCAACACTGACCGGAGCCTATTGGACTGATCGCTTGACCCGCGGCGAGCTGCAGTTCCATGCTCATGCTCCAGATTAGGTGTCCTCCAGCGCACTGAGCTGTAGGCCTTGAGGGTGTCACTGTTCGCGCCGTCAATCGCATTGGACGCATCCGCCGCTCCGCCACCCGGCCGCGGATGCTTGGGGAGCGCAAACGCGCGGTGTCCAATATCCGTACAGTGGCGGCGGGTCTTGCCAAAGAACGCCGTTGTGACCTGAGTGACCTGGTTTTTACTACTCAAGATGAGTACGGACGTGCGGTTTGGTTACTGGATCGGTACGATACAAGCGCTGGCGAAATTCGCTACGTCAATGTTCGTTCTACGACACTTACGACGATTGACATTTCCGTCAGGCAAGACGGCAAAGACGCTAGCCTTGCGACGGTCACGTACAAGCGCACCGCACTGGACCCCCGCGGAGAGGAAGGCGTGGCAAGCTTCGCTCACCACTTCCCGATGGAAGGCCCACACTGGGAAAGCGCAATCAATGCCGCGCTCGCCTCAAAATAGCCCTTAGTAAAAGCGCGGCAGGATAGACGGTAAAGTGAAGCAGTGACCGACTTCGAGAGCGCGGCGCTATGGGAAGCTAATGCAGCGGCTTGGACGGCACTTGCTCGCGCCGGCTATGATGTGCTTCGCGATTACGTCAACACGCCGGCGTTCTTAGCGCTTTTGCCAACCATCACGGGGCGTCGCGGGCGGGACATCGGGTGTGGCGAAGGCGCCAATACGCGCACCCTTGCGAGAGCTGCCGTGTGGAGCCAGAACGCCCTGGGTCTCGACTGGATACTCCCGGATCATCACCTCGCCCGTCTGCGGATCAACACCAGACACACGGCACCTGCGCGGATTAATCTTGGAACTTTGGAAGGGGTTCGCTTTCATTGGCAGCCAGTATCATCTCGCAGTCGGCGGACAGGATTACTATGTGCTCAATGGCCTGAGTCGCGTACCACAAGCGTTCAGAGTGAACGTTCACCGCCTCGATGAGTCGCACGTTATGGCCCCATGGCAATTGTGCAACAACCTGTTGCACAATTTCTCCGTCACGGTAAGCCTCGGCGAACGCAAGCATGTATTTCAGGTTCCGAGCTGACAATCCGGTCATGTCGGGAACATCTCGGCGCAAATCGCTAGCAAGACGGTCAATTACGCGAGCACCCCAGCCCTCCACATCTTGGCGGCTAAGGATGTCACGGCCGATACCCCAGCAAAGCAGAATGAGCTCGTGGTTTACAGACAGTGCGGCACGCAATCGCCGCCCGAGTTCGCTCCTTCAGGCTCCCAGCAACGCTGCATAGTCGTCACCATCAGGGCCGGGAAGAACAGGCCGCGATGTCATCTGATCATTAGGCCTTCTGAAACGAGTAAACGTTTAAGCGCCGTAGTGCGATGGCCACCGCCATCGACAAACATCTGCAAGCGCTCGTCATCGAGGATCATGCTGAGTATGCGGCGCACTTCTTCGCGTTGCCAGATGACGTGACTCCATCGCTGCGCGAGGCGATACAAAAGTTCCCATACGTTGTCCGTTACCTAATTATGAGCGCTGTAGCGGGGCTAATGCCTTGCAGCCATCGTGCAGCTCTCGGCAGGTTTCGAAGTCCGCTGACGATACTACATCATGAAAGCGTGATTCCGTGATCTCTACAGAGCGTTAAGGCACAGGCGCTTGCGCGTTGTAGATCATCGACTATGTCGCACCACTGGTCGTCATGGGCGCGATGCGCCGAGCGTTGCTTCCGACAGCGCGTTGATCGACGGGCCGGGACTCAAAGCGCGCAACATCGGCGTCGAAACCGCAACGACATACTTCGTCGCGGTTCTCACCGAACTCGGCGTCGCGTTACCGGAGACTGACGGCGCGCTCGCTTTCAAAGCGCTTCCGGCGCTCATGGCGTAAACACAGTGCGCCTTTAGCGGCGATCCGATCGAAGGAGAAGCCACGCTTCTGAAGGCGTTCGCGCCGGAACGCTTCGCGTGGGACTACGTCTTCATCGACGAAGCCCAAGACTGGACCGGTGCCGAGCGCGATTTCATCCGTGCGCTTTACGGAAGCGAAAACCTCGTCTTAGTCGACGGCCTCGAGCAGCTTGTACGCCGCCAAACGCCGTGCGACTGGAACGCGGGTCTGCCGAAGAACCTGCGCTACAACAGACACCTCGGCCGATCGTTGCGCATGACGACGAACCTTGCATGGTTTGCGAACGCCTTTGCGCGCGAAGCCGGCTTGCATGGCTGGAAGGTCGAGCCTTTCGAGA
>JAABUZ0100005141.1_pt1 | contig 17427 bp, 16 predicted proteins | sample 5562091 | NCBI WGS metagenome assembly JAABUZ01 (sample SAMN12813069, study PRJNA571459) | rock metagenome | isolation source: Antarctica rocks | place: Antarctica: Victoria Land, Linnaeus Terrace sud | collected 2015-12-21
AGAGGTGCGTGTACGCCTTCGCCAGCAGCTCCATCTTGAGGTCGGTGATGACCAGATCGCGCGCGCCGGTCTCACGCAGGAGGTTGGCCAGGATGAAGCCGGTGGTCTTGCCGCTGCCGATGGGGCCAATGACGAGGGTGTTGAGCACTTGCAGCCCCCGATCCATGGCGACGCTCACGCCGCCGCGCACGCCCAGGAGCAGCGGGGCTCCTCGATAGGCCAGTTTCTTCATCTCGCGGCGGGTCATCCAGCGTGCCGTGCCGTGCGCCCCGCTCGGCGTCAGCGTGCGTGGCCGTGTGTAGACGAACCAACTCACGCGCCAGGCGACGACGGCCACGGCGGCGGCCAGGACGGCGACCTCGCTCAGGACGAGGACAGGGTAGGGCCGCCCCTGCACGGTCGGATAGCGCGCGGCGGCGTCGCCCACCCACGCGGACCAATCGATGCCCCCGCTTTTCAGGTGTCCGGTGCGCAGCCCATGGCGCAGCCGGGCCAGCAGGTCGAGGGTCCACGCCACCGGGTAGGCCAGCGCGACGTAGCCCCATTGGTAGGCGCGCGTGAGGGCGTCAGAGGCGCGCAGCGCGGCCACGGCCGCGGCGACGCCCGCAAGTGTCATCAGGATTAGGGCGGCGCGCACAGGGGCGCGCACGCGCTCGGGCTTGTACGAGTAGACGGTCATGCTCTTATCTCCACTCGGTTAGCGGTTGGGCTAACCGCCTATCGGCCGCGGCGGCGGCGACGTCTCCTGACCACTAGGGCGGTCCCGCCCGGCCTCCTCAACAGCGCCGCGCCGGCGATCCCGCGCAGCACGGCGCGGGGGAGCCAATACCAGGACTTGCGGGCAAGCACGCACCCCAAGAGGTCGATGCCTACGAAGGCCAGCGCCGTTGCTACAATCGCGTTCACAATTCACACCTCGCCGTGCTATCGGGGCTACGATGCGTAGCCCATACCGCGCACTCTAGCCCGCGCCGGCCGCGGCGGCAAGGCGAGCGCCGCCGCGGCCGGCGCGGGGCGAGGCCCGACGATCAAGCGGCCGCCATCGCGGCCGCGCTCACGACCTTAGAGAGCGCGCCGCTCCCATGGTTCACCGCCGAGATGGTCAGGGCCGCCCATATGACCGGGAGGGCCACCAGAAAGAACAGGCCGCCCAGGAGGCTGATGTCGGACCAGATACCCTCGCCGTGCTCGGTCATGGCGACGATGAGCACGGAGGCGATGCTGTACGCCAGCCCCAGCGTGCTGGTGCTCAGGAACGTCATCAGCCACGCGGAGGCCAGCCGGTGCGCCGGTGGCCAGATGAACAGCGCGATGAAGACCGGCGCCACGACGTAGCAGAGCCCCAGGGTATAGAGGCTCACCTGTCGCTCCAGGCCGGCCAGGACCAGGAAGACTGGGCTCAGGATCAGCGTCAGGCCGGAGTGCGGGACGTTGGCCGCGTTGACGTGCCCGACGTCGCCGGCCAGGGCGTTGGCCAGGGCGAACCACGCATCGCAGATCGGGTTGAGCGTCCGCAGCGTGGCGATGACGAGGGCAGAACGCCAGAGCAGTGAAACCCCTTCCGTGACGCTGCCGAAGAAGCGGGGCGCCGCGCACCACATCGCCGCGATCCCGAGCAGGACGACAACGGCCTCGCTGGCGTCCTGGCTCAGGACGCCTTGCACACGCGTGAGCTCCTGGTTGGCGCGCAGGTCGGGGGTATGGGTGAGCGGGCCGAGGATGGCGTCGGACAAGCCCTGGACCTGGCTGGCGAGATTACTCGTCAGGGCGTCCCACACCGCGCCCGCGACGCTCCCGATGAGCCCGCCCAGGTCGGGGCACCAGCCCAGGAGCCCGGTGCAATAGGTGGAGCTACCGGAGCCGCCCGCATCGACGACCGCGCCCTGTGGCCGCGTCACCGTGAACAGCGCCGCAGCGGTCGTGTGGTTCGCGCCCACGGCCCGGATCGTGTGGCCCCCTACCGAGGCGTCGCGCGGGATGGTCACGTCGATGCTGGCATAGCCGGTGTCGTCCGCCGCGTCGCGCCCGACGACGGCCGCGGACTTGTCCCAGTAGAGGCTGACGGTTGTGTTGGGCGGGAAGTTGGTCGCCGTGGCCAGGAGTCCCGTTCCCGTCACGCCCTGCGCCTGCGAGAGCGCCAGGGCCGGGGACGGCGGCGCCTGGGTCGGGTAAGGTATCTGCGTTGGGTACGGTACCTGGGTCGGATAGGGGCGGTCGGTCGCAGTCGGCGCCGGCGTATGCGTCGGCGTGGCAGTCGGCGTATGCGTCGCCGTGGGGCCGGCCGCGCTCGCGCTCGCCGCGCCGGCTAAAGCGGCGAGCGCGAGCGCGGCCACCAGCGCGCCGGCGAGTATCAGGGGACGGGCGCGCGCGCGCCAGGCGACACCTGTACCCCTTGGAAAAAGATGGGACGGGAGCTTCATGCGGTTAGCCTCTCTTCCTGCTCCGTGCTGTCGATCGCGGCCTTGATGCCCTCCCAGGTGTCGCCGTCGCCGTGCTCGTCGGCCCACCACGTCCGTAGGGCCACGTCGTCGGGGTCGCTCGCGTACAGTAGCGCCTCCTCGGGCGTCAGCTCCACGCGCACGACCCCATGGAGATCGCGCGCGCTCTTGCGGTCACGCCGGGTCATGAACATGGGCATATAGACGCCCTTGGCGCCGCTCATGCGCTGCGCGGCCTCGACCTCCTCCTCGGTCAGGCTTAACATGCGTTGTAGCCAGAGCTTCGGGTTGCCCTCGGTCTGCTGGCCGGTGTCCTCTATCGAGTACAGGGCCTTAAAACTGGCCTGGGTGAAGAACGTTTCAGCGTCGGTGTTGCCGACGAGATCCTTAACCTGCTGCGACGCGAACAGCACGCAGTTCCCGCCGTGGCGGGCCTTGCGGGCGTCGCGGTTGATATATTCGCGGGCCTGGGGGGACGTCAGCAGGCCCCACGCTTCATCAAGGCCCGTCAGGTGGTCGGCGGTCCCTCGGTTGGCGGCCCGGCTGCGCGCCCTGGCCAGGGCGCGGCGTCGATCCACCACGGCGAACACGGAGAAGTAGGCGAAGTTGCGTAGGGTCGCGTCACCCTCTAAGGGCTCGGTGTTAAAGGCCAGCAGGGGCGCATCGAGGCGCACATTAGTCTGACCGTCCACCAGGCGGGCGTGCTGCCCGTCGCCCACGTAGGGCGAGAGCCGCCAGGCCAGGCCCCGGTAGACCTTGCGATCCTCGGTGTCGGTCGTGGCCTTGCCCTTGGCGTCCAGCGTGGCGTGCAGGTCGGACATGACCGGCGTGTCGTCGGGGTGCGCGGCGTACAGGTCCCGCACCGCCTCGTCGAGGAAGGCGGGCTCGAGTCCGGCCAGACCGCCCAGGAGGAGGTCCACCGCGGCGGTCACGAAGCGCACGCGCTCGCGGCGGTCGTCCGCGTCCTCACGCGGCCCGTCGAACACGTTGATGCACGCCGAGCGCGCGCCGCCGAGCGTGGCCCGCGCGCCGTCCGAGACCACGCACAGGGCGGCGAACGAGTCCACGGAGCTGACGACGGTGGCATAGTTGCCGGTCAGCAGGAACCACAGCGCGACTTTCTGCAGGAGGGAGGTCTTGCCCGTCCCGACGCGGCCGAGGATGACGCCAATGCGATTGTACAGGTCGGGATCGCCTAGGGCGAGCGTCACCAGGTCGCCGGCGGCGTCGGTGGTGCCGAGCGGGACGCCCAGCGTGCGCGTGCCGGGATTGCCGGCCAGGAAGGGCCAGGCGTTGCCCCAGGTCGGCGTGTCCCAGCGGTACGTCGAGCGCGCCACGTCGCCGTAGCCGGGCAGGGTCGAGCGGTAGAGCGGGCGCTGATGGGCGTGCCCGTAACCGGCCCCCGCGACCATGGTATCGCTCATGGCCTGCAAGGCGTGGCTTACGCGGCCGTCGAGCTGCGCGCGGGTGTCCCCCTCTAAGCGCAGGTAGCAGCCCACGCGCACGACGCTATAACCCGCGCCGTGCAGCGCCGTCGCCTGCGCCTCGGCATCCTCGGCGGCCAGTGTGGTCCCGATGTTCTTGCGGCCGGCCGTGCCCTCCATCAGCTTTAAGCGCCACTCTTGCCGGCGGCGCTCCCAGGAGCGGCGCAGGCCGCGCAGGTGGAACACGAGGGTCGCGGGACAATCCGGCAGCACCAGCGGGCGCGTCCACGCCGGCCGGGTCTCGTCGGGCGGCGCGACGACGAACAGCGTGCGCGTCCATCGCGCGCGGCTGCTCGCCGGGTCCACGATCTTGTAGATGTGGAAACCCTCGTCGGCTTGGTCGCCGGTCGGCGCGCTATACCCCTCGGGGCGCGGGATGAGGTGGCGGGCCACGAAGGCGCGCGCCGTGGTGGCGTCGGCCGCGACCGGGGGGATGCCCATGGAGACGAGTTGGCGCGTGAGGGCGGCCGTAGCCTGCGCTAGGCGCGCGGGCTCGGACTGGTCGGGGTGGCCGTCGCGCGCGGGGTAGGGGCTCACCAGGAGCCAGTAGTCGAGCCGCGCGACGTGCCGCGCGCCGGGATCGGTCAGCCGGCGCCCCCAGCGGGACAGCAGGCGCTCGCCCACCTCCCCGAGTTGGGGCGTGTGCGGCGTCGGGGCGAGCTGCGCGCGCAGCCCGGCCACGAGCGCCGCCGCGTCGGCGGGGCGGTTCTCCACGTAGATAGATAGCTCGGCCTTGTTTGGCAACGACGCGGCGAGCTGGCCGAACAACGCGGCGTGCCGCTCCTGGTCGGGCGTCGTGTCGGCGTCGAGCGCGTAGCCGGGGATAGACAAAAGCCGGTGGCGTGTGCCACCGGCTCCGATGAGCGCGCCGTCGGCGTCGTCAACCCTGACGGCGCCGCGCCGCGTGGAGACGGGCGTGGGCATGGTGGGCTCCTCTCTCGGCCTGGGCGCTGGCGATCCGCACGCCCCTGGCCACGTAGACCACGGACTGACGCGCCGCGTAGCGGGTGAGCTGCGCGGGGTAGCGTTCGACGCCGCCCCGCCACAACACCAGGATGGGCGTGATGAGCAGCATGGTCGGGAGCGCCACGGCGAGGATGTGGGCGTTGGGGTCCGCGACATGCGCCGCGATCCCCGAGAACGCCCACAGTGACGCGAGGCCCACGACCGCCGCCGCCCACTGCGGGGCCGTCAGGCGACCCAACCGCAACGAGTGGTTGAGGCTGCGGGGCGTCTTGTGCGCCATGTTAGATCTGCGCCCCCAGGGTGGTGAAGCCCATCAGGAGGATGATCGCCAGGACGGCCGAGCCTAAGATGGCCCCTTTGTGGCCCCGGTCGAACACGACGCCGAGCGCGGCGCCGAAGATAATCATGGCGATGAGCGCGGGGCGCACCTCGGTCAGGAAGCCGATAACCTTAGTGCCCGCGTCCCCGAATGCACTAGCGATGATAAAATCGTTCATACTGGTACTGACCCTTTCGTATGCGGTGTAACGGTCGTCGTGCGTGGGTGGTCCAGGGGGTCGTGGCGGCAACCACGGCCCCACCCTCCTGAGTGGCAGTAAAAGCAAAAGCAAACGCTGCCCCCTGCCGAGTGCTCGGCTCGGGCGTGCCTGTCGCGCGCCGCGCCCAGTGGTCGTCCCACTGGTCCTCCGAGAGGAGCGTCAGGCGTGCGCCGGCCAGCTCGTCGGCGGCCTGGACCTGCCAGGCCCCGGTCGCCGACCACCCGCGGCGCACGTCGTCGACGCTGTAGCCCTGGGTCCCGGCGATCCGGCCGGCCAGGTCTCGTGCCTGCCCCTCGTCCATCGTGCGTGTCACCTCCCTCTCACCCCCTATGGGGCGCGGTACTTGCCTTGCATCCAAGCGCGCGCGCCTGCTACGGTGTCTTGAGAAGACACGGACCAACACCGGGCGGGCGCCGACCTTCTCCTGAGCTTTCTCGATAATCGAGCCCGCTCAATAGAAAGTTAGTGCTAGAATACCGTGCTTTAAGTGGAAGTGTCAAGGGTGAACGAACCGACACAGCGCAGCGAGGCTAAACGCCTGGCGGCCCTGGTCAATCAGCTCTTCGAGACCCACCGCCATCCGAGCGGGCGGGAATACAAATTGAGCGAGGTGGCCGCCGCGACGAATGATGAGCTAACGACCTCATGGTTGAGCCTGTTGCGCAAGGGCGCGACCGCGAGGCCGGGAGCGGACAAGATACAACGTCTGGCCGACTTCTTTGGGGTCGAGGCCTCATACTTCACCGGCAAGCAACCACAGCCCAGGGGCGACATAGAAACGGCACAGGACGCGGAGTTGCGCCGGGTGATGGGCCAGCCATTGGTCCGGGAGATGGCGCTGCGCGCCGGCGAGCTCGACGAGGAGGATCAGAAGCGCCTATTCGATTTGGTGAACCAAGCCCTAGCCCTCGGTGCGCGCGTCAGGATGGCGCGCGAGCAGCAGGCACAGAACATGCCCGAACGCGGCACAGACGAACAAAGCGAAGATCAATAGCGGCAGTTAGGACAGGTATGCGTCCCACGATTTTGATAAAAGACGCTGCCTATGAGGCGTGCCGCGTCTATAAATTAAGCCCGCCTTTCAAGACCGATCAGTTCCTCGTCGCCTTACAAGAGGAGCGTGAGCTGTACATCGAGATGCAGCCACAGCTCATGCCCGATGGTACGTTCGGGTTGTGCGTGGCTGAGAGCAAGACGCAGTACGTCATCTTCTACCATTCCCTGTCGAGCCTCCTCCACCGAGAAGCGACGATCTGGCACGAGTTGGGGCACATCTTCTTTGATCATGTCACCCCACGCAGGAATAGGTTCCGCTTGAAGGCGGGCTATGATCCACAACGCGCCCTTTCCGTGTTCCATGACACCGCCGAGGACTACGAGGCCGAGTTGTTCGCGCGCACTATGCTGCGCTACGCGCTCGGCTACAACACGCCGGATTATGATCGTAGCCTGGCGGCGCGGCAGCGCGACCCGCAGCGGGAATCCCAATTGAAACACTTCTTCGACGAGCTAGCGTCCTAATGGCACACGACGGCCCAGCCCTGGCTCTCCACATCGCCCAAGCGATGGCCCTGCCCCTTGTCGGCCTGGCCTTGGGCATCCTGGCACGTCGGGCATTAGGCCCCGCGCGGCGCGGGGCCAACGTCCTATGGGCGCTGAGTCTGGTGTGCGCAGGGGTCGGCCTGAGTTGCTGGCCGAACCCGATGAGCGCGATCCTCGACACCGCGACGCGCACCCCTGGGTTGGGGCACCTCGTCACTGACACCCTCATCACCGGCGCCTTCGTCTTGCAATTCGCGTTCACCTGCACCGTGAGCGACGACGGATGGACACCGAAGCGCCAGGGCTTGGTCGCGCTATATGTCGCCCTCGTCGGGCTCTACGGCGCGGAGTGGGCCGCGATCCACAACGGCTACAACTTCTACCGCGGCTACAGCGGATGGCCGCCCCTGGTCCTGGCAGCCAATCTTACCCTGGTCGCGCTCATCGAGTACGCGGCCGGCGTGGGCATACGCGGCTACGCGAGCTACCTGCGCGACGACGCGCACAGCTCGGAGCGCGTGGTGGCGATGGGAGCTATCGCTGTCTTCGGCCTCGCCGGCCTCTACGGGTTACTTGTCCTGGGGCAGACCATCGCGGCCGCGCTCGGACTCGGCTCGACGGAAATCCTCGCCTTCACAGGCCCGATCATGGGCATGGCCGGTTCCACCGCGCTGGGCGTCGTGTGGTTGCTCACCGGCAAGGGAGCGCGGCGGCTCAGGGCCTACGTGCAGGCGGTATTCGCGCTACGCCGCTGCGAGGTCGAATTGGAGGGGCGCGAGGGCAAGGTAGCGGACCGAGAGGAGCGTGTGGCCGAGCGGGAGGGCAACATGGTGAACCTGGCCGTGTGGGTCGAGGATCACCTCGTGCAGATGCATGCCGAGGTCGACGAGCGCCCGGTCAATGACATGGCGACGTGGAGCGCCGCGGCCGGTCAAAGCGCATACCAACGCACGACCACGCTCATGACGACGCGCTTGACCCTGCTAGCCCAGGCGCGGGTGCTGCGCCTGCCGCGCTACGACCTCGACCTGCTGTCCGACAAGGACGAGGATCAGGGGCAGGCCGCCGAGGACGACGCGATTTTGGCGGAGGAAGTCCCCCAGCAGGTAGAGGAGCGCCAAAACTTACTCTCCGACCTGTCGCGCCTGCTCCAGATGGTGGACCCACAACCGTTGCCCGAGGGCATCGAGCCGCGCGAGGAGCCCCCCGGATGGCGCCGGGATGCGGCGACGGCCATCATCGAGACCCTGCGCCGCTACGGCCTCGATCGACGCCGCCGATCCGCGTAGGATAGGAGACCGCGACAGTGCGAAGGATTAAGGGACGCGCGCAGGTATCCCGTTCGGTGTCAATCGGCCACCTGCTCGTCCACACGCTCCACAACCTCAACCCGCTCGCGGCCGCGGCCGGCGTATCCGCGCCCGAGGTCGTCGACCGAGCGCCCGCGTGGAAAGCCCGGCCGCCCTCGATGGCGCCGGCGACGTGGCGGGCCGCCAAGGTGCTGTCTTTCTGTGGCAACCCCTTCGTCATCTCGATCCCCTGTTTCGCGGCCACCAGCCTGCGGTCTACGCGGAGGTGGCCCGACCGCCTGCGTTGGTGGGGCATCGCCACGGCGGCCATGACGCTCCCTTCACTCGTCTACGTCCGCTACGGGGTCCGCACGGGGCGGCTCTCCGATCATGAGGTGTCCGTGCGCCAGGAGCGGTTCTGGCCCTACATGGGGGAGATCGCCGCAGTCCTGGGCGCGTACGGCATCATGCGGGTCCTGCGCGCGCCGCGCGAGATGACCGCGCTCGTCGTGTCGGTGGCGGCGGCCATGATGACCATTACCGGCGTGACGCTCGTGTGGAAGATGAGCATGCACGTCGTTGGCACGGCCGGCGCCGCGACGGTGCTCGTGCTCCTCTACGGTAAGCGCGCGGCCCCCGTGCTGGCCCTCGTCCCCCTCGTCGGCTGGTCACGCTACGTGCTCGAACACCACACCGTCGCGCAAATCGTCGCCGGTGCCGTCGTCGGGGCGGGGTCTCCCCTCATCATCTTCCGGCAGATGGGATTGCTGAGAAACCCCACCCCGCAGGGGTGAGCGTCCGCCCTTCTTTTTCCAAGTAGTCCCACATGGCCCTGGCGGGCCACCCCCGCGCGATGAAAATGGCTATTTTCACCCCACGCTCCGCCACGATTCCCTTTACACATATTTGCAGTGGACGGTGAGACGGTTTTGGGCCGTGAGTGGCCCCTGACGCGGCCCTACCACGCGTGAAATCGCTCTAACCGGCAGGTCAAACTGGTGTTTTCCGTCTCATCATGGACTGCACGTATGTGTCAACCTAATAGTGGCGGAGTGTCTTTCACCCCAGGGCCCCCCGCGCCCCGGCGCGACCAGCGGACATGAAAATAGGGCGGGGCAGCAGCGTCAGCGGCAGCTATTTTCAGATGCAGTCTTGGCCAAATGATGTGCCCCCGATCAGCAACATTTCCGTGGCCGAATAGGACGGCGGCCATCGACGGCGGATGCGCCGATGGGGCAGATCCGAAGCGGGGCGAGTGGTAGCTGCTGAGGATTCAGGCGAGCGCGTCAGGCTCGAAGAGGGGGAGCTGCGCCTCGACGATGGCGCGCTTCGGCCGCCGCGGCGCGTAGGGGTCGAGCCAGAGGATTTTGAGCCAGTCGCCGTCGCCCAGCTCCCACAGCGGCAGTTGCGGCGAGCGGTACTGCGTCTCGAACAGGCGCGGATCCGTCACGGCGCGCAGGTGAGTGTGGTCGGGCTGGTAGGCCACGGCGTACTGCGCGATGGGCTGGTCCGCGAACTCCACCGTCAGGGTCTCCCGATACAGCCAGACCGCGGCGGGCCGGCGGGCCAGGCCAGCCTCCCCGTAGAGGCGCCAGCAGCGGAACCGCAGGTAGCCGGCCTTGTCCAGGACGCGGCCGAAGCGCGTGGAGTAGAAGATGCGATGCAACTCCTCGGGGGTGCGCAGCGTCCCGCTGACCCAGCCCAGGACTTCGGCGGGGGAGTGGCGGTTGTCCTGACGCGCGCGATGCGCCCAGTGCGGCTCGTAGTTGAAGGCGGCGACGAACGCGTCGTGGGCGTTCTGTAGCTCCTCCCACGTCCGCGCCTGCCCGTAGTGCCAGTCGGCCATCCTCCGCATCACGTTCCACTGCGTCTCGATCAGATTTTGCCAGGCCTGCTTCTTGTCGATCTGCACCTTCTCGATCCCTAGGGCGGCGTAGATGCGCCTGGCCTGCTTCGCCCGGAAGATGCCCCCGCTGTCGCTGACGAGCACCTCGGGGCTGCCGTGCTGGCGGATCGCGGCGAATAGGACCATGAGATAGGCCGTCAAATCCTGCGTGCGCGAGAGGGCGCTGGCCAGGATCGCCCGGCTGTAGCAGTCGAGCACGGTGATCACGTAGACATGGCCGCCGCCCAGGTGGTGGATCTTCCCGTCTTCGAGATAGCGCACGTCCACGGCCCACGTCTGATGGCGCCGCGTGGCCGCGAAGGGCAGCACCTTCGTCTCGCGCGGCTCCGCCTTGGGGCCGTCCAGGCCGTAGAGCCGCCGGTTCAGGGCGAGGATGCGGCCGCAGGTGCGCGGGCTGAGCGCGATGCCCAGGCGATTGAGGGCGGCGTGGACCCGCCACGCGCCCAGCTCGGGGTTCTGTTGCAGGCGCTTGACCGTGGCCACGGCGCGCAGCGTCGTCTTCAAGGCGACGCGCTTGCGCGTGTGGGGCTTGTCGTCGAGCCCCTTGACGCCCTCCTCGACCCACCGGCGCAGGATGCGCCAGACGGTCTTGCGCGACACGCCCATGTATCCGCCGATGCTCCCGACGGTCCAGCCCTCGGCATGCAGGCGGATGATGGACAGGCGGGCCTCGGCGGGGTCCGCGATCTCGCCATAGGGCGGGTAGCGCCGCGCCGTGTACGACGGGGGCGGCCCCTCGGCGAGGACGCGCTGGATCGTGTGCGGCGCCGGCTTGCGGCCGCATTTGAGGTAGCAGATGGTGGCCAGTTCCTTGGGGCGCAGCGGCGGGTACTCGCGCTTTAGGTCGACGATGAGCTGGCGCACGTCCGGCGGCAGCGCGCGGCGGTCGGCGCGGTCGTGGGCCATGGGCCTGGGCTCATCGCCGGCGAAGAGGCTGGCCATGCCGTAGGCGTCGAAGCGGTCGGCTTTGCGCCGGATGGTGCGCTCGGCGGCCCCCGTCTCGCGCGCCCGCTCGGCCGGCGACTGGCCGAAGAGCACGACGGGCCGGATGAGCTCGAAGGCCCGGTGCTCCGGCCCATTGGCCCACAGCGCGAGCCGCTCGTAGGCCTCGGTTGGCTCGCGACGTGGCCGCGTGCGGCGCGGCATCGGCCGCCCGCTTACCCGTGCCCGTGCCCGTCGCCCGCGTCCTCGATCGCCACGCGCAGGCGCTTGTTGATGCGGCCCTTGCTCTCGTGGCCAACGACGTGGATGCGGCCGACCTCCTTGGTGCTTCGGACGTGCGTGCCGCCGTCGGCCTGCAAGTCGAGGCCCACGATCTCGACGGTGCGCACCTCGGCGATGCCCTCGGGCAGGAGGTTGACCTTGGTGCGGATCAGGTCGGGGATGACGAAGGCCTCGGCGCGCGGGAGCACGCGCACGCGGATCTCGCGGTCGGCCGCGATCTCCCTGTTGGCGCGCGCCTCGATCTCGGCGGCGAAGTCGGCGCTCATGCGCTCGAGCTCGAAGTCCATGCGCGCGGCGCCCGGCTCCATCGAGCCGCCCGTCACGGGCGCGCCATAGTCGCGCCAGATCACGCCGCAGAGGATGTGCAGCGCCGTGTGCGCGCGCATCAGGGCGTGGCGCCACCCCCAGTCGATCTCCCCGCGCACCCGCGCGCCCACGGCGGGAACGGCGCCCTCGAGCGTGTGCCACGCGGTGTCGCCGGCCTTGCGCACGTCGACGACGCGGGCCTCGCCGCCGTCCCAGGACAGCGTGCCGCGATCGGCGGGCTGGCCGCCGCCCTGCGCGTAGAACACCGTGCGGTCGAGGGCCACCCTGTGGTCGTCCACCGCCGTGACCGCGGCGTCCATGGCGCGCAGGTAGCTATCGGCGTGATAGAGTAGTGTCGTCACCGCGCGCCCCCTCTCGTGCCCCTCCGCGAAGCCGCCACTCGCCCAGCGAGCACTGCGTCCCATCCAGCCCCGCACCCTTCGGGGCGTCCAGCCCCTCGCTCGCGCCCGCCGGCGGCGCCGACGGGCGATGCGGGATCATGCACAGGAAGCGTAGGGGCACGGCCCCCGTGTTGCGGAACTGGTGCAGTTCGTTCGGGGCGGTGTAGCAACAATCCCCGGCGGCGAAGGCGCGGGGGCCGTCCTCGCCGACGAGCTCGCCGCGCCCGTCGAGGATGTAGACCTCGTGCTCCCACGGGTGGGCATGGCGCAGCGTCACGGCGCCCGGCGCGACCTCGAAGAGGCGCATGGCGAAGGTCGGCGCGCCCGTCGCCTCCGTGAAAATCTCGCGCAACTCCACCCCGCTCGCATCGCCTTCGTCGAGGCGTTGCGGCGGCACATCCGCCGCCGTCACCACGCGCATCGGCGTCCTCTCCTCTCTCCAGCCTTGTAGTAGTGACCACCATCACTACCAAGACGATAGCAGCAGCGATCGTCGTTGTCAAGGGTCGGACGCCGCGCGCCGGCCCTTGTCGCGCGCCGCGGGCGCGTCGGGGCGCTGGCCGGTCACCACGTGGGTCAGGTCGGGGTCGGCGTGCCAGAGGGCGTCCAGGCGCGCGGCGCCGAATTCGTGCGTGACGGCGGCGAGCATGATGTCGTGCCGGATGTATTCGGTCGCGACCAACACGAGGGCCGGGTCGCGCGTCGTGAGCGCCCAGGGGCTGCCCGTCGCGACGAACTCCGCGATCGCCACCTCCTCCGCGTCGCGCGCCGCGATGTGCGGGTGGTCGTCGAGGCGGCGCTCGACCACCCCCCGGGGCATGTACCCGTGGTGGAACGTCCGGCCCAGGCGCGCCGATGACTCGTCGAGGAGCACGGAGAAGACGCGCACCCCGCGCCCTTGCGCCTCCCGCACCGCGCCGACCAGGGCCGGGACGTGGGCGGCCCACAGCGAGAGCCACACCTCCGCGCGCGCGCGCTCGACCACGGACACCAACTCGGCCAGCGCCGCGTCCTGTCCGCGGACGCGCCGGATGACCTCGGCCTCGGGGGCGCGCTCGATCACGCCCAGGGCCGTGTCCAGGAAGCCGAAGGTGTCGTCCGCCTGCCGGCGGAGGCGGGCGAGCAGGTCGCGCGCGGGCACCGGGGCGTACAGGGGCGGGTCGGCCGGCACCGTGTAGACGGCGGCGCGGTCGACCAGCTTTCCGAGCACCTCGTAGATCGCGGTGCGGGGCACGCCCGCGCGCTTGCTCACCTCGTAGCCGGTCACGGGCGACCGCCGCAGCAGGCCGACGTACGCCTTGGCCTCGTTGGGCGAGAAGCCGACCTTGTGTAGCTCGGCGAAGATCGCGTCCATGTCCATCGTCGCGCCCCCTCCCTCGTGGGCCGTACGCGCCGATGCGACGCGCCCGCCGTCCCTCCTATCCTACCGTTCCTACCGCACGAGCAGGCGCAGCGCCGCCATCGCCGCGACGCCGACGACGACGGTCGCGATGAGGCTGCGCGTCCGGGCCGCCACGGCCAGGGCCGGCAGGATCGCGAGCGCGCCGAGGTTGTGCGGGGGCAGCGCCGGGCGCCCCCCCGGCAGCGCCACCGCCTGCGCCAGCAGGGCGGCGAGGACCGCGACGGGCACGTACCCCAGCCAGCGCTCCAACGCCGGCGGCAGGGCGACGCGGCTCAGGAGCGCGAGCGGCGCGACCCGCGGGACCACCGTCACCAGCCCCGACCCGACGATGACCCAGAGCACCGCCGCCGCCCTCACGTCCGTCACAGGAGCCCCCGCCGTGCCGCCGCGAGTCGCCGCCCTTCGAGCAGCGCCCCCGCGGTGGCGGCGAACAGGGCGGCGAGAATGACCGCCCAGCTCGACGGCACGACGAGCGCGGAGCCGACGGCGAGGAGGGCTCCGATCGCGGCGACGGCCACCGCCACGCGCGTCCGCGACCGGCCCGCGACCTGCATCATAAGGAGGGCCGCGAACATCGACGCGAGCGCAAAGTCGAGCCCGAGCGCATGCGTGTCGGGGAGCGCGTGGCCGACGAGGGTGCCGAGCGCCGTGGCCGCTACCCAGGTGGCCTGCGCCGTCACATTGAGCCCGAAGAGCCACGGCGCGCGCGCCTGCCGGTCGCCGTGGAGGTGCCCCGCAGCGATGGCGAACGTCTCGTCGGTCAGCTCCGCGCCGATCAAGGCGTTCTGCCAGGTCGGCACGCGGCGGACGTGGGGCGCGAGCGCGGCGCTGTAGAGGACGTGGCGCAGGTTGACCAGGAAGACGGTCGCGATGACGGCGGGCGCGGCCGCGCCCGCGCCGAGGAGGCCGGCGACGACGAACTGGGCCGAGCCCGCGTAGAGGATGAGCGACATCACCACCACCTCGGCCACGCTCAACCCCGCCGTGCGCGCCACGATGCCGAACGCGAGCCCGACAACCATGTATCCCAGCACGACGGGGAGGCAGGCGCGGGCGCCCGCAACAAACTCCTCTCGCGCGGTGGCGGGATGGTCTACCCCACGCCCATAGGTCATCAGCACACCCCCGTCGCCTTCGCGCACATCGGACTCTTGCCGCACCGCTCAGGTAGTGACCATCCTCACTACTATATGCGAAAGCGCGCGAGGTTTCAAGGTGAGGATGGGGGATCGGAAACAACAGGGGTTATAGTCCTGGTTGGCAAGAAGTGCCCGATTGGCCACCTGTCCGGCCACGGAAATGTTGCTGATCGGGGGCACATCATTTGGCCAAGACTGTTTCAGATGAGGCAGAGGTCGCCGGCGAACTGCTGGGGCAAACGAGCGCGAGGGTTAACTGCTCGGCCTATGGCTGCTAATGGTGCTGACAGCTAAACAAATAGCGAGCCGCCGGCGTCCAGCACGCTGACCAGCTCGGCGAGGGACTGCGGTTTGATCCGCTCGAACTCCTTCTGCGGCACCTTCCTGTAGCGCCACTCAACGTTGGCCAGCGCCGTCACATCGGCGCACCACTGCTCGGCACGGGCGTCCTTGCGCGCCACGTCGAGGTCCTCCCGCCCCTTGGTCTCCAGGAGCCAATGTCTCCCGGCATTGTCGCGGGCCACGAAGTCGGGCTCATAGAGGCGCAGATTGGCCTCGCCGTCGAGGTATTCGAGCTGGAGGGGGCGCGGCAGGTTGCCGAAGTTGGCGAAGGTCTCGACGTCGACGGCGCCATCGAGGAAGCGGGCGAACGCCTGCTCGAAATCATTGCCGCAGGGCGTGAGGTTGAACAGCGTGTGCGTCACGTCGGCCACCTTGCCCGAGTAGGGGAAGGGCGGCGTCGTCGAGAGCAGGTGAGGCGTGTTCTCGACGACCGGCACGGCCTCGTCGGTCAGGCGCGGGCGGATCAGCGCGAAGAAGACCTTCTCGGTCAGCGTGAGTGTGAGCGGCCGGCTGAGGGCCTGGATGACCGGCTTGCTGTCGAGATCGACGGCCGCGCCGAACGCCTTCTCTCGTAGGAACTGCTCGACCTTGGGCACGAGCGTCGCGAACTGAGCCGTCAGCTTGAGCGCCTGGGCGATGATCCCCGTGTAGAAGGCGATGATCTCGCTCGCCGTCTGCGCCTGCGGCATGGTGTAGGTGCGCGTCACCACCACCTCGTCGGAGATCACGTCGCGGCCCTCGTAGGTGAAGGTATCCGTGGGCATCGTCGCGGTATCGACGCGCAGCGGCTGTCGCAGGGCGATCTGCCCCACGTCCAGGTCCTCGATCACCTGCCTGACCGACTTCTTACGCTCAAGACGCGGCGAGAGGACCGGGATGGCGATGTCGCGGGCGGGGATGCGCTCGGTCTCCACCTGGATCGTCGGGATGAGCAGTGGCGTCTTCTTCTTGCCGTACTCGAAGGTGTCGAGCTTGATGCCCTCTTCCTTCTCCAAGTCCTCGACCACCTGCATGAAGTTCTGGTTGCCGATGATGTCCACGCGCTCCTGGTAGCCGGTCAGGTTGCGGAACATGAGGCGCAGGCCACGGCCGACCGCCTGCTCGGGCAGGATGTTGGCCTTGGCATTGAAGGGACGCAGGCCCACCACGACCGTCACGTTGTTCACGTCCCAGCCCTCGCGCAGCATGAGCACCGACACGATGCAGACGGTCTCGCTCGCGTCGCCGTCCACATTACGGGCGGCCGTGCGCGCCTTGTCCAGGTCGGCCTTGCTCACCTCGCCGCCCTTGTCCGTGTGGATCACAAGGAGCTTGTCGCCGTCGAAGGCGCCGGGGAACTTGTGGCGCAGCCACTCGGCCACCTGGTCGGCGCTCGCCGTGTCGTAGAGCATCAGGAACAGGATCGGCTTCTTGCCCAGCGGCCCCAGCTCCGTGCGGTACTCCTGCCACCGCTCGACGGCGGCCACCAGGTACGCCTCGTAGCGCACGGCGGCGTTGTCGCTCTGCACCTCACCGATGCCCTGGGCGATGCCCTTGACCGGGCGCTTGACCACGTTGTCGAGGATGGCCTGCTTGAGCGGGTAGTCGTACACCGTCCAGGTGAACAGCGTGCCGTCGGGCTGGCGCGGCGTCGCGGAGAAGTCGAGCTGCGCCATTAGACCACGCCCGCGCGCGCCCAGCCGGTCGTGCAGGGAGGCGATGACGCCGTTCCAGGCCACGGCCCCGTCGTTGGTGTGATGCGCCTCGTCGTTGAGCACCAGGCAGTCGCCACGGCGGGCGATGCGGTCCAGGAATGGGGCCTCATGCTGCAAGGAGGCCGGCGGCACGGGGCCGAGCAGGTCGGCGACGGGGTTGGGTGGCGTCGCATCCTCGGGCTTCTCGTAAAGCTGCTGGATGTTCGTCACGTAGAGCGCGCCGGCGCTCTGCATCCGCTCGCCCTCGCCCCGCACATACACGTCGAGGTCCCACAGGATGCCGTACTCGGGCGGGATCACGGGGTCAGCCCTGAAGATCTTGCCGCCGGCAAAGTCCTCGGCCAGGCGCTCGTACACGATCACATTCGGCGCGACCAGCAGGAACGTCGTGGCGTAGTGCTCGCCCTCGCCGCGCACCGCATTGAGGTACTGCCAGGCGATGGCCAACGCCATCACCTTGGTCTTGCCCGAGCCCGTGCCCATCTTCACGGCGTAGCGCGCGTAGGGGTCGTAGGTCGGGAGCGTAATCCGCTGACCCTTGGCGTACGTCAGCAGGAGATCACTGCGCGTGCGGACGCCCTTGACTTCGTAGAGGTAGATCAGGGTCTCGGTCGCCTCGCGCTGCGCCGTGTGGTAGCGGAATTGGCTACCGTTCGGCAACCGGTGGTCATTCCTGAACCACCAGGCGAGCAGGCGGCGCGTCGTGGCCGTGATGCCCTGGTAGCCGGCAGCCTGCCACTGCCTGACCTCCTGCC
>JAABUZ0100005144.1_pt1 | contig 17418 bp, 15 predicted proteins | sample 5562091 | NCBI WGS metagenome assembly JAABUZ01 (sample SAMN12813069, study PRJNA571459) | rock metagenome | isolation source: Antarctica rocks | place: Antarctica: Victoria Land, Linnaeus Terrace sud | collected 2015-12-21
GCAGGTCGCGAGACGTTGACATGCGCCACGCGAATCGTACGCCGCCGTGTCGCACCAAGCTCTAAATCGAGGCCAACCCCGGACTTTTGCCCCGGTTACACCGCGCATAGGAGTCGTTCCATGGAAGCTCTGTACTAGGGAGCCGGCCTTCAAAGAGAGAGGCGGAGTTGCAGCAGAATGCGGTGGTCGACGTAGTCGGAGCCGAGCGCCAGGCCGCTCCAGTTGAGGCCGGTGTTGGCGCTGCTGGTGCGGGCGATGAAGTCGTAAGTGCCGGTGAGGCCGATATTGCGGTTGAGCAGGTAGGTGGCGCCGGCGCCGGCGGTGTAGAGCACCTGGTTGCCGCCGGTGCGGTAGTCGTTCTTGGTGACGCCGGCGCTGGCGGCGAAGAGCACGTTGCGCAGATATTCGTGATCGACGCGCAGGCGGGCGGAGGTGGCGGTGACGCCGGCGGTGGTCTCCTCGGCGGAGTCCTGGATGCGGCGGGCGACGCCGGCGGTGACGGTGGTGAGGCCGGTTGGGGTCCAGATGAGGGTGGCTTCGGCGATCGGCGCCTCGATGGTGCCGTAGGTCGCGGACGAGAACTGGCGTGATTCGTAGCCGACCAGGGCGCGCAGGCGGAGCAGGCCGGAGAGGTCGTAGTCGATGCCGGCCAGGGCGGCGTAGTCGTCGTAGTTGCGGCGCGGCAGGCCTTGGGAGGCATTGGCGTAGACTGCATTGGTGTTGCGCAGGACGAGCACGGCGCTGCGCCGGGGGGAGAACTCGTAGGCCAGGGTCAGGCTGGGCGTGAACAGAACCCGGTTGCGGTAGTTCTGCGGGAAGACCGCCGGGCCGGTGAGGCCGCTATCGTAGACGTAGTGCGAGAACTCGAAGCTCGGGGTGACCGAGAGGCGGTTGAACATGGCGCGGTAGTCGACGCGGGCGGTGTCGATGGTGAAGCCGAGCGGGACGGTGAGCAGGGGGACGTCGAGGTCGCGCAGGGTCTGGGTGAGGTTTTCGTGCGAGAGCTGCACCGAGACGGTGTCGCGGCCGATGTCGTAGCTGCCGCCGACGCGGGCGGACCAGTTGGTGTAGGATTGGTTGGGCAGGTCGAAATACTTGACGTTGTCGACCACGGCCATGCCGGTGAGGCTCGCGCGGGAGACGTCGGAGGTGGCCGAGAGGGCGGCGTTGGTTTCGAGCAGGCCGCTTCCGCTGGCGCGGCTGCGTCCGAGGACGTTGCTTTCGTATCCGGTCGATTCCGTCAGGCGGGGGCGGACGATGAAGCTTCCGGCTCGGACGCCGCCGGCCTCGTAGTCGTTTCTCTGGCGTGAGAGGACGGTGACACCGGGATCATTGGCGACACCGCCGATGAAGGGCGAGATGAACTGGTCGAGGAGCTGGGCCTGCGCCCGGGGGGCGACGGCCAGGGCGGCAAGCAGACAGTAGCACGCGAGAGCCGGTCTGAGATTCGCCATGAGCTTCAACGATTAAACCATTGCTGCGTTAGCACGTCTTATTCGGGATCGAAAGCGTCAAGGTCGATCGCGCGAATGGTGGTCCGGGCCTTATCAGATGGGTTACGCTGTTTGCTCCGTCTCAAATGCGTTTGCGGTCTGCATTTGTATGGTAAGCCGCAACTTCGGTTCTGATGAGATAACGGACGAGGCGCAAATGAAAGATGTGCCGATCAGCGCGTTATCGTTGAGGAACGAGATCCTCGCGGCGCTGCCACGGGCGGAATGGGATCGGTTGCGTCTCGGTATGGTGCCGGTGCAGTTGGTGAGCGGCCAGGTTTTGATCGAGCCCAACCGGGCGGGCGAGCATGTTTATTTCATCGAGCGCGGGTTTGCCTCCGTCATCGCCAATTGTGGCGAGAAGAGCGCGCATGTGGCGCTGGTCGGGCAGGAGGGGATCGTGGGTGGGCTCAGCCTCCTAGGTGGGGATGTGTTCGCGGGCAGCGTGGTGATGCATGCGCCGGGCGAGGCGCTGCGGATTCCGTTGCCGGTGTTGCGTCTTCGACTTGATCAATGCCCGGCGTTGCGCGACGCCTGGTTGCGCGATGTGAGCCGTTTTTTGGGCGAGGTGATCCAGACGGCGGCAGACAGTGCCTGCAGCACGCTGGACCAGCGATGCGCGCGCTGGCTGCTGCTGGCGGATGCGCGGGTTGCGGGCGCGCCGGTGCCGGTGACGCATGAGATCCTGGCCGGAATGCTTGGCGTGTTCCGGTCGGGTGTTACAGTGGCGCTGTCTGGCTTGCAGGCGCTGGGCTTGATTCAGTCCGGCCGCGGCCGGGTCACCGTGGTGGACCGGGGCGGACTGGAGCGGTTCGCGCATCGGTCGTTGCGCCAGACGAGCCTGGGGCTTGGCGCAACCCGCGACCTTCACCGCCCGGATATCCGGGATTAGCGACGGAGAGTTGGAATTGCGTAACCGAGCTGCGGCTGCGTTGGGGTGTTTACTGGTTTTGGCCGGTTGTGTTGCGACCGGGTCGGACCTGCCGATGGTGGCCGACTATGGGGCGCCGGATTACCGGCTAGGGGCCGGGGACCGGATCCGGATCATCACGTTCGGCGAGGAGCAGATCTCGGGCGAGTTCCGGGTGGACGATCGCGGCAACATTGCCTTGCCGCTGCTGGGGATGCTGCGCGCGGCGGGGCAGACGCCGGAGGAGCTGGACCAGACGATCGCGGGCGGGCTGAAGCGGAAGAATCTGTTGCGCAATCCGAGCGTGAGCGTGGAGGTGGTGGCGTATCGGCCGATCTACGTGCTCGGCGAGGTGGCGCGTCCGGGGGAGTATCCGTACAAGCCGGGCATGACGATGCTGACGACGGTCGCGGTGGCGGGCGGGTTCACCTATCGCGGCGTGCAGGATTACGCCGGTGTGGTGCGGACCAGCGGCAACAAGGCGACCGAGGGCAAGATCGTGCCGAGCTCGTTCATTGCGCCGGGCGACGTGATTCGGGTGTACGAGCGGCGGTTCTAGGTTTGCTGGGTAGAAGACGGTTTTCGCTGGGTAGAAGGCGGGGATGGCCCGGACGAGCCGGGCCATGACGTCTTTTAGCGGGCGGCGATGCGAGAGCGCCGTGCGGCGGCGGCGGCGAGCCGTGCCGGGGCGGGGACGAGGCCCATGCGGACCCAGAGGGCATGATCGGCGGCTTGTTCGGCCAGACGGCCGCGGAATTCGCGGGTCTGGTCGGGGTTGGATGGCGGGCCGTGGGCGATGATGGGCGTCGTGCCGCCGTAGCGGGCAGCGAGCGGCCAGGCGGCCATGACGCGGGCACGATAGGGCTCGGCGCGTTCGGGGGTGAGCGAGTGGTAGGCGGCGGCGGCGGCGGGCCAGGCGCCGGACTGGACGAACAGGCGCGACAGGAAGCCGGCGGCGTAGGCGGCATTGCGTTCGGGGTCGAAGGCCTGTTCGAGCGAGGCGAAGGCGCTGGGGTGGTGCATCAGGTTGACCTGCAGGCAGCCGACGTCGATGGATTGCACGCCAGAGGCTTGAGCCTGCCTTGTCGCCTCGATGGCTTGGGCCTTGGTCTCGAAGAAATAGCCTTTGCCGGCAACGTTGATGGTCCAAGGCCAAGGCTGGGTGCGGCCGGTCTGCGGGTCGGGGCGTCCGCTTTCGACCAGGGCGATGCTGGAGAGCAGGAGTCGCGGGAGGCGGAGGCTCGCTTCGGCGGCGCGGATGGCGCCGTCGCAGGCCAGGTCGGCGGCGTGGACGGGCGAAGCGAGCAGGACCAGGCCGGCTAGGGCGCAGGCGAGGCGGCGGCGCGGGTCAGGCAAAGCAGGCCTCGCAATACTGGCGGCCGACGCGGGCGACGCTGTATCGGTCGCGGAGCGCGGCGATCTGGTCGGCGCCGGGCCGGAGGGATTGGGGGTCGCGCAGGATCTGGCGGGCGCGATCGGCCCATTCCTCGGCGCTGGCCGGGTCGTCGACGTATTGGGCCAGACCCATGGTGACTTCGGGGAGCGCGGTGCGGTTGGTGGTGAGGGTCGGCAGGCCGAAGCCGAGGGCTTCGACGGCGGGCATGCCGAAGCCTTCGAAGATGGAGGGGAAGGCGAACATCGCGGCGTGGCGGTACCAGGCGCCGAGGGTGGCGTCGTCGACGTATCCGGTCATGGTGACGCGATCCTGCAGGCCGAGGGCGTGGACGAGGGGCATGAGGCCGTGGCGCTGGCCAGGCACGCCGCGCAGGCCGCCGTAATCCTGGCCGCAGAATACGAGCATGATGTCGGGGTCGGTGGCGGCGAGGAGGGCGAAGCCGCGCAGGAGGGCTTCGAGGTTCTTGTGGGCGTATTGCGCGGCGACCGAAAGGATGTAGGGGCGTTCCATGGGGCGTGGGACGATCGGGGCCCCTGCCCCGGCTGGGCCGAATCGGTCCCAGGAGATCGGGTTGGGGATCGTCACGACCTTGCGCTCGAAGCGGGCGCCGTAGACGCGCAGCAGGTCCTGGCGGACGAATTCGGAGATGGCGACGACGGTGTCGGCGCGGCGCATGGCGTAGGCCTGGGCGGCGGCGAGCCAGGCGCGCTTCTTGGCGGAGAAGTTGGCCGGGAAGTGGCGGTATTGCATGTCGTGCATCACGGTCGCGACCCGGCCGAGGCGGCGCGGCACGATCGGGGGGACGAAGTAGTTGGGGAACAGGATGGCGTCGGCGGCGAGGCCGGGGCTGAGGCAGGCGCGCTGCTCGGCGATGAAGCGGATACCGTCGCCGCCGCGACCACCGCTCTTTGGGGCGAGCAGCCCGGCCGGGTTGGCGGCGCGCAGTTCGGCGACGAAGGCGGGATCGAGATTGGCTTCGTCGGCGCAGAGCACGCCGGCGTCGGCGCCGGCCGCGGTCAGGCCGCGGAGGAGATTGTAGAGCATGTGCTCGGCGCCGCCGACGCGGCCGGCGAAGACGAAATGGGCGGTGACGAGGAGGCGCCGGGGGCGGGCTGCGGCGGGACGGGGCCAGACCGCGCCGTCCATCACGCGGTCTCGATCGTGATGGAGGGGAAGGCGCGGGCGAAGCTGGGAGAGATGAAGATCTGGTCTTCCGGGAGGGCCTGGCGGGCGATCTGCAAGGTCGCGGTGCGGTGCTGGTAATAGAACGGGCCGGCCATGCGGTTCTGCTGCATGATCGAGACGATTTCGGGCCGGTCGCCGTTTTCCACCAGGCAGGCATGGCAGGCGGACAGGGTCTGGGTCGCCCCGGCCAGGACATTGGGCTCGTGCCCTTCGACGTCGATCTTGATGACGGTGGGGGCGAGTGCGAGGCCGTGGCCGATGGCGTCGAGGGTCTCGACGGCGACGACGATGGTGCGGTCGGCTGGCTCGCCGTCGGGGGCGACGCGGTTGAGGACGGAGGCGCCGTCGCAGATCATGCGGAGTTGGCCGGGCTCACGTCCGGCCGCGACCGGAAGCATGACGACGTGGTCGCGGCCGTTGAGGCGGACGTTGCGCTGCAGCTTGGCGAACGCGGCCGGGACCGGCTCGAGGCTGACGATGGCGGCTTGGCCGATCTCAGAGGCGACGAGGGTATAGGCGCCGATGTTGGCGCCGACGTCGAAGAAGACCGGGGGCGGGTTGTGCGGCGCCGGCGTGAGCACGGTCTGGACAAAGTGCATGTTGTTGTAGTCGTAGAGGCCGAGCATGTTGACCATGCTGATGACGCCACCGGGCTCGTCGTCGGTGATGACGGAGCGGGACAGCTTGAGCGAGACCGGGGTGGGGAACAGGAGCTTGCGCCCCTGCCAGGTGATGTGCCGCATCAGGGCGACGCCGCGGTTGGCGTTCTCCGCGCGGCAGATGAGGCCGATCGAGTGGGCGAATTGTCGGACGCTCATGGAAGCCTCGCGCGAGACGTTGCGGACGGGACCATCTGGCTCATGAAGACCATCAGGGTCATGACGGTGGGTGTGCTGCCGTAGGCGCCGGCGACGGTGATGCCCCAGACGAGCATGACGAACAGCATCAGGTCGCGGAACGGGTCGGGGGCGCGCACATAGAGGACGAGCTGGAGCACGACGAGGCCGACCAGCGGGGCGGTGCCGACGATGCCGGTGCCGAGGAGGTTTTGCAGCCAGGTGTTGTGCGCCTCGTCGACGGTCAGGCCTGGCAGGCCGAGAAACAGCGGGAGGATAAATTTGCTCGAGTTGTAGCCGTAGCCGAACCAGGGCTGCAGCTCGATCTTGTCGAGCACGAAGGCCCAGATCTCGGTGCGGCCGGTGAGCGTCAGGAACTCGGTCGGGTCGCCCGAGCGGCTGATGCCGCCGGTGAGGCTCATCAGGGTGCGCAGCGGCACGGCGGCGATCAGGATGAAGCCGAGGCTTGCGGCGAGCAGCGAGGCGCCCCAGCGCCAGAGCGTGCGCCGGGCCATGACGGCGACGGCGCCGACGAGGAAGGCGAGGAGCGCGGTGCGGCTGTCGGTGGAGAGCAGGGTGCCGAGTGCGAGCAGGCCGAAGGGTGCGACGGTGACGAGCCGACAATGGCCGCGGTACCAGAGCACGAAGGCGCAGGCGAGCAGGGTGGCGAGGCTGCAGCCGAGGGCGTTGGCCTGCCCGGCGAGGCCGCACATGCGTTCGATGATGGAGCCGTCGGAGGTGATGAAGGGGGATCGGCCGAGGGAAGGGATGGCGAAATAGACGACCCAGCCGACCAGCACGAAGACGGAGAGGGCGATGGCGAAGGTGAGCAGCGCCTGCTTTTCGGTCAGCACGATGGCGGTGCCGGCGGCGAACAGGAACATGCCGGCGGCGCCGACCGCGGTGCCGAAGCTGTAGGTGGCGGAGGCGGAGTAGAAGCAGGAGAGCAGGGCGATGCCGAGCCAGGTCAGGATCAGCAGCGGCGGCCCCTTGCTGATGCGGTCCCAGGAGCGGCCGATCTGGCACAGTCCGATCAGGCCGGCGCCGCCCCAGAGCGCGAATTTCATTGCGTTCTGCCAATCGAGCCCGAGGTCGCCGGGCTCGCGCACGCGGAACAGGGCGTCGTTGACGAAGACGAGGACGAAGAGGAAGGCCATGACGGCGGCCGGGCTGCCGCAGCAGGCCAGGAGCAGGACGAGGCCGGCGGCGGCGCAGGCGGTTACGGCGAGCGGCAGCACGACGAGGGCGGGCTGCTCGCGGCCGAGCTGCAGGCTGAGCACGCACAGGCCGGCGCAGGCGAGGAACGCCAGCCAGGCGATGCCGGTGCCTCTCGGGATGGAGAACCAGCCGAACTCGTACACGTCCACCTCAAACTCTCGCCAGATTGAAAGTCTCATGGCTTCGAGCGCGGGCCGAAGGTTCAGGGGTAGTACCCCCATCGGATCCGCTGCTCAGATCATCTCGCGGCGGTAGAGACCGGTCTTCTGCAGGGCGAGGAGGGCGAGGAAGCGCGGGTTGTTCCAGAAATAGCGCCACCAGAGGCGGCGCGGCTCCTTGGCGACGCGGTAGAGCCATTCGAGGCCGAGGCGCTGCATCAGCCGGGGCGCGCGGCGGGAGAGGCCGGCGTGAACGTCGAAGGCGGCGCCAACGCCGATCAGCACCGGGGCGGACAGGCGGGCGCGATGCTCGGCCATCCAGCGCTCCTGCTTGGGCGTGCTGAGGCCGACCCAGACGACGTCCGGGGCGGCGTCGTTGATGCGGGCGGTGATTTCGACGTCCTCAGCCGGGGTGAGCGGGCGGAACGGCGGGGCGTAGCTGCCGACGATCTGGGCCGCGGGCGCCTGGGCCAGCAGCCCGGCGCGCAGCTTGGCCAGGGTCTGTTCGGTGGCGCCGTAGAGATAGTGACGGTCGCCGCGGGCCTGGGAGGCGGCGAACACTGCCGGCATCAGCTCCGGGCCGCAGACTCGGCTGCTGCGCGCGTGCCCGGCGAGGCGGAGCAGCCAGGCGAGCGGCATGCCGTCGGGCGTGACCATTCCAGCCTGGTTGTGGATATGCCGCAGCTCCGGGCTGGCTTGGCTCGCCATGACGCCGTGCACGCTGGTGACGCAGACGTAGTGGGGGATGCCGCGGTCTATCCACTCCTGGATGGTGCGCACGGCGGCCCCCATGTCGACGACGCTGACGCCGACGCCCAACACGTTCTGCCGCTGCGGGTCCTGCCACGTGTCGCTCATGTCGGGCGCCTCCCTGAGATCGCGGACGTTAACGCGAACACGGCCGGCCGGGCATTGCGGCCATTTGGGCAAAAGCCGGTCGCGAGCGGAACGTTGGGACTACCCACAAAGTCGGGCCTGCCCCGCCTGGGGTAGCTTGTCCGCGCATTGGACATCGGGTGCCGAAGCCGTTCCGATACCCCCTACAAAGTTGGAATGGGGCGAGCGAATGGGCGTTGCCATCGTTACGGGTTCGGGTGGGCTGGTCGGTGCGGCCGCAGCCCGTCTGTTCGGAGCGCGCGATCTGGACGTGGTCGGGATCGACAACGACATGCGCAGCCGTCTGTTCGGCGCCGACGCCAGCACGCGCTGGCAGGTGCAGGAGCTGGAGCGGCAGCGGTTCTACACTCACATCGACGCCGACATCCGCGACGTCGACGCGATGGACGCGCTGTTCGCGCAGCATGGCAGCGAGATCAAGGTGGTGATCCACTGCGCGGCCCAGCCCTCGCACGACTGGGCCGCGCGCGAGCCGCTGACCGACTTCACGATCAACGCCAACGGCACGCTGAGCCTGCTCGAGGCGACGCGCAAGCACGCGCCGGACGCGGTGTTCATCTTCGTCAGCACCAACAAGGTCTACGGCGACCGGCCGAACCACCTGCCGCTGATCGAGCTCGAGACGCGCTACGAGCTGTCACCCGAGCACGAATGGGCCGAGCACGGGTTCCCCGAGGAGATGAGCATCGACGGCTGCCTGCACAGCCTGTTCGGCGCCTCCAAGGTGGCCGCCGACGTGCTGGTGCAGGAATACGGGCGGTATTTCGGCATGAAGACGGCGTGCTTCCGCGGCGGCTGCCTGACGGGGCCGGGCCATTCCGGAGCGCAGTTGCACGGCTTCCTGGCCTATCTGGTCAAGTGCGCGGTGACCGGCACGCCGTATACAGTGTTCGGCTACGGCGGCAAGCAGGTGCGCGACAACATCCATTCGAGCGACCTGGTCGAGGCGTTCTGGTGCTTCTACCAGCGGCCGCGCTCGGGCGAGGTGTTCAACATCGGCGGCAGCCGGCACTCGAATTGCTCCATGCTGGAAGCCATCGCGATCGCCGAGGCGCTCACGGGGCGGAAGATGAACACCAGCTACGACACGCAGAACCGGACAGGCGACCACATGTGGTGGGTGAGCGACGTGCGCCGTTTCCAGTCGATGTACCCGGAATGGTCCTACCGCTACGACATCCATGCGATCATGGAAGACATCCACGCAGGCATCGCGTCGCGCGTGCAGATCGCGGCGGAGTGAGCCCGATGCGTCGGCGCAACTTGCTCGGGGTCGAGGTCTGCGCGACGGATTACGTCGAGGCGTGCGAGGCGATCCGGGTTGCGGCGACCGAGCGCCGACCGTTCGCGGTGACGGCGCTGGCGGTGCACGGCGTCATGACCGGGGCGCTGGACAAGGAGCACCGGCGGCGGCTGAACGCACTCGACATGGTGGTGCCCGACGGGCAGCCGGTGCGCTGGGGATTGAACGCGCTGTATGGCGATGGGCTGCGTGACCGGGTGTGCGGGCCGAAGCTGATGCTCGACGTGTGCGCGATGGCCGAGCGGGAGGGCTTGCGGATCGGCTTCTATGGCAACAAGGGGGCGGTGCTCGAGGTGTTGCAGCGTAATCTGCTGCAGCGCTTTCCCAGACTGCTCGTTGCGGCCTCGATCCCGTCGCGCTTTGGCCGGGTCGACCCGGAGGAGCAGGCGGAGCTGGCGCGCACGATCGCTGCGAGCGGGACCGAGATCCTGTTCGTGGGCCTCGGTTGCCCGCGCCAGGAGGTGTGGGTGTTCGAGAACCGGTCGCGGCTGAACATTCCGATCCTGGCGGTCGGCGCGGCGCTGGATTTCCATGCCGGCAAGCTGTCGCTGGCGCCGCAATGGATGCAGGACCGCGGGCTGGAGTGGGCGTTCCGGCTCTGGCAGGAGCCGAAGCGGCTGTGGCGGCGCTACCTGCTGCTGAACCCGCTCTATTTGACGATGCTGGCGGCGCAGAAATTGGGATTGCGCCGCTATACCGCCGTGAGCGGCGGGCCCGTGCCATACGAGGGCTACGCCTGATCATTTCGTTGTAGGGAGGACCGCCGTGAATTACGTGCGCAAGCGAGTGATGGTGACGGGCGGCGCCGGGTTCCTCGGCTCGCATCTGTGCGAACGGCTGGTCGAGCAGGGTCACGACGTGCTCTGCATCGACAATTACTATACCGGGCGGCGGGACAACATCGCGCACCTGCAGGATTGCCCGAATTTCGAGATGATGCGCCACGACGTCACCTTTCCGCTCTATGTGGAGGTGGACGAGATCTACAACCTCGCCTGCCCGGCTTCGCCGATCCACTACCAGTTCGACCCGGTGCAGACGACGAAGACCAGCGTGCTCGGCGCGGTCAACGTGCTGGGCTTGGCCAAGCGGACCAAGGCGAAGGTATTCCAGGCGTCGACCAGCGAGGTCTATGGCGACCCGACGGTGACGCCGCAGACCGAGGATTACCGCGGCAACGTCAATCCGCTGGGCCCGCGCGCGTGCTACGACGAGGGCAAGCGATGCGCCGAGACGCTGTTCTTCGACTATCACCGCCAGCATCGCACTCGGATCAAGGTGGTTCGGATCTTCAACACGTATGGGCCGCGGATGCACCCGCAGGATGGGCGCGTGGTGTCCAACTTCATCATGCAGGCGCTGCGCGGCGAGGAGATCACGCTGTATGGCGACGGCATGCAGACGCGGGCGTTCTGTTTTGTATCCGACCTGATCGAGGGATTCGTGCGGATGATGGGCACCGGCGACGATGTGCTGGGGCCGATCAACCTGGGCAATCCGCACGAGATCACGGTGCGCGAGCTGGCCGAGCGGGTGATCGCGCTGACCGGTTCGCGATCGACGATCGTGCACCGGCCGTTGCCGCAGGACGATCCGATGCAGCGCTGCCCGGACATCACGCGGGCGCGTGCGACGCTGGATTGGCAGCCGGTGGTGGCGCTCGACGAGGGGTTGCGACGGACGATCACCTTCTTCGACGAGCTGCTGGCCGGGCCGCCCGGCGCGATTCGCGAACCGGTTCTGAACGCCGCCGGCTGATTTTCAGCGCACGACAGGGAGCAAAAGCAATGAACATCGGGCGCAAGGACGGACCGTTGGTGCTGGTCGCCGGCGGGGGCGGCTTCATCGGCGGACATTTGGCTTCGTGGCTGCTCGCGGCCGGCTACCGGGTGCGGATGGTGGATCGCAAGCCGTTGGCGGAATGGCACCAGCGGCTGCCGGGGGCGGAGATGTTCCGCGCCGACCTGTCGCATCCGGAGGCTTGCCAGCGTGCGGTCGAGAACGTCGGCAGGGTCTACAACCTGGCCGCCGACATGGGCGGCATGGGGTTCATCGAGACGCACAAGGCCGAGTGCATGCTGTCGGTGCTGATCAACACCAACCTGCTGCTCGCGGCGCGCCAGGCGCAGGTGTCGCGCTATTTCTTCAGCTCGTCGGCCTGTGTCTATGCCGCCGACAAGCAGGTGGCGGCGGACGTGGTGGCGTTGAAGGAAGCGGACGCCTATCCGGCGATGCCGGAAGACGGCTACGGCTGGGAGAAGCTGTTCAGCGAGCGGATGTGCGCCCATTTCACTGAGGATTTCGGGCTGGCGACGCGGGTGGCGCGCTACCATAACGTCTATGGGCCGCACGGCACGTTCGTCGGCGGACGCGAGAAGGCGCCGGCGGCGATCTGCCGCAAGGTGGCCGAAGCGATTAGCAGCGGCGGCACGTCGATCGACATCTGGGGCGACGGCGAGCAGACGCGCAGCTTCATGTATATCGACGATTGCATCGAGGGCACGCTGCTGCTGACCAATAGCAACATCACGACGCCGCTCAACGTCGGCAGCAGCGAGTTGGTCTCGATCAACGGGCTGGTCGATATCGTCGAGGAGATCGCGGGAACGCGGCTGCAGCGGCACTACCAGCTCGACGCGCCCAAGGGCGTGCGCGGGCGCAACAGCGACAACGCGATGATCCGTGAGGTGCTGGGGTGGGAGCCGTCGATCTCGCTGCGGCGCGGGCTCGAGGTGACGTACGGCTGGATCAGCGACATGGTGGGCGTGAACACCAAGACGTTCTCCTGGCCGGCGGCGACGGCGCAGATGGCCTGACAGCGGCGGGGATGGCGTGGCTGTCCCCGTTTGCATTCCGTCCGAGACGCCCCTCATGGCCCGGCTTGTCCGGGCCGTTTGCGTTTTCTGCCATGGAAAGGCGGGGATCCCCCGGACAAGCCGGAGGATGACGCAGGCCCTTGTGGCGCGTTCCCTCTCCGACCACCGTCACGATTCGCGCCGCTATGGCGTGGGCCGCCACCGCTCTGGCTCTTGGGATCGCGCTAATAGGCCGTGCTGCCGAACGCGCCGCGGACGACCGTCATGGCCAGGATCTTGGCGTCCAGCACGAGCGACCAGCCGTCGATATAGGCCAGGTCGTGTTCGACCCGGCGCTGCATCTTCTCGAGCGTATCGGTCTCGCCGCGCAAACCGTTGACCTGTGCCCAGCCGGTAATGCCCGGGCGGACCCGGTGGCGGCCGAGATAATCGTCCACCAGCGCCGCATATTGCTCGTTGTGGGCCAGTGCGTGCGGCCGGGGGCCGACCAGGGACATCTCGCCGCGCAGCACGTTGAGCAATTGCGGCAGCTCGTCGAGGCTGGAGCGGCGCAGGAACCAGCCGATGCGGGTCACGCGTGGGTCGTTGCGGCCGGCCTGCGTCACGTTGCTGTCCGGCGTCTTGTGGTCCGCCATGGTGCGGAGCTTGAGCACGATGATGACGTTGTTGTTGAAGCCGAGACGGCGCTGGCGGAACAGCACCGGGCCCGGACTGTCCAGCTTGATCAGGACCGCCAGCACGGCGAGCAGCGGCGTCACGAACACCAGCGCGAGCGAAGCGATGACGATGTCCTCCGCGCGTTTGGCGACCCGGCCCCAGCCGACAAAGGGGCGCTGGTAGACGGTCAGGACCGGTTGGCCGTACAGCAGGCCGACGGCGCGCGGGGCGAACGCGACGGGCGCGAATTCCGGGCAGAGGTGCACGTTGGTGGGGATGGTGCCGAGCTTGCGGATCACGGCATCGGCCTCGGCACTTTGGCGACCGGAGACCGTGACGATGACGTCGTCGATGCGGAACAGGCGCGACAGGGCGATGAGGTCGGCGATCGAGTTGCGCCGCGTGGCCTCGCCGGCTGGTGAGAACACGCCGACCAGGCGGACCTGCCCGCCGGAGCTCTTCTGCAGGTGCCGCGCCAGGGCCTCGCCGTTGCCGCCGAGATCGACGATGGCGACGGTGCTGGCCAGCTTGCCCCTGCGCGCCCAGTGCCAGACGCGGGCGGCGACGATGGCGCGGGCGAGCGCGAAGCCGAGCAGGGCCAGCACGTACCAGCCGATCGCCCAAGCGCGGGAGAAGTCGTCGGACATCTTGGTGAAGTAGGCCAGGCTGAGCAGGACCACGAAGACGACCGACCAGCCGCGAAAGGCGGCGCCGATGCGCAGCTCCAGCGGCGTGGCTGCGCTCCAGCGATAGGCGCCGGAGACCTGCATGGCGTTGAGCGTGAGCAGGACGGCGAGCAGGGTGGTGGAGGCGATCTCGAACGGGATGCTGACGAGGCCGTGACGGAGCAGGTAGGCGCCGGCCGAGGCGAGCAGGATGGTGGCGGTGTCGGCCAGCATCAGGGCGCCGGCCAGGAAGGTGGCCGGGTTCCCGGTGGGACCGAGGGCGCGGGCGCCGGCCTGCGCGTCCCGCCAGGTCATGGCGGCCGGGGTTGCGCTGGCCGGGCCCTTTGTTCCGGCTTTGGTCGTGCGCTCCAGCCTCGGGCTCATGGGTAGGCCTCGTCCGGCGCGATCCGAGTGGGCGGCAGCACGGCGGCGATCGTCTCCCGGACCGGTTGCTCGGTCTGCAGGCAGACGCTGCGGACCAGGGCCCGCCCGGCCTCGCGCAGGGCGTCGAGTTCGCCCGGGCTGGCCTCGAACGCCAGGGTGAGCGCTGCGGCCATGTCATGCGCGTCGAGAGCGTTGAACGCCCAGATCGGGGCGCCGGCGCGGGCGATGCCGCGGATGGCGGCGGCGCGGCGGTCGCCGAGCAGCACGAGACCGGCGGCGATGGCTTCGAGCACGGGCGGCCGCGCCTCGCCGTCGCCGAGGGCGACGATCATGATGCCGAACCCGGCGAAGGCTTCGGCCAGGCCTGGACGATCGAGCTCGCCGAGGAAGCATTGCTCGAGATTGGCCGGCAAGGGTTGCGCGGCCAGCACGCCGGCCAGGTCGCCGTTGCCGGCCCAGCAGATCTCGACCCGGCGCGCGGGGTTGTGCTCGGCCCAGGTGGCCAGGGCGGCCAGCACGTCGGACGCGCCCGAGTCCGGCGAGAGCGGGCCGACATGCAGCAGCCGGTGCGCGGCGTGGCCGTCGCGTTCGACCGGGCCGGCCAGGAACAGGTCGAGGTCGGGCGGCAGCGGCTTGAGCTGCGACGGCGCTTGCGACAGACGCAGCCGCTCGAACGCGCGCGCCACCCGCTCGCCGTCGGCCAGGTCGTCGTCGGCCAGGACGTCATCAGCCAGGACGTCGTCAGCTCGGGCGAGCGCGAACCGCGTGGACCAGGTCGTCGGCGCCGCGGCCGCGCAGAGCAGCAGGCGCGAGGATGGGAAGAGGGCCCGGTAGAGCGCGGCGGGCAGCGCGTCGGGGCTTGGTGCCTCGGCGATCACCAGAAGCGGCTGGGTGAGCATCAGACGGGCGAGCGTCAGCGCGCCGCCGCCCGGCGCCGTGCGCCACCAGCTCACGTCGGCGACCGGCAATGCCTTTCGCAGTGCCGCCTCGATGTGATCCCGCTTGGATCCAAACCCCTTGCCGAGTGCCGCCGCCCGCATCGCCAGATCCAGTCCTTGGAACGCCACTTGTTTCTGCAGGCTAACACTCGGTCTTTCCGGCCCCGAGCAGTCTTAGGGATAATGCGGAGTCTTCTGGATAACCCGGATGGATGCGCCGCTTACCGGAATTTCCGCATATGCAAACTGTCCCGCGGCGCGAAGCCGCGATAGACCTGGTGGGTGGATCAGGGGGAGCGTGGCGGTGAGCGGAATAGAACGCGCACAGTCGCCGGAACCTTCGGTGTTCGCCGCCGGGCGGCGGCTGGCGGTGTTCGCTGCCGGGCGGGGGCTGGTCGCGCGGCTCCGGTCGCGCGGCAATGGACGGTCGTTGCTGCTGTATGCGTCGATGCCGGCGCTGAGCGCGGTCAATGCGATGGTCGGCCTGATGCTGCCGATGCTGCTTGGTCCGCAGGGGTTCGGGCAGTATTCGCTGGCGGTGACGCTGTTCCAATATGGGCTGATTTTCGACCTCGGGGTCTCGCAGACGATCGACCGTCGAATCCCGATGCTGATGGCGACCGCGCCGGGGGAGCTGGACGGGTTCGCGGCCGCCGCGCTGGGCGTGCGCATGGTGATCGGCGGGCTGACGCTGGGGCTGGGCGGGCTGGCGCTGTCGGCGCTGTCGGCGAGCGGCAACCTGCCGTTCGGGTTGCTCGACGGGCTGCTGTCGCTGTCGGCGGGGCTGGCGTTCATGGTGGTGCTGGGGCCGATGTCGGTCTGGCGGGCGCAGTCCCGGCGGAGCGCGTTCGCGTCGTCGAGCGCGCTGACCGGGTTGGCGCTGGCGGTGGCGCGGCCGCTGGGGGTCGTGCTGGCCGGGATCACCGGGTCGTTCGCGGCGCTGCTGGCTTGCTACGCGGCGTTGGCGGTGGTGTTGCCGGGGCGGTATGGGGCGCCTGCGCCGACCTTGCCGCGGGCCGGGCCGGCCTTGCGCCTGGTCGGGGCCGGGCTGCCGCTGTTCATCACCTCGATCCTGTGGGCGGTCTACATGACGGCCAACCGGTGGGTGGTCTCGTTCCTGGCCACGCCGGTCGAGCTCGGACATTTCGCGTTCGGCGCGAACGTGCTGGCGCTCGTGGTCGGCATGCTGGCGATGCTGTCGCAGCTCTACTACCCGGCGATCGTGACGCGGGTCGCGGCCGAGGGGCGGCGGGCGGTGTCCGGCACGATCACGCGCGACCTGTTCAAGCTGGCGCTCGTGGGCACGGCGCTTGCGGTGGCGGGGATCGCGGCCGGGCCGAGGCTGATCGAGCTCGCCTATCGCAGCTTCGCGGGGTCGGCCGAGCCGATGCGGATCCTGCTGGTGGCGCTGCCGAGCCTGGTGGTGTGCTCGTGGTTGGTCCCGCTGGGGCTGGCGACGGCGGAGCGGCCCTGGATCGAGGGCGCGTTCATTCTCCCGGTGGCGCTGCTGGTGCTGATCGGCGCGAACTGGGCCGGGTTCCGGATGGGCGGGATCGAGGGTGCGGCGTGGGGCTCGAGCGTGGGCGGGCCGCTGCTGCTGCTGCTGCAGCTCGGCGCGTTCGTGGTCAGCGGGCTGCTGTCGCTGCGGCACGCGGGGCTGGTGCTGGCGCTGGTGGCGGGGGCGACGGCGGTGCTGGCACTACTCGTGGCCGCGGCGTAACGGGCCTACCCATAATGGTTAGCACGTTTACGCCAGGAGCGGCGGGCGTGGTTGCAGGCATTATCGTTCTGGGGCGAGCACAGTGCAGGCCCCCCCTGGGAAGTGGACCGAAGCATGTCTGACCTGTTGGTGCGCCAGGGCGCGGTGCAGTCTCTCACGGCCGGCGATCGCGGCGGCTGGCCGCCTGTGTTGCAGCTCGAGCCGGCGGCCAAGGTCCGCAAGCTGTTCCAGGCGTTCCTGCGGCGGCGCTGGCTGATCGTTTCCATGCTGGTGGCGCTGAATACGGTCTCGTTCCTCGCGGTCCAGCACATCAAGCCGCGCTACACGGCCGAGGCGAGCCTGATCATCGGCTCGCGGCAGGCGCAGGTGCTGGATCTGAAGGCGGTTCTGGCCGGGCTGAGCGGGGACGTCGAGGCGATCGAGAGCGAGGTGCAGCTGTTGCGCTCCCGCAAGGTGGTGCGCCAGGTGGTGCTGCAAGACAAGCTGGACCAGAATCCAGAGTTCAACCCGCCGCCGCCGCAGCCGGGCGTCTTCGGCATCGCGCGCGCCAGGGTCGTGGCGCTGGCGACGAATTTGTGGACGCGTTATGCGCCGCGGTCGCTGCAGAGCCCGGCGAGCGAAGCCGCCCCGCTTGCGAGCCCGGAGCCCGCGCGCACCCGCGACCCGATCGCGATCACGATCGATAACGTGCTGCGCCGCACCTCGATTTCGCCGAAGGGGCATTCGCGCGTGGTGACGGTATCGTTCGAGGCCGGCGACCCGGTGCTGGCCGCCAATGTCGCCAACGACCTGATCAACACCTATATCGCCAACCAGCTCTCGGTGAAGCGCGAAGCGACGGC
>JAABUZ0100005148.1_pt1 | contig 17410 bp, 14 predicted proteins | sample 5562091 | NCBI WGS metagenome assembly JAABUZ01 (sample SAMN12813069, study PRJNA571459) | rock metagenome | isolation source: Antarctica rocks | place: Antarctica: Victoria Land, Linnaeus Terrace sud | collected 2015-12-21
GTTTCCGCATCTGGTGCTCTTCCTTCGAATCCAGGGGCGCGCGGGCGAACAGGAGTTTGGGCATGGTGGCCTCCTTGTGCCACCAACATACGCCTATCCGTACCTCTATTGAGGAATGGAGCACTAGCGCGCCGAGCGTCAATCGAGAAACTAATTCCGGCCACGGCAGATCATATCGGGCGGCGTATGCCGTAACATGCCCGTCGGCCATGCTCGCTGTCACCCACTCGACAGGAGGCGGCAGTACGCCAGTCACAATGTCGTCCGGGACCTCGGATCCCAAGGCAAAGGTGGCGTAACCCGCTACGTGTTCCTGAGCACGTTCGGCATCAAGGATGACCGCGACAGCTGCGCCTCGTGTTGCCAGATGACACTGGAACCGCGAAGCGGATAAATAGGGCGAGATGTGCAGTGCAGGATAGCCCCCACCGTCCGGTGGATGAGCCGTGAGACGGGCGTACTCTTGGCGGTATATGCCTACATAAGCCAGCAAGTATCGAGCTGCGGCCTCTGCAGTCGCAGAATTAGCGGCAGGTCGACCATTGTTCTGTATTTTGGTTGTCCTCTTCTGGTCTCGCTGCTCTCTGCGGCGCTCAGCCCGATTTGCCATTTGACACCCTTCGATGATTGGCGCTTGACCTAAGTGACTGCTGCTTGCCTACGGTCGCGCTAGAGGCCCACATAGGCAACGGCATTCTCCTGAAATAGTGAGCCTCTCCGAATATACCGCCGAACCATCATTACGCTCTTGTGCTCCGTCTGCCTCATGGTCGACCGCACCGGCGCACCGCTTGCGGCCGCCGCGGTGGCCAGTCCGGCTCGCAATGAATGCCCCGCATAGGTGGAGGGATCCAGCCCAGCCCGCTCCGCCGCCCGTTTGAGGATCAAAGCCACCGCTCGATCGGTGAGCCGACCGGCCTGCACCTGGTCACGGCGATTCACGCCCCGAAAGATTGGCCCCTCCGAGATCCCGGCAGCCTCACGCCAGGCGCGGAGCGTTCGCACCGGACAGGTCTCGGGATGCTGGCCGTGTGGGATCCCCACCTCACGCCCGGCGCCCTCCTGGTCGGTCTTACTCTGTCGCACTATGATGCGCAATCCATCGCTACTCCCCTGAAGGTCAGCGACATCGAGCGCCACCAGCTCCGACCGACGGAAGCCGCCCGCGAATCCCACTGTAAAGGAGTGCTCGATCGCGCAGCCCGGCGAGCGTGTTATCGGGACAGGTCGCCAGGAGTCGATGCAGCTCAGCGGTCGCCACCGGTGTTTTCTGGGTGGGGGCGGTGCCGAGGGTGCGACGGATGCTCTGCATGGTGGTCCGGACCAACCAGTCGCCGGTGGGGGAGGGCGTGTGGCCAGCCAGCTGGTGTGCCTGGGAGATGGCGGGGAGTCGTCACTGGATGGTAGAGGGTTTGGCGCCTAGCTCAGCCAGCGCGCTGATGTAGAGCGAGACCGTCTGCGGCGTGGCCAGAAGGGGAGCGACCGCTTGGTCGGCGCACCAGGCTTCAAAGTCGTGGAGATCGGAACGGTAGGCGCGCAGGGTGTTCTCCGACTTGCTGGCCCGGACATGGGCACGGGCGGCATCCTCCAGCAGTCGGCAAAGCGTCAGAGAGTCTGCTGGGACAGTGGTCAGGTCATGGGACATGGTTCAAGAATAGCCTGCTGCCTACCGATACTGTTCTGAGCGTGTTGATAAAGTCGGCCCTAGGACGGTCAGAGGGCCGGCGTCGGGTGCCGTACCCAACTGCGGCCGCGCTTCCAGAGCACCAACAACTCGATCCAGGTGACCAGCGCAGAAATGACGCGCGTATCCTCGTCCATGAAGGGGACCGGAGCCGCCATTCCGGAGACCGGTGTGAGGCCTCGACCGCGCTGCCTGAGTAACCGTTTGAGATTCTGTGCAGCCGCGATCATCAACGCTTCCACATTGACGCGCCAGAGGCGGCGCAGCCGGAACCGTCGTAACCCGTGCCAGAGCTTGGCCTCGGCAAACAGCGGTTCGGTCCAGAGTTTCCGCTTCCGCATCGCCCTTTCGTATGCCTCGGTCCGGTGATACGCCCGCACGCGATCGAGGTAGTCTTCGTCGATGTGCCGGTTGATGCGTCGCCCTTCCTTACTCGAGGTGCACTGGGCTCTGAGTGGACAGACGTTGCACACCGTGTGATCGGCGTGGTAGACGATCGTGCCCTCGGTGTACTTGGCAGTCTCACGCCGGAGTGTCTCTCCATTGGGGCAGCGGTAGGTGTCCGTCTCCGGATCATAGGTGAAACGGGACGCGCCAAAGTATTCGGTTCGCTTGTCCCAATTCGGTAGGGGCGTCTACATTGCGATTCCCGCATCCTCGCTCGGGATGATGTGCTCGATGGTGCCGAAGGTCGTGTCGGCTGCGATCTGGTCGGGCCAGAGCTTCCAGCGGAAACAGGTCTGCCAGAGAAGATCGAGCATCACCTGGTTCTCCATCACCTCACTTGGCGTCACCAGAACTCTGAGGATGATGCGCGCTCGACCGCCATCGGTCAGGTAATGATCGTGATAGCCCATCTGCAGGGCTCCTCCCATCCTGGCTCGCATCGACGTTGCGTCGGGATCAGTCGTGCTCATCTGGAAGTCGGCCACCCGGCGGTAGCTTCCATGCTGCACGTCTCGTTCTTGCTCTCCACCCTCGGCCATCCAGTCGTGCCGCTTGGCGTTCTGCTCGGCAAGATTCAACCGCGGATCGACCGAGAGCTGAGTTGACTCGGCCATCTCCCCAGGCCGTTCGTCGTTGCGCTGCTCGTCGTCCGCATGCTGACCCGCACCATCCTGACCTTCATCACCCGCAGCCTCAAAGAGATTCCGAAGGTGCTCGTCGACAGCGAAGCGCGGCTTCATGGAGTTGAGGGAGGCGTTGGCCTGGACCTTGGTGGCGTCAATGTAGAACTCCTTGCCCCACACGAGACCGGCGTCGACGCACTGCTCAACGATGGCATCGAAGAAGCGACGGAAGACCTCGAGCCCATACCGTTCCCGGATACGGGTGAGCGTCGAATGGTCGGGCAAGGTCTCATCGAGTCCGTATCCCACATACCAGCGGACGCTCAGGCGATCAGCAGCCAGGCGCATGAGCTGTCGCTCAGAGCGCAGTCCCTCCAGGTATAGAACAAGCAGGAGCTTGAAGAACACAATGGGGTCGACACTCGGCCGGCCACGCTCGGCATAGCAGTCCTTCACCCAGTCGCGGACGAAGGAGAGATCGAGCGTCTTGTCCAACTGGCGATAGAGGTTGTCCTTGGGGACCAATGCGTCGAGGGAGACGAGGACGGGACGATCAGCAGCGCGGGAGCGTGTGGGACCGAGCATGAGGGAGGCCTCGGTGACGGTGAGATGCTACGGAAACAGCATTGTCGTTCACGCAATTCTGCGTGCGCCTCCGACGGCGGATGCAATCCCCGGCCCTCGTCACTGGCCCACCCTTCCGTCGATGCACTCGCGCAACAGGTCGGCGTGCCCGCAGTGACGCGCGTACTCCTCGATCCTGTGCACCATCAGCTCCCGAACTGCGATCCCGCGCTTCCCCAGACGCTCGCTCAGATCGGGGTGCTCGGCGAGCGCGGTGTCGGTCGCGGCCTGCTCGCGCGCCAGAGTGGAGTACGCAGCGTCAACCTCGGCCTGCTCGGCGACGGCTCCGTTGAAGTCCGCGTCACGCTCGCCGTACAGCTTCGGGAGTGGATCACCGTCGCTGATCCAGTTGCGCCAGTCCCGTTCCACCTCGGCGAGGTGCCGATGCAGGCCCAGCAGCGACATCGTCGACGGCGGAACCGACCGACGGGCCAGTTGCTCCGCATCCAGCCCTTCGCACTTCATCCGCAGGGTCATCCGGTAGTGCGTCAGGTAGTCCTGCAGCGCCGCAAGCTCGCCGTCCGGACTGACTCCTTCGCTGTTGCGGGGGTCGTCGTTCGGGTCAACCCACATGTCGGGGTAGATGGTTGCCTGGCTCCATCGTGTGCGTTGGTCAGTCACGCGTCCATCTTAGTCCGCGGGGGCTCAAGCTGGCCAGCCTAGAGCTAGACGCACACGGCCGTCGATCGACTTACCATCACCACACCGGAGATCACTCCTCCACCACTCGGCGAGACGTCATCTCCTTTCGGGCGCTGAAAAGCACGTAGCGGCCGGATCCCGAAAACCGTTTCACCTTGTGTGAGAGTCGATCAGCCAGCCGGGGTCAGGCCAGTTGCCAGGAGCAATCAACGCGCTTTTATCAACAGGCTCTTCCCCTTATGAGAACCACCCCAACGCCGTTTTGCCTTTCGACAGCCAATCTTGAGATATCTTTGACGCTGAATCTTCAGCGATATTTGGCACATACTTTGGGAGCGGAAGTCCCTGCGACTCGCGGATACAATCCCTGACGAAGCGACTTGAGACACCCCAAGTCACGGATGAGCGCCGAAGGCGGCTGGCCCCTGTCTCGGTTTATGGTGGTAGGAGTCCATGCTTGCTCCTCTCCCGTATCTTGACGAGGCCACGCGGATGAATGAACCGGTTATTGGCATGCTCTGGGGCAGCTTTCCGTGCAGAGAACCTCCCAGAAAATTTGGAAAGTTGCTGAGTTGGGGATCTGTTGCTCGCACCTTCACACGCTCGTTGAGTATCGCCGGTAGGGTCGTCCCATACCAGCCACCACAAGAGAGTGCGTCAAAAGATGAGCAGCAGCAAGCTCTCGCGTCGTTTCTGACCTCGATCGACATTCTGTGGGCGGACTTCTACCCCGCCACCGGACCCGCTTTGCGCCTACGCTCCGAACTCGACCTTGCCTGTCCGGCTATGCTCGTTGCAGGCGGTACGTTCCCGAAGGGAGCAGAGGCGCTGTTGTTTCCTTGGCAGCATCTACTCCGTTCCGACGACGCACTGCTGTTCTCCTGCCGAGCCGACCAGGACATGTGGCGCATGCTTGTTGAGTGGGCTGCGCTGCGTCAGTACGTGATCCCGTGTCCGGTGGACCTTGAAGTATTCCATCCGGGGTCGGACGTAGACAAAGCTGTGGCACGCGCGAAGTATGGACTTCCCGTTGACTCTCCCGTTCTTCTGTATGTTGGACGCCGCAATATCCAGAAGAACCTCCATTCCCTCCTCTGCTTGTTCGCCAAGGTACGCGAAACTGTGCCAGATGCGCACCTCTGCCTGGTCGGAGAGGATGACGACATCCGACTGGCCGAGTTCGCTGCCCGCAACACCGGGTATCGCCTATGGCTTGAGTCGCTGGCAGACCACCTTGACATTGCCGATGGAATCACAATCCTCGAACCGCTTTTCGGTGACGATCTTGCCGAGGTCTATCGCGCCTCAGACATAGTCGTGAATCTGAGCGTGTACCATCGCGAAAACTTTGGCTTATCACAGGCCGAAGCCCAGAGTTGCGGGGTGCCGGTTGTCTGTTCCGATTGGGGGGGCTTCAAGGACGTTGTCATACACCGCCAAACCGGATTCCTGGTGGATACTGTTATCTCCAAGCACGGCGTGCGCGTTGATTGGCAAGCAGGGGCCTACTACGTGATTCAACTGCTGAACGACGACCGTCTACGTACTGAGATGGCGGAACGTGCAATGGTTTGGGCACAGGACGAGTTCGCGGTCTCTCGGATCGGCAGCAAGCTGGGACACGTCGTGAAAGACCTTTGGCACCCCGATGCAGGGACATCCCGCCGAACGCTCGGGGTTGCGTACAAACCAAGTGCCTTCGCGCGCCAATACGAGGAGCACAAACGGACCTGCGGGTGGTATACGGACGGAAGGATGGAGTCGACAGGCGCCGCTCGGCGGTATCCTCCCATGTTTGAGGGCGCACACTACGCCCTCTACGAAACCCTGATGCGTCCGTACGCGACCCAGTTGGCTGCAGATCTGCAGCTCAACGGGATCCAGCTTTGGTGGATTCCGTACTATCCGGCTGATGTCCAGCTTGACCCCATCCGACATATTGCCCGCGACCACGATCCGATCTGGCCGCATGAGCGTCACCTGGACCCCCGAGAGTGGGAAGTGTGCCGGCGAATCGATGGAGCTTCCTCGGTACACGGAGTTACACAGGCACTCAACTCCGGCTCCCTTTCCGTCGATTCATCGGAAAGCACATTGATCCTATGGCACCTGTTCATGGAGGGGTTCATTCTGTTCGATGCATCGAGCGGTGGAGGGAACGGCGCTGAATCACCATATGAAGCAACTGTCCCGGATCACCATTGGGGGAAGGGTACGATCCACTCAGCAACTGCTCGAAGATCAGCCCCAATATAAGCTGGCGGCGTGCGTAGCCTCTCGGCAGAAGCTGCACCCTGGCCAGTAAGTACCAGGCAGCCCTTCATCCTCATACGCTGTGCGGCCTCCATGTCATCCACGGAATCGCCGACGACATACGAGTGGGAGCAGTCAGTCACATGATCACGGGCCGCTTGACGGTAGAGGTCGGGGTTGGGTTTCCCGCAGAGACACCCCGAGTGGAATCTGTGGGGGCAAATATACAGACCGGCAAAGGAGGCGCCAAGTTCATCTGCACGCTGGGAGAACGAGGTGAACCAACAGCGGAAAGTAGCTTCAGAGTAGAGTCCCTTCGCGATGCGACTCTGAACCGTTATCACAGGACAGAGAAAGCCGGCATCATTAAGGACAGCGACGGCTTCGAGCGCGCCGGGGATCGGCGTGTACAGTTCCGGCGCCTCTACCTTAATAGGCATCACCAACGTGCCATTTAGATCAAGAAAAGCTGCCCGATGTTGCATGCTTGATTATCGTAGAGCCATTCCTCCACTGAGCCCTGTGTCCGGAGCGCCAGAAAGCACTGAAAAATCAGGGCCCACCCGCATTTTCGGTGACAGAGGGCGAGTTTTTCTGCTGGTTGGCTTGGGCTTTTCCCCGCGTTCCGTAGGCTGGAGCGCCTCATCCGGGGCGAGCCGCGCTAGGTATACAGCACCTCGGCGCCGATGGGCAGGAACCCGGCACTGAGAATGGCACGCGTAGAGGCAATGTTACGGACCGCCACCTGCATGAACACGCTCTCGCCAGGAGCGATGAGATGGCGCGCGGCAACCGCGAGAGCACACCCGAGTCCCCGATTCCTGGCTGCAGCATCAACCTGGAAGCCAGCTTCCCAGCGGTCCCCCAGTCCTCGCCCAATTGTCAGACTGCCATTGCCATCGTCCATCTGGTAGGCGCGAATGTCGCGGCGGTAGTGGAGAGCACGGGCGATACGCGGGTGATAGGGAGGCAGATCAAGACAGATGAGAGGTGCCTCAGGCGGACCGGCGAGTGCGGGAGCGCACAGAACCAGGCAGTGGGCGCCGTGGTGGAGACCCAGGTGCTCGGCCAGGGCTGTCAGAAAGTCAGGGCTGATCGGAGCGATGAGGTCGCCCGGCGGGCAGCGTTTGACCACCCAGGCCGGATCAACGTCGGCTGCCACGACATGGTGACCGGTGAAGGCGAGGACCGCAGCGGCCGGGCGCTCCGGCGCCAGCACCACGTCGGTGCGCAAATCCTGCTCGGGAAAGACTCCACAGGCGATGTTCGCGAAGAGTGGCGTGAGCGGATGGAGTCGGTGGTTCATAACTGCGGTATGGGTAGCACAGCGAGGCTGGCGGGTTCCGAATGGCTCGTACTGGAGCCGCCGGCAAGGCTGCTCTTGCCGCCGGGTAGTGCAGGGACGAGCCGCGTGACCAGATTCCAGAGCCGGCCATTGGCCACCAGCCACCGTACGCCATTGACGGCAAGTCCTCCACCGGAGCCCCCCCGGCCCGACCTCAAAGGCATGTTCACTGGAGCCGTTCGGGCGGATGAAAGCGAGCCAGGCAGGTCCAGCAAGGCTCAGACCACCGGAGCACACACCGAACGCTGTGCGGTAGTCCTCGATGGCGTTGATCGTCCCGACCAACTGGTGAATCGCGCCGCTGCACTGCATCGTTACGCGACTGATATGAGGCACTGTCTTCCCCTGCACGATGGAAAACCGTTTAAGCACGATGCTGACCCGGCTGAACTGGCCATGCACGTAGGCTCGAGCCGGACGGGGTGGCAGCAGGATCGCCTCCACACCATAACCGAGGTAGGTGCCACCCGAGGGCGTGCTGCCGAACGAGATATAGACGGATATCCGAGGGTTGCGCACTGACTACCAGCCCCGCTGTACCCTGCGTTTCAACCTTAATCCGGGACGGAGCGGTCGTGATCGCATCGCTTGGCTCGAAGCCCGCCCGTCTCCCTGCTTCCCCGTCGCGCCGCAGGTCACCCTCTATGTGATCGACGATCTGCTACTGGGCAGATGCTATGTTAGCTGTTTCTCCCATTCCGGCCAACGTAGAGGAGATGTCGCGACGCCCCAACTATCGTCTCGTCGGAACTCACCTCAAATAGCAGGTCGAGCCACAGATCACGGTGGGGCGCTTGGAGTTTGTTGTAGCTCTCGTCGTCAGCTGAGATCGCTGGCTCAATGCCGGCAAGAACGATCGTCCGGAGGCCGAGCGCTTCGTGCAGTTCCCTGATCTCCGCGACCCGAGCAAAGTACCCTCGAAAGCCACCTCTGGGCGAAGCGTCCGGACGTCTGCCTGTTACAAGAAGGGAGCGTACTTCCTCTGCTTGCTCGATCCACCCCGGCGTCCGGCTCATCAGGTCGCCGAGAACACCCAGTCGGCTGAGGAATGTGGAGAACAGCGGACCGCCGCTGCGGAGATGGTCAGCTGCCTGGCGTACTGCTTGCCGCCGATCCTCCTCGAGAACCAGATGGTACAGGGGACCCATCAACAGCACAGCGTCGAATGCCGAGTCTGGCACGGCATGGAGATCCCGGGCGTCAGCGGCGATCAGTTGTGCCTGTCCGTCGAGTCCCTCCGCAGCGAGGCGGTCCCGGCATCGTTCCAGTAGGGCCACTGATAGATCGACTGCGGTAACTGAATAGCCGAGCCGGCAGAGCGGAAGCGTGTATCTTCCTGTTGCCGCCCCAATTTCCAGGATGGACCCGGATGGTGGCAGGTACTGGGCCATGTACCGCCAGGTGACGTCGTACTCAAGCGGATGCCTGTCGAGGCGCGTGTTCTCCTCCTCGACGCTGCGGTCATACAAAGCCGCTATGTCACTGATATCGTCTGCCACAGCCGTCTCCAGGAACCTGAACTCCCAGGAGCATATACCGCCTGATTATGCTGCACCGTTACCTGACGCCGATTCCCCGCGAATCGGATTCGTTTTCCCACTCCAGTATGGTATGGAGATGGGACGGCACGCGCTCCAGGACCCAGTTCGTGCCGCTCTCTTTCGAGTGCCCCTGACCGGTCGCGAGCGTGACCCATACACGCGCCACGCTTAGGACCGCGTAGGTCTGGGTGAGCCGAGAGTCGCACTCGTCGAAGTCGGCGAGGATCGAGTGCACGTAATCCGCCCAAGGCACCGGAGATGACATCTGCTGGGTGGGCGGACCCCACACCTGGACATTGTGTATTGGGCGCGCAAAACCGCTGAGAAGCGCTGGGGACAACAGGCATGATCTGCACGGCCCACGCCGGCCGGCGGCTGTGGAATGTCGGATCGGCCCTGATCACGCTGGGCGCATGCGGTGATACAGTGGGACATGGAAGTAGATGGGCTGATCGGTATCTCGGTGCGGCAGAGCATGCCTATGATCATGCCGTGTCCTCGTCTGCTTCCGCCCGAGACCTAGACAGTCGATTCGGAGCAGACGAGGCACCTCGAGCAATCGAGGTGCTTTTTTATTTGGAGGGGCTGATGGATGAGTACATCGCGATTTTTACCGCCTGGCCGTACGCGAACGGTGATCTCCACCTGGGGCATGTGGCGGGTGTGTACTTGCCGGCGGATATCTTTGCCCGGTATCATCGCCTGCGCGGCGATCGTGTTCTTATGGTCAGTGGGAGCGATACGCACGGCACACCGGTCGCTGTAGAAGCGGGGAGACTCGGTATCTCTCCGCGAGAAGTGTCCCAGCGCTACCATCACCGGTACCTCCGTGACTGGCAGCGCCTCGGCATCGGCTTCGATCATTTTACCCATACCGACACAGCGCATCATCGCGCCGTCGCGTCCGAGATCTTCGCGCGTCTTTATACAAACGGAGCAATCGTTCCCGGTAACAGCACTCAGGCGTTCTGCGAAGCGGACAACCGCTTCCTTCCGGATCGCTACGTCGAGGGTACCTGCCCGCACTGCGGCTTTTCCTCGGCGAGAGGCGATCAGTGTGACAACTGCGGCCGACTGCTTGACGCCGTCGACCTTGTTCAACCACGATGCCATCTTTGTGGCGCTACACCTGGGTTCCGGGAGAGCTCTCAGTTGTTCTTCGATCTGCCGGCATTTCAGAATCGACTGGTCAGGTACCTTACACGCCAGGAGCACTGGCGTGCGAACGTCCGCGCCTTCGCCCTGAACTTCGTGGAGAGTGGGCTGCAGCGACGGGCAGCAACCCGTGATCTCGATTGGGGTATTCCGGTTCCGGTCGATGGTCTTCGGGACAAGGCCATTTATGTGTGGATCGAGGCCGTCATGGGATACCTCACGGCCAGCATGGAGTGGGCGCGCGGGCAGGGAGATGAGAACGCTTGGCGCCGCTGGTGGGAGAAGGACGACGCCCGGAGCTATTACTTCATCGGCAAGGACAACATCCCCTTTCACGCGATCATCTGGCCGGCTGAACTGATGGGATACAACTCCGCCCTCAACCTGCCGTACGACATTCCCGCGAACGAATTCCTTACCCTCGAGGGCCGGCAGTTCAGCACGTCACGCCACTGGGCAGTCTGGTTGGCAGATGTCCTCGACCGGTATGATCCCGACGCGCTGCGGTATTACCTGACGGCGATTGCTCCGGAGACCGCCGATACGGATTTTACCTGGCAGGGCTTCGTCGACCGGAACAATAACGAGTTGGTGGCCGCATGGGGCAATTTGGTGCAGCGGGTCGTTACCTTCGCGATCAAGAACTGGCAGGGAGAGGTCCCGACTCCCGGACCTCTTCGTCCTGTCGATGTTGCTTTGCTTGAAGAGATCGACCGGGGCTTCGAGGCGGTCGACGCGCTCTATGCCGAGACACGGTTCAAGGCGGCCCTGAGAAAAGCAATGGAGCTGGCTCGCACTGTGAACCGGTATCTAGAGGAATGCGGTCCCTGGTTCGAGATCAAATCCGATCGCGAGTCGGCCGGGACGACTATCTATACCGCACTCCGCGCCATCGACTCGCTTGCTCTGCTCCTGGCACCCGTGTTGCCGTACAGCAGTGAGCGGGTACAACACGTCCTTGGGCACGATCGCCCGCTCTTCGGCTCGATTGAATTGGACGAGGATGTACTCACGTACCGACCGACCGAGGGAGAGAGGGACGCCGCTCGCTGGCAACCAAGCCAGTTGCGGTCCGGGAAGGTGCTGCGTCCACCGGAGAGGCTGTTCAGCAAGCTCGACGATAAAGTCGTAGGTGAGGAACGGGATAGGCTTCGCGCCGTGTAGAACGCGAGTGTGTGTGGGCTAGCTTAGTTTCCATTGCAAAAGGCGCAACCAGGACTACGACACCACTAGATGTAGACGTGCGAGCGCCCACGACCGCGACAGCTAGACGTACCGCACCGCGCCGGGGGGTTTTGCAATGGAAACTAGTACACAACCACAGAGAAGATAATAGGCTAAGCGAGGGTGGCAATCTGGCCCCGGAACACCCGCCGGGCCGACATGAGGGGTATATGGATCGCGTCAGAGCACGCGTGGTGGCCGAGCAGGGGCAAGCGATACCAGCGGATGTTTTGGAGAGCTTGCACAGGCCAAGATCACCCGAGTAACGGCACCTGCGGGACATGTTCCCTGTCACTACTGGGCGGGCGACTGGCACAGACGTTTCTGCCCCCGCGCGGTTCTGGGAACACTCGTTCGACATCGATAAACTTGGAGGCGGGAGTTCGATGCCATGCCAGACGAGAATGACGAGGGGAGCGCTGCAGCAAGCCCGTACTCCACAGGCGGGGGCGGCACGCGCCTTGAGCACCGCCTCGGGACGGTGCTGCTGGTTCGTCTTCTCACCGCTGAGCCCATTCTCGAGTTGGGCGAGCGAGCGCCGGTTCGAGTCGCGTTCCTACAGTCCCCGGCGACGAGCGTGGATGATCTCGTCGCCACGGCGTCGGATGCGGGCGGGACTTGCATTCGCCTTGACATCGCTGTTCGCCGCTCGCCGAAGTTCATTAAGAGCGATAAGAAGACCAAAGACCTGGTTGCGGCGCTGGTTCAAGCGGATCTCGACGCTGAGCGCATTTCCGAGCCACTCGTCGAGCGCCGGCTCGCGGTCGCCGTCTCGGGCCGGCAAACGCACGCACAGGAGATCGCCGAGCTGGCGGTTGTTGCTCGAGGTCAGTCGACAGCCGAGGAGTTCGTCGAACTCATTCGCACGCCGCGGAAGTTCGCGGTCCACAAACGGCTCGATCATCTCATCGATATGGTCGCCGCCGCCCTGGTCGAGATCTCCGACGAGGACGTGGGAACTCCCGAGCACCGATGCTGGAGCCTGCTCCGCCGGCTGTGGATCATGCAGGTCGACCTGGAGCCCGGACACGAGGACGACTGGACCCGCCTGCTAGGCGACCTGAAGCCCGTGGCGCTCGTGCCATCGAATGAAGCGGCAGTCGCTCTTCGCGACCGGCTCGAGCAGCTGTCAGCTGAACTAGCGCGAAGCGCCGGAGTCGTCAACGCCGCATCGCTGCGTCAACGGCTCCACGGCCACATCCGTGCGGACGCGCACTTACCGCCGGCTGGCTGGGCGCTGCTGCTCGAACTCGACGAGCAGGCCCGCTTGTCAGTGGCTCGTTCGCTCACTGGGGCCGGATCGACGTCGTTGACATTTCCACGTCGTGCGATCCGCGAGGAACTTGCAGCGGCGATGGCGGTCGACAGCGACCTCATCGTCAAGGGCGACTCCGGCGTAGGCAAGAGCGCCTTGGTGATGGACGCCATCGAGCCGGGCGAGTTGGGCGTGAGCCGTCAAGCGATTGCGCTCAACTTGCGGCACCTACCAACCAACCAACTCGAGCTGCTTGCACTGCTCTCCACTCCCATCGAGGAACTCTTTTCGGAGTTGACTGCCCCCGACCGCCTACTCGTGATCGACTCGGCAGAGGCTGCCGCCGAACACCACGGAGAGGTCTTCTCTTACCTGCTTCGCAGTGCTCGGGGCGCGGGCCTCAAGGTGATCGCCATCGCCGCGACCGAGGGAGCCGGCTCCGTCACCCAGTTGATGACATCAGGGCCGCGCGAAGTTCTAGTTCCAGGGCTCGACGACGACGAGCTCGCTACCGCAGCTTCGCAGATGCCTGTCCTTCAGCGATTGGTCGACAACCCGCGCGCTCGCGAGCTGCTACGCCGGCCAATCGTCATCGACCTATTCACGCGAGCCGACGACCCCGGCTTGCCTCTCAGCGAGGCGCAGGCACTCAACCACATCTGGCATCACCTTGTGCGAAATGACGACCGGCATAACTTGGGAGCGCCCGACGCCCGCGAGCAGGTCATGCTGCGACTGGCAGCTCACGCCGTGCAGAAAGGTGATGTCGACGACCTCCTGGCAACACTGGACCACGCCGCAGTCGATGGACTCCGACGGAGCGGGCTGCTCCTCCCCGCTAGCGACCTGCCATGGGAACGCGTGCCCGCGTTCAAGCACGATCTCGTGCGCGCCTACTCGGTCGCGCGATTGCTTCTCGCAGAGCGCGACCCCGCAGCTGCCTTAGCGATGATCGGGGCGCCGCGGTGGACTTTGGTGTCGGCGCGTCTTGCCTCCGAGGTCGTGCTCTCCGTGCCCGACGAGCCGGCGCACCCCCGGGCCGGGCGATTCGCCCGGCTCCAAGCCGGCTTCGATGCGATTGCCGCCGCTGGCGCGGGCGAACGATGGTCGGATGTCCCGGCCGAAGCGCTCTTGGCAATACCGGAAGGGGCCGATCTGCTCAAGGACGCATGGCCGACGCTCCTGGGCAACAACTCGCAAGGCCTGGCCCGCTTGATCCGCGTCCTGCACGGCCGTCACCAGCCGAGCGGGATACTCGACGTAATCATCGCCGAGCCGGTGATTTCACGACTGCTCGAAGCAGGCACGCCACCGAGACTGGCCAAAGAAGTCGATATTCTGATCCGCGACTGGCTGCGAGCGCACGTGCTGCAGCGGACACCTGCCGGGGAACCCACACGAGTCGCGTTACGCGACACCATCCTCGACCGCTGCGCCGAGAACGAGCGTGCACTCGACGAACAACAAGCCCTCCAACAAGCCGAACTGGCTGCACGGACGGCGGATGAGATCGCGGCTGACGAAGAGCGACGCAGGAAGTTCGCTAGCGTCAGCAGCGTCTCAATGTCGCGACGACGACGCCGACGGCCCGAACCCGCGCGACACCGCCCATACCAGTGGATCCACGACACCCAGGTTGAGCATCTCGCTCTGCTGGGACCGGACCTTGGGCCGGGAGGCGAGGCGATCCTACGACGTATCGCCGAGGACGAACCGCACTCGCTCGATCACGCCGTCGAGCCGATGTTCGCCGGACAGAGCCTCTCTGCCTATGACCCCAAGCTCCTCATCGACCTCGCGGCCGCGTACTACATCGAAGAGGAGGACGAGGACGAGGACGGCTTCGGATGGTCCGGTGGGTGGCTCGACGACGGCATCCGCCATCACCGATTCGCAGGAGTGGGGGCACCGCTTGCATCCTTCACGCAGGGGCCCTTCCTTTCCCTCTTCCGAGCCGACTACCTCGGCGGTGTCACATTCCTGAACCGGATGCTCGACCACGCGGCTCGACACCGCGTCCGCATCCTCTCGAAGCACGCCTACAGCTCCCCCGCTGAGGAAGATCGTGCCGATACAAGGCACGTTCTCTCCATCTCTGGGGAGCCGCGCGAGTACGTTGGTGATGAGCACGTCTGGCTTTGGTACCGGGGCACGGGTGTCGGACCATATCCCTGCATGAGCGCGTTGCAAGCGCTCGAGTTCGTAACCGAGGAGTGCATCCGCGCCGGCGTTCCGCCCTACGTCCTGACGACAATCATGCTCAAGGGCGCGCACAGCTTGGCAATGCCGGCGCTCGCCCTCGGCGTGTTGGTTCGGCACCTCGAGGTCGCTGGCGAGGCCATCGATCCGTACCTCGTGGAGCCGAGGGCCTGGCACCTCGAGTTCTCACGGGTGATCAATGAGCACATGATCGGCTTGGCAGCGCGGATCCCAGAGCTCTCTAATCCCGAGCGCCGGGGATGGAGCCTCCGTGAGGTGAGCATGATGCTGACGTTCCGTGCGGAAGGCGAACGCATCGCGCGTCTAAAGGCGCTGGGCGAGCAATTGCTGGCCAACGCCGTCGCTGAGGTTGGTGACGACTCGTCAGCCGATGCGCGTGAGCATCTCGCCGCTGTTCGAAACTGGGCCTCGGCGCTCGACCGCGCCGCATACGAAGTGAAACTAGATGACGACAGGCTGCTGATCCAGCAGGCAGTTGATGCCGAAGTCGAGCAAGTGCTCGGCGGCACGAACGCTGATCTGCGTCGAACCAACGACGCCATCGGGCTGGTAGTTCGACACGGGCACGTGCGCGACAACGGCGGCAGCGCCCCTGACATCGAAGCCGATGCGCTCGCCGCCGACATTGCCCTGGCGAGACAGCTGCTGGACGACCCTCTTCAGTCCGTGAGCTTCTCGGTGGACGGGCCCGTCGCGGCCGCGGCCTCAGCGGTCGAACTGCACCTCGCCGGCCGGACCGTCGTCTCTGACGACGACCTGGCCTGGAGCGCGACGGTCCTCCTTCAAGTCGCGGCGGGCATTCCTGAACACACGGACGATCTCTTCGACAACTCCTACTTCCCCCAGGGCGCCGATAGGTCTGCCGCGCGATCACTGCCGTACCTCTTGCTGCCAGCGGCACGTGACCTGCGAACGACCCTTGGCGTCCAGGGACCCGATGATGTAAACGATCTCATCGAACTCAACCGCGCTGTCTCTGTAAGGGCCGTGAGCGAGGTGCGACTTGCCTACGCCCGCGCGCTCGACGCCGTATGGAGCGCGCCTTGCGACACGGCACACCTACACGGCCGCTGCCATCACCGCATCGCCTTCGATCTCGTCACGGAGTCTTTCTTGGACTCAGTCGTGGGTTCGTGGAACGCCGAGGCGCAGCGACGGTCGGTCGTCAGCCTCGACCCCCCCGAGGCGAGCTCGCTCGATGCCTTGAACGGAGACGACATCTACGTTGAGAGGCTCACGCCCGCGCTACGAGCGATGGGAGCTGCGGCCATCAGTTGTGCGTGTTGCAAGGAGGGCGCCCAGGCGGCGCTGCGCGCCCTCCTTGCAGCGCATCAGCGCGTGATGCTGGCCTACGAACACGGGTATCACCACAGCCACAGCGACTCGCTCGTGGCCGCACGGGCAGCCCTGTGGCAGGTGATCGACAACCGCGATGAGGTTGCGCTCGAGTACGTCCAGAACTATGTCGCGAACGCCCGGGTTCTGGCCGAAGGACTACAGGCCCTGGCGGCAGCGGCGGAGGAGCGGGCGGAAGTCGGCCAGCACGCCAACCGGCTCTGGCCGAACATCATGGACTTAGTACTCGACGCGGCGGAGGCGAATCCGGAGCTCTTCACGGATCGCACCTGGGGGGACAAAGCCGAAGCAGCTCTGATGCCGAACCCTGCCGCCGAAGGGCGTTATCTCACGATCGAACTGGCGGGACAGCCGTACCGCTGGCGAGACCCTCTCACCTGGGAGCCCCAGGTGGATCGGTGGCTAGGAGCGATCCTCCGCACTCGTATGAGCATCGATCATTTCGTGATCGCGGTACGGGATCTCGATGTCGCGGATCAGAACGAACAAGGTCTCCGATGGATCGAGCGAATCGTTGTCGAGAGCGGCAGCAGCTGCGCCTCGACGTTCACGCTGCCCGAATGGCTCCGCGAACGCCGAGCGGATCTCACCACCGAGCACCAGATCGCTCGCTGGCGGCGAGTCGTCGACCTACTCGTCGTAGCGGGTGACAGCCGAGTCGCTGACCTGGCCGACTGACAGTTCGCCGACAACGTCCCAGAACGTACGGCAGAGGTTGGCCGCCGCCTTCTCAAGGCCCTCGAGTCGTTCGCGCAGGCACATGCTGTCGAGAGGCTGTGGGTGTTCACGGAGCACGCCGTAGCATTCTACGAGGCGTGCGGATGGGAGCGTTTTGGCGAATCTGTGCAGGACGGCGAGCCGGGCGTCGTTTTGACCAAGGCGCCATAACGTAGCGCATCAGCTTCCCTGTGGTCGTGTACTAGTGGGTCAGTTGTCTTGGTGATTGCCTTTAGGCGAGTACGCCGCCCCTGCAGACAGTTCGTGCGGTGAGGGCGGGCTCATTCAGCGAGGCAGACGATACTGGGTCATGAGGCCCAGGGG
>JAABUZ0100005149.1_pt1 | contig 17405 bp, 16 predicted proteins | sample 5562091 | NCBI WGS metagenome assembly JAABUZ01 (sample SAMN12813069, study PRJNA571459) | rock metagenome | isolation source: Antarctica rocks | place: Antarctica: Victoria Land, Linnaeus Terrace sud | collected 2015-12-21
TAAGGCCCAATCAAATGGTCTATCACACATATGGAACGCTTTTCATCGATTTGGGTTGCTTGTTTAACCCTCACATCTAAGCCATGTAAGATCCACAGTGCCTTCTATTAGGCTGCTTCACCCCAAATCTTGGTGCCGCCTGAAGCGCTTCCCTCTCCTCGAAGTGACCGGATTGCCCTGAACTGCCGCGACTCTCGATGGACTGTCGTATAGATTTAGTTCACGCCTAGTTGCAAATTGAGAGGAGCCTTGATCTTCATACAGATTGTCATATTGATTTGAATCATCCATATCTGCATAATTAGGGGTGCCTTGATCGTGATTAGGGGTCCAATCTTTTTGTGGCTCTTCCAATGGATAGGTATCCATCTGCGTCCGGTGATGTGGTCTGACTGTTACAAGCTTTCCATAATCCGCGCTTTCCGACTTGCGTCCATGACTGCAGCTTTAATGAACTGTCGATGTAGTTGCCGACTACCCACTCGTTGTTTCCACTCTTGTTGTGGCTCTTCCAATGGATAGGTGTTGATTCTATCAGCGTCCGGTGATGTGGTCTGACTGACAAACTTTCCATAATCCGCGCTTTCCGACTTGTGTCCAGGACTGTAGCTTCAAACCCTCCTCCATGTAGTCAGAGCTGTACCAATCGTTCTTCGTCTTCCGATTCGAGCCGTGTTCTTTCACCAGATGACGGTAAAGGATGTCGCTGCTTCTAGATCGGAAGCAGCACAGCTTGCATCCGAAGCCCAAAATGACAGCAAGATGAGGATGGGGGAATGAGCCATCTTCTCGTAAATCCAGCGCGTCTGGGTCGACTAATCTCATTGACCGTACAAAGGCCACAAGTTCGCGTTACTTCGATCCATCCTGCAGTAGGGTTAGGCGAGCTCAACTCAGAAAAGGGTTCGACCGGATTGCCTGTCTCCAAGGTTTCGTATTCAAGAGCGAGATGGCTTGTAGCCCGTGCTGCAACCCGAGAGTAGTGTCGGAGGACAGATCGTCTTTGCCCAAGATCCAACCTGTGGCACTCATCGCAGACACTCCGTCAGCCTTAAGGTAGCTCCGATCGTGGGCTCAGCCGTTACCAACTCTTCCCAAGCGGGGAGGGGCTCTCCAAACAGCCAGCTGCATTTGTCACAGAAGCCTTGAGAAGGCTTCGTTTCGGTCTTCCCCTCGACATATGCCACCTGGTGAGCCGTCAAGCCATCTGTCCATGACTAGTCTCCGACAGTCGATGAAGTCGTGCATTTTCTGGACATGGACATTAGCGCTCCAAATGATTTCTTCGCGCTCTTCGGCTGAGCTGCGTATCTCTTCCCATGCTCTACAGGTGATGATGGCTGACTTGCGCTCCAGAGTTGCTCTTCAATCGAATGTGTCGTATGTTGGTTGTGAGAACGGTCACGAATTTAGGGGAGGGTTCGCTTAGACCAGCTCCCTTTGAATACGTCTCAGCAACTCATTCACAACGGCATTTGAGCAAACACTTTGTTCTACACACCCTCATTCAAATTGAATTTCAAGTCGAACTACGTTTTTACAAATTCATTAACACTCCTGTGCCAGAGATCGCTAGTCAGTTTTTACGCCGGAAATCTCGGAGTTTCTACGCTGGAAGTTGCATATGATTGGGCCCCACTTTTTTTCGGGGCCAATCAGAATGCTGAGATGAGTTTTTAAAACTCGGATGCTAAGTACTAATAAGATTCCTAAATCACATGCTGGCTACTTCTGAAGTAAAGACTACAAAAACTTGGTCAGTCGACCCCATGGTACGCGTCGATCTCATATTTTCTGAATTTTCTCGCACTCACCCGTTTTTCGAATAGAATGTCAAGTTCCTCATACGTACGATCCTTGAGCTCAGGCAAACGGAAGTAAGCCCACAGGAATGAGCAAAAGCAGGTGCCACCAAAGAAAAACCCGGCCTTGCCTTTCCAGTTACCTTCGGTTGGGTTCAACATATACGGCACTGCTACACCAAACACAATACCACTAGATTGAAAAGCATTCCTACCCAAGGCTAGTGCTTTTGAGCGGAGCCTAGTCGAGGAGACCTCACTGACAATGGTGAAGGCAAGTGGTCCGACTGTCATATCGTAGACCAACACCCAAAGAAGCAGCAACACGGATTGTGCCCATACTGCTCCATTGCTAGAATTCAGAGAAGCAAAGCCGATGATGAAAAGGAGGCAGGTCAAAATACCCAGGCCTGTAAGGAAGATTCTCCGACGCCCAAAATAGGCCATCAGAAACCATGCTAGAATGGTGCCGACTGCTCCAATAACATAGTAACCCACGCTCAAGTCAAAAGAATCGGATGAAGGTAAACCCGCCTGTTCAAAGAAATAGGTGTTGTAACCTTGCATCGGTAATCCAGAAAACATCTGTATAGCCCAGGTCATACAAACTATCTCTGTTCGTCTGCGATCAACTCCTTTGAAGCAGTCCCAGTATGATGTGCCACTTTCTGTGTTTTGTTCGAGTTCATCGGTATGTATCATCATCGCTAGCCTTTGCTTAGCATCTATGCTGGACGAAAGTCTCGTCAGAGAGCGCTCAGCCTCTTGCAAACGCCCGCGTCTCATTAACCACCATGGAGATTCAGGAGCGAAGCACATAGCGATAAACAAGGGAACCGGCCAAACCCATTGCACCGCAAACGGAATTTTGTATCCCCATGAGCTGTCAATTCCCTGAACGCCAAGCATAACACAAGCTGCGATTAATTGCCCAATTACCCAGCTTAAATTGATGAAGGACGTCAAATAGGCACGTAGCACTAGAGGACACACTTCCGAGGCATACGCAGGAGCCGTTGTGTTGAATATTCCGAGGCAGATTCCAATCAAAAGCTCACCGACCAACAAAACCGGCAAAGAAGGCGCAAAAAAGGGAATAAAAACAAATCCAGTCAGGACGATGAGGGAACACAATAAAGTCCGTTTCTTTCCGAAACGCTCGGTCAGGTACCCATTCAAGAAGATACCTATAATCGTTCCGAAATTGCTGGAGTTGCCAAAAGCAGTCTGCCAAGAAGCAGATATTTGGTAGCCTCCGGCATATGGAAAGCCAAATTGTTTTTGAAACGAAGCTTCTGCGAATAATGAAGGAATGAAGGCTTGGTCGAAGCCGTCCATGACGATCGCGCCGGAGAAAAGTACAGACCAGGCCACCGCTTTCGGATAAGCCCTGAGTCCTTGTAGCAGTGTCAACTGATGCTCCACTTCTGTGGCTTGTTTGGCGTCTCGTATGCCACCCTTCCAGTCGTTGTCGGGTCTACGCGCGTCCTCATGTTGAATAGTGTTGCTGTCGGTCGCTTTCTCGTTGTCCATATCCATAGTGCCCACCGCTGGGCTTACTCTTTCTTGAGAGTGAAGGTAAGGATTTGGGCTGGTAAGTGGGCCCGTGGATAAGTTGGCATTTATAAGATGTGTACTCGATTCCCTCGCTCCGACTATCCGCGACCCCGCTGGTGGAAATTTCGACGAACGGCGGAGATTTGCGTGGGGAGCCCAGCTTTGTGGGGCGCGAAACGTCTGTGTCGCGGATCGTCGGGCCGGGGACGGAGATCGAGTTGAGAAGGTTTCCGGCTGCACTGCGTTGACCAAAATTCTTTCGGAAAGTCCAATACAATCATGACTGCAAATCTTTTTCGTGCTGTCACTCAGCGCAAGCAAGCACGAAGTGCACGAGTCTCGAGTTGGGACCAGTCAGGTGGTAACGAAGATGCGTTTGTAATCTTGCCAGGCGAAACCTTGCAATTGGCGGATTTGGAAGGCCCCGGTGCCATTACCCACCTATGGTTCACACAGGCATGCCGTCGTGTCATTGGCCCAGGGCTATTCGATCCCCGAAATGCCAATGTGGCCGCCATGGAAACCGGGAATGCTAATGGAATCAATTTTGAAGTGAACGATCCCGACTACTACCGAAAGATTCTCTTTAAGATTTACTGGGACGATCAAGAAGCCCCAAGCGTGCTTGCACCACTCGGCGATTTTTTTTGCATTGGCCACTCCATGGCGGCAAATTTCGAATCGCTGCCATTCACTGTGTCCGTCAGAGAAGCGGATCGTTTCAAATACGGTGGGGCCGCCGGATGCAATTGTTATCTCACTATGCCTTTTAACAAGCGGGCGCGGATCGAGGTTGAGAACCAAAATGACATTGCGTATGTGCAGTACTTTTACATCGACTACGAACTATATACTGAACCTATTGGTGAAGATACGCTCTACTTTCACGCACACTGGCGGCGGGAAAATACCACAGATGGGTGGGGACCTGACCTTCAAGTCAACAGTATGGAGGTGGAAGTACCACATCTGGATGCGAAAGGAAATTATGTTGTTCTGGAAACAAAAGGTACTGGTAACTATATTGGGTGCAATCTTTCTGTTGTTCATTTTCAAGGATCATGGTGGGGAGAGGGCGATGATATGATTTTTATCGACGATGATACCTGGCCTCCAAGCCTTCATGGGACAGGGAGTGAAGACTACTTCAGTCAAGCTTGGGGTATGCAAAAGAACGCCTTTTCATTTGCTGGATCGATTATCCACGAGAGTGATGTGCCTGGCTGCCAGGTAAGCTACCGCTGGCATTTAGCTGATCCGGTGCGCTTTGATAAAAGAATAAAAGTTACGCTTGAGCACGGGCATGCCAACCATCTTAGTGACGACTGGGCATCCACCGCCTACTGGTACCAAACTCTGCCGGGACCGGCTTTGGAAATGCTACCTCCTGAGAAGCGTGTTCCGAGGCGGGCGCAAATGCCAGCAGATGGAATGCACATCCCGGATAGAAACAACTTGGATAAAACTCGTCAAGCCATGCACAGGCAACGCGATGAAAGAATGGAGGAATTTATGGCAAGGCGAAATGAATGGTTTCAACGCCGTGCCACAGACTCGAAGGAACGCTCACGGAAAAGTGTGCAGATAGCACGCGATGTGCGTAGCCGATTTCTAGAGCAAATGGGATGAAGATAGTCTTTGTAAAGTACACTCTGAAATTTTTGGAAGACGTAACTTCACAAAAGCTTTCCATGACGAAGCAAGGACAGAGGAAGCTGCTGTTTGTAACACTTTATCATGTGATCATCACGTTTACGCTCATTTGCCATTGGTCGATTAGTTTTCCTAAAATATCGGAGCAAAACCTCAGACTCAGATCTGGTTCCTCATTCCTTCGAATCAAAGGCAGTGCATCTCTCAGTGTATCGTCAAGTCCATACGGCAATACGTGATCGAACTTTCCAGACTGTCTTGCCTTCAAGGCTGCGACACTCACTGAGAACACACTGGCGCGCAACGTCCATTCGAGCGGCGTTTGATGCTTCAGCAAGGCGGAGATACTTGACATGAAATGAATGTATGATTCAAAAAACCTTTTGTAAGTGGAGACATCCTCCAAGTTGGTGCTCGTTTCTTTTCGTATTGCTTGCACAAGTGATGGCCAGAAGATTGTACAAAAACAAACATAGTACTGAGCGCGAAGAAATAGTGAAAAGACGTTTTGCACAGATGTATCAAGATCCTCGAGGTCGAATGCTATAGAGCTAGGAAGATGTTCGTGCCATTTCTGAAGCTGGGTTTCGAGCTCTCGTGCCACGATCGGTGCAAAACGGTTTTCTGTATCCTTTCGTTTATGACCTAGAGTCAAAGGATCTCGGCAGCGATCCAGAGACCGACGCATTGTAATTTCCGCCAAAAAATAAGCGAACTGGTCGGGTTCTGTAGTGCAATCATGACCTAAAGGAGTATATGCGTTTTCGATTTGCGCGTCATCGAAAGAGGGAAGTCGGACCTGCTCATCTGCATTGATAATACCAGTATCAACAAGATCCAATTGTACACAATATTCACTTTCCAATATTAGCAGAGTCCAATACGCGCGTCGTTCGGCTTCTTCAAGATCTGAATTCACTCGCGATCTGGCACAAAGCATCAATGTCCGCAATTTCATGGAAGCCGTGCTTAGGTATTGGTAGGATTGAAGAGGCCGACACATATAGCCAAGGTACACTGAACAGAGGATAAGGCACTGAACAGCAATCAGTCCTGGATCAGCTATTACTGAAGCCAGTATAGATTGCGCTCTGTAAAAGTACTCGGTACCTTGCTCAACAGCAAGTGTTGTGTGACTTACATGTGCCCCCAACGCAAGCACCATCAAGAGTAATGCTGAATCTGCGCTATTAGAAAGAGGCGATTGTAATACAAGTTCGCAGTGTGTTAGATACGTCCACTCATCAAGAAGCGGAAACCACTTGTGAGTATTTGCAAAGAAAAAGTGAATGAGTTCTACTTGACCGTGCCGAGGTATCAACATAAATTTCGTAGAAAGCTGTTGCGGAACTTGATTCAACGTCTCCAGTCTGATGACCTCGTCTGATAGATTGTACGCGAGACCAGTAGTGAGAGTTATAAATGACACAGTCTTCAAAGTCATCCATGGAAAGTCGACCGGCGGCGGCTGTGCTCTTTGGAGAACATCATCTAAACTTTCTACTTCATCCTTTACCACGGCCTCTTCAATTCGACCAAGCTTTGACAGAATAGAGGAGATATTTTTCTCCAATGTTGTGTTCACCGATGTCGAGTTCGAGCTTGCGGCATATGTACAAGTTGCTCCCGCATTGTGGCAGAAAGAGCATTTTGGACGCTTCCCGTCGCATTTTGTTCTCCTGGAACGGCAGACTCGACAAGCAACTGCATTGCGCTTTCTCGTGTATTCAGCATTCATACTCTTCACATCGCAGATGGAGATCCCCACAAGATGATCGACCGACCGAGGAGTACTGTGATTCTGTATACAGCCTGTATTAATATCACTTATAGTCTGCAAGCAACAAACCTCTCAGGTTCGCGAAGGGAGATAGGCTCTGTCTATCAGATCCGCGCCGGTTCCAATTCCTGTTCGGGGTGTACTCTCGTCGTCATTCCTCGCTGTTCTCTCCCACAAACTCACTCACACGGGTAACACCTTCTCCAGCCCTGCTGCAAAGGTGCACGAGTCAGCTTCTCTGAGTATCGCGAACGCTGTAGCAAATAGTTGCAGTATAGAGGTACAAGTATCTGTTGGCTTGCAGAACCCGAATGCCGGGGGAGAAGAAGTCCCTGCAGCACGATCCTTATTAGCGCAAAGTATAGTCACACCCCGACAGAAAAGGCAAGAAGCAGGGATTGAGCTGTGCATCTTCGAAAGAAACATTCTGCAAGGTGTCTCTTTCTCTCAAAGCCTTTCGTTTGAGGAGCACCATCAATTGCCGACAGAGCGTTTTACTTCTTGCCAGCAGTTCTCCACATCACCTTGCCATGCTCAGCTTGTCCAACTTTCCGCGCCATCGACAGTACGGGCGTAATTCCGTCTCTTTGACCAATGGCACCCTCTCGAATACGGTAGTAGAAGGCAAGGTGGCCAGAAGTTTGCTGCCATGCATTATACGCGTTTAGGGACGCAGGGGGGGGAAGGGGAGAACATTTTCATACAAGGACTAACATGCGGAATACACTTTAGTCATGTAATCCTAGACGAGCAGCACCAGATACATGCGATGATCTTCGCATAGCCGAGATCTTTCTCACCAGTTGGAGCCAATCATGAAAGCGTCTTGCTGGATCGTGCCTCTATGATAAGGCGCTACAGGCATGCACATGCTCATGCAGTACTTAGTTGAACTTGTTGCCGACCTCGTCTCAATAATTGTGGTGCAGAAGAGATAAGTTGCTTACCGGCATTTAACGTAAATATCGATGGCCTCTAGATTTTTCGATTCAACAGACAAATTTCTGACATCCAATAAGCTAAGTTTACGCCCAGTCCTGTCATTCAGCAGTTCTTATTGTAACATCAATTAAAGAGCTGGTTCGTAGCTTTCTGTGGCATATCTTGAGCTGAAATATCTGCCACTGACGCAGCTCGCAGTACGTTTTGCAATTGGTGACTACGCTGCATTGGAGAATTGAAGAAGAGAATTGTCTTCTGGAAGCTCAAATAGTTAATGGTATCATTGGTAGCTTAACCCGTGTTCTGGTGGCGACGTTTCTCTTTTGTCGAACACGTTAAATTTACAATTTTCACCGCTTATGAAGAGAAGACTTATGCAATCTGGAAGCAACCCTAATCCGCCATATCGACATAGCTTGTACTGTCAATTGCTTGTAGTGTGGTTCAGTCGGATGACTGACAACGCTGTACTTGAGTAAACCTTTCGTATCGACTTATTTACATGCTACCACCACCTGAAACCTATAAACAAAGACAAACCGGTTGTGATATCTAAAGCAGTATTGTGTCGGGTTAGCTTCAGTGTCCTGGTAATTTGCCGGGTACAACCTGGTCTTGCTCGTTCCACGTCTTCTCGTTTCTCAAATGCTCAATTACGTGCTGACAATGTATGCTTTCATTTGCTCCAAGTGGACTATCACATTCAATCCACTTTATTTGGTTCCATACTTCCCTCTCCATATCGTAACCAACCTCTCTTTGAACGCTCGTTCCCCAAAGTCGCCAATCACCTAAACCCCATGCTCCCAAAAGATGAGTCGCGTCTAGTTTGGGGAAATTGGAATGACTGAAAATGGGATTGATTCGAGTATTGTTGTCATAGGTAGTGTAGATGTAATCCTCTAAAGGATTATGCTGCCACATCGCAGTTCCCTGAAAGCCATCACGGTCAAAATACCCAACAGGTCGCACGCCTTTTGTGACTAGCCAGAAATTTATACGAAGTACCCGAGCGCTGAACAGAAAGGTTTCCTTGTCACCTTCACCTGGTGCATCAAGCGAGAACATCTCATACCACCACTTTGGACCAAACAAATTATACCAAGTTGAAAGGCATAGTGCTTTCCAGCATGCTCGTTTGTTGTACAAAAGCTGGCCCGATTCGACCGTACTTTTCTTGAGTAATTCATGAGAGACATCCTTGCGCTCTGTGTCGGGATCAAGACCACTTATTTTATAAATGAGAGGTGACATCGTAGCTTGCCAGAAGTCTTGCCATGCAACAATCGGATGCGACCTGAAAGGCTCTGATCGGAACAAGAAGTCGGGCTGTACAATTGGAATGTTGTCTGCATCAAGAAATAAGATATGCTCGAACGACGAGAACATAATACTCAATACCTTGAGCTGATACGATTTGACCTGACGAGCTTTGAAATCCATTATCTCGTCCAGACGTCTACATGTCACGCGTAGCTGATCATGCATGTAATCGCACAATTCTTCGTCATATTCACTTTGATCCAGCATCCATAGTTCTACTGGAAGCGTACTGTTGTTCCAACGTAGCATCCTCAAGCTCAAAAGTGCAATTCTCATGTACTTGCCTCCGCCAGTCATTACAATTCCGTTGCCTTGATATAGTTCTTGAGGATATTCAGGCAGCTGTCGAATTACTGAAGCATGCATTTCAGTCATGGTCTGAACTTCAGACTCGTTCATGTCGATGAATCCACCGTAATCTGGGACCCGCTCATCGGAACTCGCGGAGATCAGGGATGGTTGACTTTTGACGTGTAATGTGGGTGGCACCGGCGTAGCAGCATCATATATGACTTCGAGCTCGTCCCATATCAGCTGCATCCTCGCATTGTTTTGCTTCAATTGCTCGGGTGATACTTCCACGAAATCTTCCCCGAATGTCGAGTCTTCCAAAAACTTCTGCATGTGCCTTGGATGCGGACGGAGCGGGACAAAAATAAATACGAGGATAGAGAAAACAAGCACAGACTGAACAAGACGTCCAAGTAGGCGTCGCGTCGACATCCTCATCTGTCGCTTAGGGGGCGGTTCCAGGTTCGCGTTGTAACTATATGAGGAAGTGGTGTGAGGTACACGTCGCTACGCGAGTGACTACAACAGAATGGACCAGAAATTACGTCACCCAATTATATGGACGAGAAACATTTGGGAAAAGAAAGCATACTACTTTTGGGACTGCGTGGAGTTCTAGCATTGATCGCTTAACGCGTACAGTCGCAGAATACAGCGCTCTCTTCCGAAAATATAGTACACCAAACCGAGCAGAGAAATTGTGCATCCCAACGTTTGTATTCGACCAGGAGCCATGCTGTATTTTACCATTGTGGTGCCTAGTAAAAGAAAATCTTTCAGTATACCTGTGAGGCAGAATGTTAAAGCGGATGTCTCTGCAACGGCATAAACAATAGCCACATTCAAGAAAAGTGAGAATAGAGAGTGGGCGAAAAGAGCTGAGATGCCATACTTTTTAACATGCGCCCAATGTATATGTCGGCCCTCGATGAAGATAAACATCAGGAAATTGAAAAATGCAGAAAATGGTGCAACGAAGTATATATAAACAACGGGTTTCATGCCGTCTAATGATTTAAACCATCGCGACATTATGAGTAGACGTGCCGCCTCACATACCATGGCAATAAGCTGTGATACCGAGCCAAAAATATCCACCACATCGGGTATATCCTCGTATGCAGCAAGTAAAGCTCCAGCTACAATAATTGCGGCATTTGCTAATACGACGAGATCTGTGTTCTTAAAGTCGACCATCAAGGACATAATTATCAATGTCAGAGGTGTTAGCTCTTTGAGCATTTGGCTAAAGGCAATATTGAGGTAAAGATAAGCTTGATTCCCAATACACAGAGAAATAGTAAAAAGAATACTGCTAGGAAGAATGAACTGAAACATAAATCCTCTCGTGACAGTAAAATTTTTGTTGTCTAAAAGATGTGTATAGTGAGCTGTAAAGTGGAGTGCAGTAGTAGCAATTGATAAATCAATTGTAGTAAGAAGATATGGAAAGGGAAAGTGCGCTGTAACGAGAAGCCATTTGTTGAATGTGATGAAAGATGCAGACAGAATAATCCAAATTGAGATCCAGAAAGCTCCTCTCCTAGTTGTCCTTGTGTCACAAAATTCTTTCGCGTAAAGTGGCATCATATCCTTTCAAGAAGATGCAACCCCAGCTCAGAGATTTGATGGTATATGGATGCTCGTTAGGGTAGCTGGCGCCTCGTTGAGTGGTTGATGGAACAATGATCATATCCCTCAATGAAATAAAATCATCATCCAACGAGTTCCTGTGTGGTTTTCTGGATCTGAATCGGTTCTCAGCGGATCACAATCTGGAGGGACACTCGGTGATCGAAAACAAAGAACAGTAATTAAAGCGTGTCTGCCCCGGTAAGCGGGGCTGCTCTTTCTATATAACGCACAGGTGGGTCCTAGGGGCTCTTGTTCACTCCCCTTGCATCCTTCGGTCCTATTCGGAAGGAACAAACGATCCCTACCCGATACGTGCTCCATCCACAGCCAGCAGTCAATCCCCCTCTCTTTAGCCCTAAGCCTGTGCCCATGCCGTAGTAGTCATTTGGTGCTTGGCCCGTTTCGTCCACAAGCCTCAATGGTTCAGGCACCAAATACCACACTTGGCTACGAATTAACCAGAAATGGCGCAACTCCAAAATTTTAAATAACTCCAAGTGGATGGAAGTAGGACTTCGCACAGACCAGAGGATAGCACATATGACAATAATGTGCTTTGCACCTGAAATGTCACTATCATAGGTGCTCTGCTCTGTCTATCTGCATTTTATCTGCAGATAACAAGCAAAACGCTCCAACTAGAGCTCAAGGGTCAAATATGGAAAATTATGGACGACTTATATTGTAGAATCCATAGAAATATGACTACGGCTATTCAGAAGCATCAAATTCGAAAAGTTTCACCATGGAGTGAGTATCGACGCACGTTGATCTTGTTCTTCCCGCCATTAACTAACCGCTCCACTGAAACAGACCCATAAGGAATCGCGAGGACTGCCCGAGCCATTAAAGCCATTGATTGTACTCAACCTGGTAATCTCTAAATTCGTAGATCCAGATTGCCCGGGGACTATGCCCGACGTTAAGTAAGCATCCAAATCTGGCCCTTGGGTTACCCCATACTTGATGTCACGAAACAGCGTATCTTCGAATGATCTCGGCAGATGCGGTTGTTGGGCTCTGTGGTCGCCCTTGCTGGGGCGTCCAAATCTCGAAATGGGTTTTCATACATTCTCGCACGTCAGCTAGAACCCCTGGGTCCAAATGCTGGCGTAACCAGCGCACTTTTCAATCCTGTCTATCTTTAGATAGTGTTTAAAGAACTTCGTATTTGGCATCTCGCAATGCTACTGCGAAGCTCTCTTCTACGATTATGTATTCATTCTGCTTTTCACACATTTCTATGATAGAGGTTGAACTGCGCTCATTTTGAGATGAAGCGACCCGCGTTGCTTCAACCGAATGGCTGAAGGAGATCACAGACGACCTCAGCAATTCCCCATTCGTCTTCTGATAGCATTAGGTGATAGCAACCATCTTCCATCCGACAAAAGCATCCACATCGCAATTGATTTTTTAACGCTTTTGACTCCACATATCGAAGGTCGAATTCCCTCGCGTTCGACGTCTTGAATAGGCAGCCGTGTATTGCACTTGCGAGAAGTGCAAGCCTTGACATAAGCGTCTCGCCTCTGACGCGAGCTCTAAACGTATTTCACCAGTCCATGGACCTTTTGGGATAGCGGCCCATAGGCGATTCTCCTTTAATAAAACAGGTATAGAGCGAACATGCCTTGACGCGTTTGTAACTAAGAAGATCTTGCTAAAAGAATGATTGCGGCTGCAAAATGGTTGTAGAGCATCTGTGATCAACACGCCAAATTTAGCCACAAAATAAGACACAGAGCCGCTGTTTATGATTTCAGTCGAAAATATTCCAAGTCAACGAGAAAATGTTTTGGCTATGGACATGACTGTTTTAGTTCATTCATAGAAGCAGTCGTCTATACAAATGAGCCCTATCGTTTCAAGATTTTGCTTTTGAAATGAAATATGCTGTGGTCGGATGCCCGGCTGCACTACTTCAAATCACCAATGCATCGGACGATGTACAGAGCCCCAATAAATCGTGCTTTTCCTTTAAAATATCTATGACACTCAAAGTTGAAAAAATACTGCTCATTATTGCAACTGACATGCCTTCAAAAGCTGCTGAGAAATTTTGAGCTTGTCCTTGGTTGATGAGCAAAGCGCATAATTCTAAAAAAGTGCCGCAGTGTCTTGAAATTTCCGTCTCAGTCAATCAAACACTGCTAGCCTTTGCAATTACTAGCAATGCTCCCTTTGCTCAAAAAGGTGTTTGCATTTAAATGCTATATCTTGTCTACTTGTCTTTTGCTCTCTGTATTACTACTCGGCAATGTCAAATTTGACGACCTTTCTCCCGGGACCTCTGGTTTAATAAATTGTTGCTGGAGGTTCTCGCATTATGAATCGTCAATTTTCGAATCATTATGGTTAGAAAACATAGAAGCCTGGCAGCATGATATCTGTAACAAAATAGCCGAACCAGAACACGCTAGTCTGAGTGAGCAGATAATGTTTCGCATTCTGGAACTCAAAAGCGGGATAGAAGCATATAATCAGCCTGACAATAACTCGATAAGTGTAGCAGCGGTTACTCAGCCTGCAGACAACCTGATGTCCAGCTTGCACTACTACCAAGAATGTTCTATCGGGGGTGGCCCAGCAGAGTATTCAAGAAGCGGTGTCCAACTTATCGAGCCTCTTTGGGGTATGCTGCGAGACCCTTTTGATAATACAGTTTGTCACAATGCATTGACAAATCCGAAAATGGATGGTGTTAGGAGCCAAAGTAAAGAACATCTTATACCACAAGGGTATGCTCCGTACGCTTATTATACGAATAGAACTGGAAATATCCAGAGCGACAAGTGGATGTTTGGAGGTCTTCCACCTTGGTACAATGGTGGCAACTGTCTCACAATGAGCTTGAGCCCCCAAAGTAAACCGAAAAACGTCTTTTTAGACCTGGGGAGTGCATACTTCGGAAGCTGGCGAGGCTCATCAAATGCAGCGTCAGGTGAGTGGTTCTATAATACTTATCGACATGTCGGACTGCATTTCTCAAAGTTTGTTGCCGTCGAAGCTGAAACACTGGAACCAAAAGAAGTATATGCTCAAATCCCCGACGACCTTGTTGGGGCCTATTCCCTCATGAATGTTCCATTGACTCTAGATGATTCTAAATTGGACATTAGAAAAGTTATCCGATCATTAGCAACAGAAAATGATTTCTTTGTGATCAAGCTTGACATTGATTCCGCCCCACTTGAGGACCCTTTTGCCTTTTTACTTCTCGAAGATAATGGAGTTGCAGGGTTGATTGATGAAATGATGTTTGAACATCATGTCGATATCGCACCTATGCGCGGTATCTGGGGAGACGGCTTGAGTAGAAACCTGAAGGATTCATATGGATTGTTCAAAGGATTACGACAGAAAGGAATCCGGGCCCATAGCTGGCCTTAAAAGCTTGGGGACTATACCAATTTTTGTGGTTTTTTAAACAGTAGTAGTGAGTCTGTGAGTCTTTTCGTTGCTTACTGTCCAACAAAGGAAAATCATGTAAGTTATTTGACTTTGCATCTGCAGTATGCATGCCAAGTTCACATTTGAAGGTTTAGTAAACGACATCCATAGTCTGCGTTTGGCGTGTTTCTTTCATTGTAGGAATGTTGACATCAGCGATGCCATCTTTGTCCGTCCTCCCACGGTCAAATACCCGTGGATAATAATCGACAATTTGCGCATATCCCTAATCTTTGAACTCAAAGCTTCTCAATCTTTCGGGTCTTCGAATCTCCATATCAGTGCTAAACTCAAAACGCGGGTTCGAGAAAACAGGTGAATACCCAAATGATAGTTTGAATCATTTTTACGAACATGAGATGGCGGCCTTTCTGTCGATTAGCGGTGTTTGGAATCTGTGGCTATTGTAGGTCTCCGCAGGTCCCGGAAACAGACGAAATTTCTGCTATTGACGATGAACAAATGAGGCATGTTGCACAAGCATCTTATGAGCATCTTCAATATGCAAATTGCCGGCATCCTTTGGATTTTTTTGACTTGGTAGACCTCAAAGATGAACCCGACTCGTGCAAAGAACAGGTTGGACAAGAAGCCTTGATTGCAAAAATATTGTTGGAAGCGAAAGGCTGTCACGTTGACATTGATAAAACTTCAGATTCGTCCGTAGTAACAATGAGAGTAAATCAAGCTGGGCACTGTCATGCGAATGTTAGAACTATGCAGCTACTTTTGCAACAGGAAACAATTCCTCTTAGCCATCCAAAGTTCCATTTCATGAAAGCTTTGATATCTGGAGCAATTGCAGGAGTCTTAGTTGACTTGATTATGTACCCACTAGATACGATAAAGACGCGCTTGCAAATTGCAAATGGATTTTTTCTTGCTGGAGGTTTTACTGGATTATATGCCGGCATTGGAAGTGTAATTCTGGGGAGCGGACCGGCATCTGGTTTGTTTTTCCTTTCATATGAAGGATCGAAAGCCGCGCTAAACACGGGTATGTCATCCCATTTAATTGCGTCCACTATTGCGGAGATCCTTACCGCTTTGGTGAGAGTTCCGTTTGATACTGTGAAAAGCCTCATGCAAGTCAACCAAAACTCTGCTTTGAGCACAGCTACTGCAATTGAGCAGCTGTGGAAATTGGGTGGCGTTGCGGCGTTCTATAAAGGGTGGTGGAGTACTATTGCGAGAGAAGTACCATTTGGGTGCATTCAGTTTCCTTTGTTTGAGTTTCTCAAAACTCTAGCGGCTTCATCTGACAGATCCCCTCACGGCGAGATCAGTCTAATCACGTCAATTATTTGTGGGTCCATAGCGGGTTCTCTTTCGGCGGCAATTACCACACCACTCGATGTTGTACGAACGAGAATTATACTTTCTCAAGTAAAAGACATTTCTGCACTGAGACTCGTATCGAAGATGCTCAACGACGAAGGAGTTTCCGTAATGTTTTCCGGTATCATTCCTAGGATCATCTGGATTGGCTTAGGCGGTGCAATATTTCTCGGTAGCTATGAATTATTCTCGAAAACAGTCTTTTGATTTGCTACCATCTAGTTATCAGCCATGTAATTTGAGCGGCAACAGTATCACAAGTCTGTCACAGGTATGTAATAGAGACGGCAATCGGCCCCTATTCACCAATTAATATGTTTCAAGCACGATTCTCCGAAGAGAGACAGGAAAGTTGACTCAAAAGATTGGCATCTATTGTTCTGATATCTGAGAATAAAATTGGCTCACCAACATTAGACGTCTCCTGGCATGTCAGAGGCATCTTTTGTTCACAGGAGAGTCAATATCGGTCCTTATGCAAGAAGACTCGTCCTCCAATGGTAATGATCCATAACAGCGTAGTTACATTTGTTCCAGGATGCTGCCGGTTCGCCTTGCTCTCGAACAACAAACCCTCTATCTAGAATCTCGTAGGCTGTAACTGAGGTTCCTCTCTCGAGCTTTATAAAGTCCGCCGTATATTTTCATTGGCATAAATTGGTTGTCTTTGGGTTCCCCTCTTACGAGTCTTCCTGTGAAAATGACATGAAAGATGACCCTAGTCGTCAATGAACAAAAAATGGCTAAAATATAGTCAGCTAAGTGCTTCAGGCGCGCTCTTAACTGCCCGATTTGCCATTAATGCGAAGCCCGTCAGCCGTTTCAACTTCGAAACGAGGAAGAAACTTATTGCTTCGCTTCACGCTTTTGTTATCAGTGCAGCGTCTATCTCGGTTTTAAAACAAGGGAAATGGGCTACAGCTGATCTCATTAGTACTCGAGATGAAGACGCCGTGAATGTCATCCGAACGGAATTAATCTACCTGCTTCTGGACATACTTGCGGAAGGCAGGCAATCAATCTTCCGACCTAGCCGGGGAATTATACTTCATCATGTAGGAATCAGCATTGGTCTATCTGCGTCCTGGATTGCCTCAATTCAAGAAGCGGACAAAGGTGTGTTCTTCGTTTTAATTTTTCTTGTGATGAATATGAGGTAATGCGCAAATTCCCCTTTGTCTAACGATGTAGTACGCCATTTCTACATCTAAGGTGGTTCGTAAGTCAGTGTGGTATGAGTTCAAAGCATACTTTTACAACGGCTCGAATAGCCACAAATACGATGGCGATCTTGAGCTATATTCTATTCAGGTACTTTGCCATCTACTATATTTTCGACACATATGGCAAGCGGCAGGGACTTTCTGCCTTTAGAGCCTTTCGAACGGCAAGTACATATTGAACTTGTAGCTAATGTAAGCTGCCTATACCATGCAAGGCTGGTACTACAGTCATCGCAGTTGGCAATATTCTCCTATGGCTGCAGCTGTGCAGAAGCTGCATGCAATCGATGAGGAGGTAGTTGGTAGTGGTAGAAACATGCATTGCTTGACTTTCACGTTTACGTCTTCTCGTAGTCACGACAGTTCTAGCCGGCACGTGCAACAGAGTTTCCTTCGCTGCTGTCCTAA
>JAABUZ0100005151.1_pt1 | contig 17397 bp, 15 predicted proteins | sample 5562091 | NCBI WGS metagenome assembly JAABUZ01 (sample SAMN12813069, study PRJNA571459) | rock metagenome | isolation source: Antarctica rocks | place: Antarctica: Victoria Land, Linnaeus Terrace sud | collected 2015-12-21
CGGTTGTTTCAGGAGCGGTGGGGCGAGGTGTGCGCCGTGCTGCAGGCGGCGTAGGGCAAGATGAGGTCGGCCGCCGGCAGGCTAACACGTCCCACAGCATGGTTGCGTTCCGAGTCCTGACGCATCCACCTCTTACCTCTCAGGCGATGCGACACACCCGTTAACTTGACAGTGCCCTCAGGACACCCCGACGTGCTTTTCGGCCAGCATAAGGGGCGAGGATCACCCTACCCTCGACCTACCGCGCGCCGAGGAGCACCTCGGTGGTGAGTTGGTCGAGGCGCTCGTAGCCCAGGCCCACGACCGCGATGCCCTTCACGTCGACCGCTAGGGCCTTCACCTCCTCCGCCACGGCGCGGCTGTACACCGCCGGGGGATGCGGACCATCTGACCCCAGATTCTTGAGGCGTGCCAACTCGGCCTGGATCTCGGGCTCGGCGTTGAAGCGGCGCACCGTCTCCTGCAGGATCTTGTAGGTGCGCATGCAGCCGGCCGCGAACGCCCACACCCCCTGCTCGTCCTCCGTGCGCAGCGCATGCGCGTCGTAGTGCTTCGGTCCGCGATACCCGCAGTCCTCGAGTAGTTTGACCAGGAAGAAGGCCCCGCGCGGATCGGCCTGCCCGAAGCGCAGGTCCTGGTCGAAGCGGCCGGGGAGTTGGTCGTTCAGGTCGATGTGCACGAGCTTGCCCGCGTCGATCGCCTGCGCCACCCCCTGCGTAAAGTCGAGGCCGGCCATGCGCTCGTGCGCTACCTCCGGGTTCACCCCGTACCCCTCGGGGTGGTCGAGCGTGTGGATGAAGGCGAGGGCGTGCCCCACCGTCGGCAGGTAGATGTCGCCGCGCGGCTCGTTGGGCTTGGGTTCCAGGGCGAAGGTGTAGCCGTAGCCCTGATCGAGGTTGTACGCATACAGGAAGTTGAGCGCCTCGCGGAAGCGTTTGAGCGCCTCGCGGGGGTCTTTGCCCGCGTTCGACTCGGCGCCCTCACGGCCGCCCCAGAACACGTAGGTCGTGGCCCCGAGCTCGGCGCCCAGGTCCATGTTGCGCATGACCTTCTGCAGGGCGAAGGCGCGCACGCGCGGGTCGTGGCTGGTGAAGGCGCCGTCGCGGAAGACCGGATGCCCGAACAGGTTGGTGGTGACCATGGGCACGACCATCCCGGTGTCGGCGAGCGCGCGCTTGAACGCGGCGACGATGCGGTCGCGCTCGTCGGGCGTGGCGTCAAAGGGGATAAGGTCGTTGTCGTGGAAGTTGACGCCCCAGGCCCCGAGGTCGGACAGCTTCTCGACGATGTAGGGGGCCGTGAGGGCCGGGCGCACCTCGACACCGAAGGGATCGCGCCCGCGGTTGCCGACGGTCCAGAGTCCGAAGGTAAAGTGGTCCTCGCGCGTGGGCTGATACAGATCGCTAGTTGTCATGTTCAACACATTCTCCCTCACATGAATCATTATGTGTCGCTCATAGCTGCATACATGCGCAGCTCATTGGCGCGTGCTCATCCTCTTCCGTCGTGGCGCTGCGAGAGGTGGTCGGTCATGATCGGCGCGCCTCCTTCCATAGGGCTGGTAGGTCGGCGAGGGGGTCTGCTGGCGGCTCCAGGCCTAGCAGCGCCCGCATGCGCGTCACGTCGGCCACGAAGCGCGTCACCTCCACCGCCCGTGCCGGGAGCACGCGTAGGTCCACGGAGACATCCGGTAACTCCTGCACGCATGTTGCAAGCGCACGTAGTGTGACGCCCACTCCGCTGCCCACATTTACTGGCTGCCCAGCCAGTGCCGTCGCGCTCGCCCGCCGCAGCGCTTCCACGACCAGTCCGACCGGGACGAAGTCGAGCACCTGCTCGCCGCCATAGAGCTCCAGATCGTCGCCGCGTCGCGCCCGGTCGAGCCAGATGGGGATGACGCGGTCGCGATCGCCCGGCCCGTAGACGTTGGCCAGGCGTAGCACACTGATATCGAGGCCATAGGTGTTCTGGATGGTGCGACAGTACAGCTCGCCGGCCGCCTTGCTGGCTCCGTAGGCGTTCTTGGGGTTCAGAGGCTGATCTTCCGCTACCGGCGCCTGAGCAACGTCACCATACACCTCGCGCGACGAGGTGAAGACGAGGCGCTCAACGCCGGCGTTGCGGGCGGCGAGGAGAACGTTGTACGTCCCGATCACGTTGCTGGTAAAGGAGTAGTCGATGTCGGACACGGCGCCCAGGACATTGCTTTGCGCCGCTAGATGATAGACGCGCCCGACATCGTGCATGGCCGTGTGAACGGTCGCGCGATCCCGGACATCACCGTCAATAAACCGCACTGACCCAGTATGCCGTGCCTCGGCCAGTTTGATCTGGTCGCCGCGCCGCAGGTTGTCGAGCACGATGACCTCATCGCCCGCCGCTACGAGCGCCGTGACGAGGTGCGCTCCGATAAAACCGGCGCCTCCTGTGACCAGCGTCTTCACGGCGTCATCCTCGCTCCCGCACCGATTCCCGGCGCCGCATTGCGCCCCTGATCGGCCAGGATACGGATCAACGACGTGATCATGTCCTCACGCAGCGGTGAGTGCAGCGCCAGCGCCAGCTGCGTCTCAACGAGGCCGAAGGGCACACCCATGTCATAGCGATCCCCATACGCCTCGAAGGCCAGGTAGAGCTCGCGTTCGGCCAGCATCGCTTGGGCGGAGGTGAGTTGGAACTCACCCTTCTCACGGATGTCGTGGCGGATGTTGTACTCCAGGCAGTCGAAGAGAGCCGGCGTGAAGACGTGCATCCCGAAGAAGCACAGATACTCACCCACAGGCAATCCCGGTGTGCGTAGGTCGCTCTCGGCCCGCGCGGGGCTGGGCTTCTCTACCATGGCCGTGACACGGTGCAGGCCCTCCTCACCCGCGATGGGCTCGCCCCGCACAGTGCCGAAGAGGTAGAGCAGACGCTCCGGCGTGCGCTTGACGGAGGAAACCGTCTGCCCCGTGCGCTCGAAGACGTCGACCACCTGGCGCGCGCAGCGCCGACCCCGCGGATCGGAGGCGACATACACGTGGTCACCGAGCAAGAGTAAGAACGGCTCATCGCCGACCCACGCGCGCGCGCAATAGACGGCATGCCCGTAGCCCTCGGGCGATGGTTGCGTGGCGTAGTGCAAGACACGCTCCATGTGGGCGAGGCGCTCCGACTCCTGTAACGCCCAGTCCTTGCCGCGGTACGCGGGGAGCAGGTCCTCGGACAGACCGCGGAAGTGCTGGCGATACATCTCCTCGTCGCCGGGAGCCGTCACGATGCACACCTCCTCGATGCCGGCGTCCAGCGCCTCTTCGACAATGATCTGCAGTGTCGGCTTGGTCAGCCCATCGACATCGACGAGGGGAAACATCTCCTTCTGTACCGTCGTCGAGGCAGGATATTGCCGCGTTCCGCGTCCCGCCGCTGTGATGACCGCTTTGCGTATCCTCATCCCGATACCCGCATCCTTCCCAACAACCGCTGTAGCGCCGGCGCGATGTCCCGGCGTAACGTCTCGTTGGCGTAACCCACCCATGCCACGGGGCTCGTCGTATCCAGAGGCGCCGTCAGCGCCCCCCCGTCCGCGTCGGTCACGATCACACCGCTCTCGCGCGCGATGATCCAGGTGCAGAGATCGTACGGGTGGCAGCACAGGCGTGGGACTCCCTCGGCCGGGTCGTGCAGCAGCGGGCGCAGGTCAGCCAGGAAGCGATCGTGCCCCACCATCAACTCGTAGAGCTGGCCGCCCGAGGCGATGTACTCGTCGTCGAAGACCTGCGGCGACTCTGTCAGCGGCGGACCCAGCAGCTCGAGGTAGAGTGCCTCTTCAAGCCGCGCCGCTGCCGCCTTACCGCCGGGGAAGAACTTGCTGATCGCGGCGAAGCCGCCGGCGAGCGTCGTGGCCTGGCTTGGGCGTGGCACGAAGGGGGTGACCGCTCCCGTCCGCAGATCGTGCGTCTCGGCCTGCACGCCCCCGCCCCAGGCGGCCCACAACACGTCGGCGAGGGCGGCGCGCGCCGTGGGCAGCTCGGCCTGCAGCGCGACCGCGATGTCGGCCAGCGTCGGGAAGGACTCGCCGGACGGGGGCGGGGCCACGCCGAAGAGCGCCCACGCGCTGCGCTTGCCGTACATCAGGCCGCGCGTCCCGTCGATGGGGTCGACAATCAGGGTGAAGGCGAGGCGCCGCGGATCGGCTCCGTCGGGGAAGACGCGCTGCCCCCCCTCGAGTCCCTCGGCCACCAGCAGGAACGGCAGATCTTCGCCCCAGCGCGCGCAATAGCCGAGCAGCGCGCCCTCGCCGTGCTCGTCGAGACGATAGATGGTATCGCCCCCGCGCGCGCCCGTGGACGCGGAGAGTTCCTCGGCCGTCGAGGCGCGCACGCCGCGCCCCACCGCGTCGCGCATGGCCAGGGCCAATGCGCGCAAATGGCCCACAAAATACGCCGCGTCGCGCGGCAGGTTAGAGCTCATGTATGTCTCCAGTCCGATCCATCATGACGCGTCGCGCGGGCCATTCCAGCGCGCCGGGGCCACTCCCGGTGATGACGCGCGCCGTGTTGCCGCTGCGCCGCGCATACTCCGCGGCGACCTGCTCAGCCGCTGTGTGAACGCGGGCGTCAGCACCTGCGCCCAACACGGCCACCGTGCCGCCGGCTCCCCCGCCGGTGATCTTCGCGCCATAGAGGCCGTGGGCGGGTCCACGCTCGCGCACCAGATCCACGATGAGATCTGTCTCCGGTGTCCCCAGGCCACAGCGCGCACTGTAACTCTCATGCGAGCGATACATGGCCGCGCCGGCCTCCTCCTCCAGTACCCCAATCTCACCCGTGTGCTCGTATCGCTCGAGTCCCGCGAGAAAAGCCTCCACGTTGGCCTGCTCGAAGATGGGATGGGCGGTGCACGCCCGCACGCGGTAGGTCGCCTCAGGCGTGACGCGCGTCGCCGTGTCGCCGGTCTCGCCGTAACGTTCCAGAAAGGCCGTACCCGTGATCGATTCCGGGAGCAGGGGGGCATACGACGCTAGGAAGCGTTCAGGCGTTAGGTTACAGAGGTAGCCACTGGGAGGATCGGCCGGATTGTGCGCCGCGATAATGGCGCGGCCCATGAACGCCGCGGCGCGCACACGCCCGTACTGGTCGCCCGCCACGCGGTGCGCCACGCCGCTGTCGATGCCGACCACGTGCACACTGCGCGGCAGGCGGCGCTGGCCCAGGACCTGGGCGGGCTGGCAGCGGAGCATCAGCAGGTGGCCGGCACGCCCCAGCAGCGCGGTCATCTGGTCCATGATGCCGCAGGGCGCCAGCGCCACACGATGCTCCGTCTGCTGCGCCAGCAGGGCTAGCGCCGGTGGCTTCACGTCGAGGCCGAGGAGCACCTGGAGGGCGCGCAAGGTAGCCACTTCCAGCGCCGCTGAGGAGGAGACGCCGGCGCCGGCGGGCACATCGCTCCACACGGACAGGCGCAGCCCCCGCAACCGGGGCAGCGACGGGGCCACCGCGAGGATGCCCACGGTGCCCAGGATATAGGACGCCCAGAGCGCATCAGCCTCCTCCAGCGCCGCCCGCACGCGCTGCGGCGCCTCGTCGGGCGGCCCCTCCCACACCACGGCACACGGTAGGGCAGCCTCGAGCCGGACATGGGCGGGCGCACCGGGACCGCCGGAGCGGACGGACAATAGGCCATCATCGCACTCCTGCGCCGCGCCGAGCGCGCCGAGCGCGAGGGGCAACTCCAGCACCGTGGCGCCCGAATAGTCGGCGATGCCACCCATGACATCCAGACGGCCGGGAGCACGGGCGATCACGATCGGGCGGTTTGGCTGAAACCAGTCCTGAGGGACGACACCCCAAGCTACATCCGATGTGGGCATGCTTCCTCCTGGCTTGTCACGGTGCCGCTCCCGATGAGACGCGCCTCGGTCGAGGCTGTGCCTTGCCTGCTGTGGCGCGGGGTAGACTCATGTCTCATAGGGCGTCACACGGCGCCGTGGAGGGCGACGACTGACATGGGTGGCAGGGTGACCTCCAGTGTCTCTCGTCGGAGGCGCAGGCGCTCGAACGAGGCTGGCGTGACCCGTGCGGGCTCCTGAAACGTATTGTGGGCCTGTATGGCGCCGGCCGTGAGCACGCGGCCCGTCACCTCCGCCAGCGCCATGCCCCGCACCTCGCACCGCACCTCCACCTCGTGGTGGGGATCGACGTTGCAGAGCGTCAGGTGGAGGTGCCCGCCGTCACCACGCGAGGCCGACACGCTCACACACAGGACCCGCCGGTCATCCCGGTTGTCCGTGTCGCACTCGACGCGATTGGGCAGCAGCGTGGCGCCCTGGTGTCCCTTATACATGTCGAAGACGTGGTAGGTCGGAGTCGTGATCATACGCGGGCCATCAGTCAGGATCAACGCCTGCAGCACGTTGACCGTCTGCGCGATGTTGGCCATGCGCACGCGGTCGGCGTGATTGTTGAAGATGTTGAGGGTGAGCCCGGCCACGAGGGCATCGCGCAGCGTGTTCTGCTGGTAGAGGAAACCCGGCTCCGTGCCTGGCTCCACGTCGTACCAGGTCCCCCACTCATCGACGACGAGGGCCACGCGCTTGCCCGGATCGTAGCGATCCATGATGGCGGCATGCCGGCGCACCAACTCGTCCATGCGCAGGGCCTTGCGCATGGTGGCGAACCACTCCTCTTCCCCGAAGTCGGTGGCCGAGCCCTTCTCCTGCCAGGACGGGCCGGGCACGGTGTAGTAGTGCAGGCTAAGCCCGTCCATCGCGGCGGCTGCCTCGCGCATCAGGACCTCGGTCCAGTGGTAGTCGTCACGGTTGGGGCCGCAGGCGATCTTGAACACCGTGTTGCCGCCGAAGTGGCGCACGTAGGTCTGGTAGCGCCGGTACAGGTCGGCGTAGTACTCCGGGCGCATCGATCCCCCGCAGCCCCAGTTCTCGTTGCCGACGCCGACGTAGGGCAGCCGCCAGGGCTCCGCGCGGCCATTGTGGCGGCGCAGGTCGGCCATGGGAGACACGCCGTCGAAGGTGCAGTACTCGACCCATTGCTACATCTCCTGCACCGTGCCGCTGCCCACGTTGCCGCAGATGTAGGGCGCGGCCCCGATCTGCGCGCAGAGGTCGAAGAATTCGTGCGTGCCGAAGCTGTTGTCCTCGGTCACGCCGCCCCAGTGCGTGTTGACCATGCGCGGACGCCCCGCGCGCGGACCGATGCCATCCCGCCAGTGGTATTCGTCGGCGAAGCAGCCGCCCGGCCAACGCAACACGGGGACCTTGATGCGCCGCAGCGCCGCCACCACGTCGTCGCGGAGGCCGCGCGTGTGGGGGATCGGGGAGTCCGCGCCGACCCAGATGCCCTCGTAGATGCCGCGGCCGAGATGCTCGGCGAAATGCCCGTAGATATTCTTGTCGATGCGCGCCGTTCCCCCGTCGGCGTCGATGATAACCCTGTTCACGCCCTTTAGCCCCCCTCTTTCATGCCGCGGCCGATTAGCGGCTACTCTTTGACGCTACCTTGCAGCACGCCACGGATGAAGTATCGCTGCGTGGACAGGAAGATAAGCACCGTGGGCAGGAAAACGACGGCGGTGGCCGCCAGCATAGGCCCCCGCGTCCGTGGCCGTACTCCTCCCCGCTGGGAGGGGGATCTATCATCGGACGATACAGCGCACGCGGCCGGCACAGCAGGCGCCCCCTATCGCTCGTGGATCCAGACGCACATGTCGCCTGGCTGCCGGTTATCCCAGGCGTAGTACGGGATAGCTCTCGCCCGGATTGGGTCCAGTGTGGCTCCATGTGTGCGATACAACGCGTCGTCCCAGTCCCTTGTACCGGCGACGCTGGCGTCACCGGAAACCACGACGAGACCGCCAAGGTCCTCCGTTTTCGCGCCCACCGTCAGCACTGCGTCCGTGGGAAGAGCGGTGCGTTGTGTCGCTACCACGTTGTCGACTTGCTCCAGGCAGTAGACGAGCGGGCCGCGCTGCAAAGCCACGTGCCCCACATTCTGGCGCACTTGCGGGTTGGCGTAAACGCGTTCGACCGGCATCGCAAGGTCGAGCCGTATCGTCGCCCCGTCCGCCCACTCTTGCTCGATCACGATATAGCCCTTCTCCGTCCTGCCCGCGACATCGACTGCCTCGCCGTTCACCATCAGCGTCGCCGTCCTACTCCATTCCGGCCGGCGTAACCGGAGCGCGAAGGTGGCCGGGTGCTCCATCCCTAGCCGCAGCGTGACCGCGCCGTCCCACGGATAATCGGTCTCCTGCCGGATCGTCACCGCCTGGTCGCCAAGCTGGAGCCGCCCCGTGCTCTGGACGTAGAGATGGACAACAGCCTCTGCGTCACTGTGCGCGTAGATGTACTGACCGAGCGAGGCCAGCAAGCGGGCGAGGTTGGGCGGGCAGCACGCGACGCCAAACCACTCCTGCCGATGCGCGCCGCCGTCGCTGGCCAACGGATTGTCGTAGAAGAAGCGTGTGCCATCGTGCGAGACACCGCTGATGACGCCGTTGTAGAGCGCGCGCTCCAGCACGTCCATGTAACGGCCATCGTGCTCGAGCCGCGCCATGCGACTCGCCCAGAAAACCAATCCGATGGCCGCGCACGTCTCCGCGTAGGCCGACTCATTGGGGAGGTCGTAGTCGTGGGTGAAGCCTTCGTTCTCCGCCGCCGAACCAATGCCGCCCGTGATGTACATGCGCCGCGTGGTGAGATGGTCCCATAGCCGCCGACAGGCGACGCGCAGCGTCTCGTCGCCCGTCTCGCCGGCGATGTCGGCCATGGCGCAGTACAGATACATCGCGCGCACGGCGTGGCCGACGACCTCGGTCTGCTCGCGCACCAGTTTGTGCGCCTGGTTGTATGCGTGCGACCGCCGCAGGTGGCCTCCCGCGCGGTGCGCCTCGAAGAAACCGGGGGTACCGCGCCGCTCCGCCTCCAGGTCGAAATAGTAGGGCTGCCGGCCGCGCTCGTCCACGAAGTATTGGGCGAGGCGCAGGTAACGCTCCTCGCCGGTGGCGTGGTAGAGCTTGACGAGGGCCAACTCGATCTCTTCGTGGCCGCAGTAACCGCGTTTCTGATCCGGAGCCGTTCCGAAGGTACAGCCACACGCAAGCGTGATCATGCGACGGACCGCTCGGGCGGGGCTGAGGCCGACGACGGGAACGGGAGGACGCGTCCGCGCGCGGAGGGGCGTCCGTGTGGGGGCGCGGCCGGCGCGGTGAGCGGAACCGGATGCGCGGGCATCCGCAGCACCTCACCAAGAGCGTAGGGGCGTTCGGCCAAGCCAGCCGCCATCGCCGGGGTGCGCTCTAGCCAGCGGCGGCCCGTGCCGATGGCGCGCACGCGCAGGGACTCGTGCGCCCAGCAGTCGTTATACGCCAGCCGCAGCAGGTGCAACCCGCTCTCAACGAGGGCCGTGCCGTGGGCCGGCGTGCGCCGCCGGCGCACGAGCGGGGCGAGCCGCTCGCGCAGCGTGGCGTTGAGCCGCTCGCTGTAGGCGGTGTTAATCGTCGTCCCGCCGTGGCTGGCGGCCAGGGCCGCCGCGACCGTCGCCTCCGTCCCCGCGACGACGCGGCGCACGATGCCCTCGCCCTGCCGCATCCCCGCCTTGACCACCTGGGCGAGCGCGAAGCCCTCCGGCCACACCACCGGCGGTCGCCCGTGCCGCCCCGTCGGTTGTGGCACACGGATGAGGGTGCGCGCGCCGCCGATGTAGCGGGCGACGCCGTCCACGGCCAAGAGGAAGGCCCGCCCGGCGAGCGCGGCGAGCGCCCGGCGCAGCAGCAGGTGGACGAGCAGGCCGTCGCGGCGGCGCGACACGGCGGTGGCCAGCCACAGGCGGCTGCCCACGTCCAGCGCGAGCGCCGCCCACACCGCCCCACCGCGCACGCGCACCCGGATCTCGTCGGCCTGCACCGGCCGCGCCTCCACCCCGACCGTCATCCGATCGTGCAGGAGGGCGGCATGCGCCCCGGCTTTGTGCAGCCAGGCGCGCACCGTGCGCTCGTCCAGCCCGCAGGCGGCCACGATCGCCGGGATGGGGCAGCCGTACAGGAGCAGCGTGAGCACCAGCGTCAGCGTCGCCTCGGGGTGGTGCAACCGGTACAGCGGCGTGTTGGCTGTCGCCGCGACGGTGCGCCGACAGGTGCGACAGCGATAGCGCCGCTCGGCGCGGGAGTGGACGCGGATGTTGCCCGCCCCGACCGTGCCCTTGGCGGGGCAGGCCAGGTTAGGGCATGCGACACACGACGGGTCCATGCGAGAGGCTCCTGACGCCCGTGGGAGCCAGCCACGAGCGTCTTCAGCTTGCCACATGCGACCCGTCACCGCCACCACCGCCCGTTTCACGGTTCACTGTAGCTGTACCGGGCGCAAGGAAGGATAACATTATTGCCGTGAGAGAAGAGCGTGTCGATGCACCCGAGGTGTTAGCCGGAGGAGGCACGATACACCTGTTGTGACCTGCACTGTCGCGCGTCCAACGGATGGTTGAGGCACCCTATGGCAGACGGCATGGCCGTCGGCGATCAGTCGATGGGTCAGTGATGCGTTGATCGCGTACATCATCCTACGACCTCTATCGTTCATCCCACTCCTACGTCCCACTCCCACGTCGCGTGACTGAACACGTCGCCGGCCGACGGACCAGCGCAGGCCCGCTCACCCGGCATTGCGCACCCCATGCGCTGCCGCGGTCGCATGCATGGGCGACACGGTGGAGCCACGATGATCACGGCTTCCGCCGATGATCTGACTATGGCTCCCAGCGCCAACGGTGGAGCCACGATGGTCACGGCTTCCGCCGATGATCTGACTGATGATCTGATCATGGCCCCCGACGCCGGCGGCGTGTGCTGTGCCCGGCAGCAGGACGCCGGCGAGGAGGCCGACGCACAGCACAACCGCGCACGGGACGGGACGACGGCGACTGGCCTGGGGTCGTGATGGCATATCCTTCTCCTGCAACTATGACGCTTACGCTGCCGCCCGGTGAGCGGCAGCCACCGCCACACTCTGTTTGGGTGGGCTATGGGCTGCCGCCGTCCTAGATTGCCGGCCGCCATGGGACGGCGGCTGGTGCGGCGAGAGGGCCGCGCAGGGCCTACTGTCGGCTACCGCGCCGGGGCCGTGTATCCCCTCATCGTGCTCCCCTCATCGTGCTCCCCACCTCGGGCTAGCCCGACCGTTGCGAGCGCAGGGCGGCGTGTGCCAAGCCCACAGGCGGCGCGTGCGACGACCGCCACACCGCCCGAGCGGTCGCGCCCCGCGCCCCTTGCGCCCCTATGGCGCGCGTGCGATAATAGTGGCATGAAAGATGCGTTCGTGCTCAAGAGATCGCGGGGCATGGATGCCTGTGGACGCCCCGCGAGGGGCGCGGACCGGTGAGATCCGTGTCCGTTGATTGACTGCTGAGTGACTGCTCATCCGCGAGCGAAAGGGGTCCCGCATGCCGCGCTCCACACCACGCCTGGGCCGTCCTCTGGGCGCCGCCGCTCTCCTGTCCGCCGGTCTCCTCGTCAGCCCCCTCCTGACGCCGCAGGCCCACGCCATCATCGCGGGCTGTGGCGGCGATCCGGTCGTCGTCCTCTCCGATGGGACGACCCTTGACCTGAACGCCACGGCCGACACCGACGCCTCCACGGTACGGCAGATCGCCTACACCCTGCACGCGCCGGCCGGCACCTGGGTGGTCAGCGTCACCGCGCTCGGTGTGCGCGAGACGCTGTCCTTTCTCGCCGACAACACCCCAAACACCTATGGCACCGTGACGCGGGTCGACGCGACCACAGCGGGCGCCGCGGTCACGACCACGACCACGGCGGTCCCCCTCCTCGGTGTGCCCGCGACCGGAGCGGCGACGGGGACCACCAATGAGAACCTGCGCATCTCCCTCGCGCCATAAGACGGGGGCGCCGTGGCGTCACGACGCCAGACGGGGGCGTGAGAGGTGAGCCCGCCTATCGGCCTGACGGCGCTCCGCCGCTGGTGGCCTCAACCCCTCATTGGGGGGCTGACGGCCACACTCGGGCTGCTCGTGCTGCTGGTGGCCTGGCGCGATGCGCGCGCGGCCGGGATGGCTACCCTCTCCGCGCGGGACCTGCTGATAGCGGGGTGCCTGGGCGGCGCGACCATCGCGTCGTATCAGTTCCCCCTCCATGTCCGCCCCAAGACCAAGATCTACCTGGCGAGCGCGCCCCTCTATCTGCTCGTCGTCCTCGTCGCGCCGCCGCCGCTCGCCGTCACCGTCGGCGCCCTGGCTGCACTCCTGGGCGAACTCTCGGTGCGCCGCGCGCGACAGACCCGGGCTGGCGATACCGCGAGCGAGGTTGGCCGGCGCATCCTGGTGCTCCTTGCCGGAGCCGCGGTCGTCCACCTGCCCGCCGCCATCCTGCCCCACCTCCTGGCCTTGGTCGCCGCCGCCGTCGTCCTGGAGGCGGGGGACATCGTGACCGCGCCGCTTGTGCTCACGCCCATCACCGGCGCGTCGCCGCGCGGCGTCATCGTGGCCGTGGCGCGGGCGGCGTGGCTGGACGAGGGCGCGCAGTATCTCCTGGGGGTGGTCGGCGCGTTGGCCGCGGCGCAGGTGCTGTGGGCGCCGCTGCTGCTGGTGGGGCCGATCGCCCTGGTGTACTATGCGCTCGAGCGCGCCCTGGTGGCGCAGGCCCACGCCGAGCGGGCGCGCCAGGAGGCCGAGGCGGCGCGCGCGCAGGCGGTGGACGCGGCCGACGCCCTGCAGCATCAAGCCCTGCACGACGCCCTGACCGGTCTGCCCAATCGCACGCTGCTGTACGACCGCCTAGCCCACACCCTACGCCTGGTAGAACGGGACGCGTCGTCGCTGGCATTGCTGCTGCTCGACCTGGACCGCTTTAAGGAGGTCAACGACACGCTCGGCCATCAGGCTGGGGATGCCCTCCTACAACAGGTCGCGGCGCGCATGCGGGACGCGGTGCGCTCCTCCGATACGATGGCGCGCCTGGGCGGCGATGAGTTCGCGCTGCTCCTGCCCCGGACCGACCGCGACGGCGCGGTGCGGGCCACGCAGACGCTCCTGGCCGCGCTGGTGGCTCCCCTGACGGTGGAGGGCCAGACGGTCCACGTCGGCGCGAGCGTCGGGATCGCCCTGGCGCCGGCGCAGGGGCGTGAGGTCGCGGCGCTGCTGCGCCACGCCGACGTGGCCATGTACGTGGCCAAGCGCGGGGGCAGCGGCTATGCCGTCTACGACCCGCGGCACGACGGGGACAGCGCGGGGCGCTTGATGCGCGAGGCGGAACTGCGTCAGGCCCTCGCGACGAACGAGCTCGTCCTGCACTACCAGCCCACCGTGGACCTGCGGACCGGCCGCGCCACGGGGGTCGAAGCTCTCGCGCGCTGGGCGCATCCGACGCACGGATTGCTTGCGCCCGATCAGTTCATCCCGCTGGCCGAACAGACCGGCCTGATCGTGCCGCTGACGCGCTGGGTGCTGGATCAGGCGCTGGCGCAACAGGCCGCGTGGGCGCGCGCGGGGCACCCCCTGGGAGTCGCGGTGAACCTATCCGTGCGCACGCTGCACGACGAGCGCCTGCCCGACACGCTGGCCTGGCTGTTACGCCGCTACGCGATCACGCCGGAGCGCGTGACGCTGGAGATCACGGAGACCGTATTGATGGCCGATCCAGCGCAGGCCCTCGCGGTGCTGACGCGCCTGGCCGCGCTCGGCGTGCGCGTGGCCATCGACGACTTCGGGACCGGCTATTCCAGCCTGGCCTATCTCAAGCAGTTGCCCGTCGACGCGGTCAAAATCGACAAATCCTTCGTGCAGAGCATGGGCGCGACGGAGACGACGAAAGACACGGCGATCGTACGCTCCATCATCGAGCTGGGGCACAACCTGGGCTTGATGGTCGTGGCCGAAGGCATCGAGGATCGGGAGACCTGGGCGCACGTCCGGGCGCTGGGTGGCGACGTGGCGCAAGGCTACTATCTGAGCCGCCCCTTACCCCTACCGTCTCTGGACCGCTGGCTGGAGTCCTCGCCGTGGGGCCAGCGCAGCGCCACGCGCTGAGGAGGCGGCCAGCGCCCGGCCCGGGCGAGCGCCGGTCGCCCGGGGCGCGGGTGTCCGGCCTCGGCATGCACGTATCGCTTTTTCGCTACAGCGCCTGTCCTGTCTTCGCGTTATACGACAAGAAGTCTGGTCCCGACGCCGCTCTCCCGCCCGAACCAGGTGCGCTCACGCGGACGACCAACTACCAGATGGGCGGCCAGTACGGCGTCCGTGGCCTGGACGGTGTCCGACAGCAAGGGGTGTGTCCATGTCCGCTCGCGATCGTGTCTCCCCGCGCGTGGTGATCGCCACGTCCGCGGGGGCGGCGGGGCCAGTGCCCGCCTCCGCCGCCTCCGTCCATCGGTCGCTCACACGGTCGCACCGCCCCGGACGTTTCTCCCCCCACCACCGCGGAGGGCGTGCGTGTCCGCGTGACCAGGGGCGCGAACCACTCGCTCCAGATCGCCCGCCGGCCGCGCCCGTAGGATGCTGCGGCCCCTCAGGCGCTGCCGGCGCCAATCATGGCGCGTAACGTCACCGCGCCGGAGCCGGCGGACGCCCTGTATCGGCTACATGCCGCATCCGTGTGACCGGTTGTCGTACCGACGGCTACGCGAGGCCACCAATCGCTGGTAACGCAGGGGGTAGTCAGGGCGCTGGAAAAGCCATCGCGTTAGCTGCCATGTTGTTTATGCCGTGCGCGCCGGCGTGAAAGCCTTGCGCCGACTGCCTGCAACAGCCTCAAAGAATCCAATGCGATGCACTCCTTTGCGATGCACGCCTTCGGGGCACGGGTAACGCCCCAGGGCGCGGGTTACCTACAGTGAAAGAAGGAGCCATGGCACACGACATAAACGAGCAGCATCGCCCGTGGGACAGGCGAGCTCCAGGAGGCGACGCATGAACGACATGCAGGCCCGCACACGCGTCTGGACGTTCTGCCTCGCCGCCCTTGTGCGCGCGGCTCTCACCGGCCCCGTCGTCAGCCTCGTCGCCCCGCTGGCCCGTGCCTTCGCGCCCGTCCTCCACGTCGTGGCCGCCGTCCTCGCTGCGGTGTAGGCACCGTTTGTCAAGATGTTGCGGGCGAACCCTGTGGACCTGATCACATGACCGTTGTCTTCTTTGAGGCGCGCACCTTGCGCATTCGAGAGTGAATAAACGCAGGCGTGCTTTCGAGCGCGACGGCTTCGCCAGGCTGGAGGACGGGCGGGCGCGCCCGCCGGCCCACCCGCCCCAGCAACTCACGCTGCCCTTGATGCAGGATGTGCCGGCTCCTGCCCGCCAGCGGCAACATGCCACGGTCGTCATGCCCACGATGGTCAGGCTACGATGCCTGCCGCGGGGTCGGCTGCGATCAGATCCGCGATCACCGTGGGGTCGCCGTCCATCCGCACGGCCCCGCGCTCGATCGCCTCCCGTAAGGATAGGCGCCCGCCGACCACATCGACTACGGTCTCGACGTCCGTCGAGAGGGTCACGTCCGGGCGCTCCGGCGCGTCGCGGCTCACGCTCACCACGCCGTCGCCGATGTGTACGCCGACGGTCGCGCGCGTCTCCGGCGCGCCGACGTGGACCGCGTAGGTCGCGCGCGGCGCGGCGTGGACCCGCGCGCGGAACAGCGCATCCAGGGTCAGCATGACCGCGTCCGGGCTGACGGCCTGCGCGGGCCGGAGCGGCCCCAGCGTTTCGCTGCCCCAGCGCGCCAGGTCGTCAAGGGTCGTCCCCAGCTTCCGCCCGTACGCGGTCAACTCGTAGACCGTCGCGGCGGCGGGAAAGGGGAGCGCCCGGCGGGCGACCACGCCGGACCGCTCCAGGCTCTTGAGGCGCGTCGTCAGAATATTTGTTCCGAGCCCGGGCAGGCCGCCTTTGAGGTCCGTGAAGCGCTTGGGACCCATGATGAGATCGCGCACGATCAGCAGCGCCCAGCGGTCGCCGACGAGGTCGAGCGCGTGCGCGATGGGGCAATATTGGTTGTAGCTGTGCGCGTCCATACCCCCAGTATACGCCGCGCTTCCACTACTTGTCTATATAGTTACAATTCAATTCTTTACTTGCATATTGTAACTAAGACGTGTATAGTGGTGCTCGTGGGGTTTCATCCCGAGCGGCGACAAGCGACGGCAGTCCTCGACATCCCGTTAGGGGGGACGTGGGGGATCGCTACCGGGCCTCAGGCTTAACCGCTACACGAGGGCAGAGCGACGTAGCAAGAGGAGGGACAATGGCCGAGAGTACAGCACAGGTGATCGTCGTGACGGGGAGCAGCAGCGGGTTCGGACGCCTGATCGTCGAGACGCTGGCGCGGCGAGGGCACACCGTCTTCGCGGGCCTGCGCGGCGCCGGCAAGAACGCGGCCGCAGCCGGGGACCTGCGCGCCCTGGCCACGGTGGAGGGGCTGGACCTGCGCCCGCTGGACCTCGACGTGACCGACGACGCCTCGGTCGAGCGGGCGGTGACGGAGGTGATCGACGCGGCGGGGCGGCTCGACGCGGTGGTCAACAACGCCGGGACCGCCTACACCGGTCCCATCGAGGCCTTTACGCTCGAGCAGGCCCGCCAGCAGTTCGAGACCAACGTGTTCGGTGTGCTGCGGGTCAATCGCGCCGCGCTGCCGCACATGCGCGCGCAGGGCTCGGGCCTGCTGCTGCAGATCGGCTCGGTGGTCGGCCGCCTGGCCTTCCCCTTCACCGGGCTCTACGGCGCCACCAAGTTCGCCTTGGAGGGACTGACCGAGTCGTACCGCTACGAGCTCGCGCCGCTCGGCGTCGACGCCGCGATCGTGGAGCCGGGCACGTATCCTACGCGCATCGGCGAGAACCGCACGGACCCAGCGGACGGAGAGCGGGCGGCCGCTTATCTGCCCGCCATGGGGTCGTTCATGGGGCGGTTCTTCGCCGACCTGGCCGCGACGCCGCCCGACCCGCAAGAGGTGGCCGACGCCGTCGCGCGCGTGATCGAAACGCCCGCGGGCGCGCGCTCGTTGCGCACGGTGGTGGCGCTGGAGAACCAGGCGGCGCCGACCCGCGCGCTCAACGAGGCAGCCGCGCGGGCCGGGCATGCCTACCTCGACATGCTGGACGTGGCCGACCTGGTCACCCTCGCGTCGCATCACCCGTCGCGTAATGTAGAGTCCATCGCACAATAGAGAAGGAGTGAGTCATGATCCTCATCATCGGAGGGACCGGAAACGTCGGGCGCCACGTCGTCGCGGCGTTGGTGGGGCGGGGCGAGCCGGCGCGGGTGCTGACCCGCGACCCGGGACGCGCCCGCAAGTTGTTGGGTACGGGCGCGGAGATCGTCGCGGGCGACCTCACCGACCCGTCATCCCTTGGCCCCGCGCTGCGGGACGTGGAGAAGGCCTACCTCGCCACTAACGGCGGCGACC
>JAABUZ0100005155.1_pt1 | contig 17380 bp, 10 predicted proteins | sample 5562091 | NCBI WGS metagenome assembly JAABUZ01 (sample SAMN12813069, study PRJNA571459) | rock metagenome | isolation source: Antarctica rocks | place: Antarctica: Victoria Land, Linnaeus Terrace sud | collected 2015-12-21
GTCACTTTCCCTTCCGAGGAGCTGTGGGAGAGCGGAAGGTCGGCTTTACCCCTGAAAGGGAGGCGCGGTTTTCAGGGCTGGATGACACCAAACGAGGGGAACGCACGCTAAGTTTTCCATTATCGGGAATAGGAGGTAGGATGACAGGAGTGAGCGCCGAAATCGCGGTTTTACCACCTTAAAAGGATGCAGGAAGGGAACTGGCTTCCTGCGGTTCGGCGTAGACCTCCTTGGGCAATCCTCTGGTCCGGTTGTGGCTGCACGGGACTTGCCGTAAACTGAACCGAGCCTACGGAGCCGACGCGGACCCGGTTTCGGGCTGGGCAGGGAAGAACCCGGCACAAAAGAGGATTTCCTTGTGTTGGACTATTTGCTGAGGCGGTATCGGACAGCCTCTTCCAAATTTCATAGAAAAGCACTTGCTATTCCAGAACTCATAGGAGCATACTGGAACAAAGCCAGGGAGGTAACTCCCACCAAAGCGAGACTAACCTCATAGAAAGACCCCTGAAACAACTCCTCCCTGGCGCCCCTACTTCTGGTCCCGTTCTCGACGGGACGTCTTCCCCTCTTTTCCTGGATGGGAAAGACGACCGCGTATGGTCCGAAAACTCAAACGTCTTCTATTTGGTCCCTGCGTAACGTTGGTAACGTCCGCGTAACGTCGTTACTTGACTGGAAGGAAGTTGTTGATTCGATTCAGAGATGACATTTCCGATAGGGACACACATATTTTACTTGCTCTGGAGTTTATCACAGTCATATTTTGGGAGAACTAGCCGGTGAAAGAAGCAAACTAATAAGCGATGGAACCATCCAAAGTGACTCGACGGAACCTGCTGGCCTCTGCTTCGGCACTGGCTGCCGTTCCGGTTCAAGCTGTCGCAAAAAATTCGGGAGGGCAGGCGGAAGCTGCCGGAAGAAAGCGGCCTAACATCTTGCTGGTGATCTCCGACCAGTTCCGGGCCGATAATCTGGGCTGTCTGGGAAATCCGATGGGCTTGACGCCCAATCTGGATGCCATGGCGCGGCGAGGAACCCTGTTTCGGCAAGCCATGACCAACCAGCCGGTCTGCGCTCCGGCGCGTGGCATTCTTTTTACCGGACAGTACCCGCAGGTCAACGGTGTCTGGCGGAACGGCCTCGGATTGCGACCCGGCGACGTGACTTTACCAAAGATGCTGCGCCAGGAGGGTTACACCGCAGATTACATCGGCAAGTGGCATTTAGCGCCGAAAGTCGATCAGAGTCATGACAGTGACGGTCCTGTTCCTCCTCAGTACCGGGGAGGCTTCGACGATTTCTGGGAGGGGGCGAATGCACTTGAGCTCGTTTCTCACTCTTTCGAAGGCGAAATGTATGACGGGAACGGCAAACCGCTCCGTTTCGCCAATCAGTATCGTGCCGACTTCCTCACCGACCGCGCGGTCCGCTTCCTGGAAGAGCGGCAAGCAGACAAACCCTTCTTTCTCACTGTTTCCTATCTGGAAGTGCATCATCAAAACGACCTTGACAAATTCGTTCCGCCCAAAAAGTATGAGCATAGTTATCGGAACTGCTTCGTGCCGCAGGATCTCCGGCCCATTCCAGGTTCATGGCCGAGCCAGATAGCCGATTATTACGCCTGCGTGAAAGGAATGGATGACTGTATCGGTACGCTGCTCGCGACTCTCAAGCAACTCAATCTGGACCAGGATACGGTTGTGCTGTTCACGAGTGATCACGGTTGTCACTTTAAGACGCGCAACGCCGAATATAAGCGTAGCGCCCACGACAGCTCCATTCGAATTCCGATGATTCTGCAAGGTCCCGGATTTGACAAAGGCACTGAAGTCAGCGAACTGGTCAGCCATATCGATGTTGTGCCCACGCTCCTGGGGGTCGCCGGACGGAAAAAACCGGAAAACATGCCGGGCTTCGACTTGAAGCCGCTGGCAACCCGGGAAGCGAAAAACTGGCGGAACGAGGTGTATATCGAAATGAGCGAATCGACTACGGGCCGGGTGATCCGGACGCCGCAACACACGTACGCCGTCGCTTTTCCGCTTCGGGAGGCTGCGAGCGATAAGTACTACGAATATATGCTGTACGACAACTATGCCGATCCATTCCAGCACGTCAATCTGGTAAGCCGCGCCGATCGCCGGGAATTATCGCAACATCTGCGCGAGCGCCTGATCGCCAGGATGGTTGAAGCTTCGAACAAACAACCGACGATCGAGCCTAATCTGCTTCCCTACGTCTGCTGAGGACTGCCGCATGATCGACCGACGCCAATTTCTGACCCAGTCCGTCGCAACTGGTGCGATGCTGGCCCAATCACCCAGTCGCGGCAAGCAACCCAATATCCTCCACATCATGTCGGACCAGCAGCAATGGGCCAGCATCGTTAACCGCTCGCTTTGCAACACGCCCAACCTAAACCGGCTGGCTCAATCGGGAATGCTGTTTGAACGCAGCTATACGCCGAGCGCTGTCTGCTGCCCTGCGCGCGCCATGATCCTCTCGGGCGCTTACCACTGGCATAACGGCGTGTACAACCAGATCCATTCGTCGCCGTCGGTGCATCGCGACATGAATCCTGATGTGGTGCTTTACTCGCATCGCCTGCAGGAGGCCGGCTACCGGATGGGCTATATCGGAAAGTGGCATGCCAGCTGGACAAGGTGTCCCGCGGATTTTGGGTATGAGATGTCGGCGGTAGCGGGCTGCGACCCCGTCGTTCTGCGCCGGTACGAGATGAATCCCGACCGTATTGAGGAACCGAAGGAGAAGCTGAAAGCGACGCCGTTGCGTTTTTTCTCCTGGCCGGGAGCGCGCTCTGTCGCCGAGTGGGGTTATCACGAAGGACCAGCCGAATCGACACACGAATGGCACATCGCGGAATCGGCGGTTCGCATGGTGCGGCGCTATGCGAAGGACGCAAAGCCCTGGATGATCGAAACTCATTTTGTTGAGCCGCACGATGCCTACTTTCCCTTGAAGAAGTATCTGGACCGCTATGACCCGAAATCCATTCGGGTGCCGAAGAGCTTTCACGATACGTTTGAAGGCAAGCCCGGGATGCATCGCCGTGAATCTTCGATTTGGGGTGAGGTGACAGAGGACGATTATCGCCAGAGCCGCGCCTGCTATTACGCTTACATCGAGCAGTTAGACACGCAGATCGGCCGCATTCTGGACGCTTTGGAGGAGACGGGACAAGCGGACAACACCATTGTCAGCTTCACCACCGACCACGGTGACATGTGCGGCAATCATCGCATGTGGATTAAAGGATGGATCCCTTACGAAGAAACCTATCGTGTTCCTTTGATTGTCCGCTGGCCCGGACACATTCAGCTCGGCTCGCATACTGATCGCCTGGTGCAAACACATGACCTGGCGCATACTTTTGTTCAGGCGGCTTCCGCGCAGCCATTGCCTTTTAAGGATGGACGCGCCCTGCAGCCGCTGTTTGCTGATCCGCGAGCTTCCTCCTGGGCGGATCAGATTATGTGTGCGTACTACGGAGGCGAGTTTCTTTATACCCAACGCATCGCCATCACGGACCGGTACAAGTACGTGTTCAATGGCTTCGATATCGACGAGCTTTATGACTTGCAGGACGATCCGGAAGAGATGCACAACGCGATCAATGATCCGAATTATGCGAAGTACGCGGACGATATGCGAGCGCGTTTGTATGAAATGATGAACGCCGTCGAAGACCCGTACGGCACGCCGTCGCAATGGCACGGCGCGGGCAATCGCCCGGACCGCTATGGCGCCCCGCGATATCTTTCACGGGGTAAACGCTTGCATGCGTAAGGATCAATCCATCAGAAAAGCTGGAATTTATGCGAAAACTCCACCACCTCGTTGTGTGTCTGTTGTTCCTGCTACCTTCCTGTTTGTTCGCGCAAGGGAGCGTGACGATATACGGAATCGTGACGGATCCATCCGGCGCTGTTGTCGCGAACGCGCGCGTGACGGCTACAAGCACCGAAACGGACCAAAGCCGCGAGTCTAGCTCGAATTCCGACGGCAGCTATGTCATCCCGAACCTGAATGTCGGAAAGTACCGCATCCAGGCGCAGGCGTCCGGGTTCAAAACCTTTGTCCAGGAAAATATCGTCGTCCAGGTGGATGAGAACCGCCGTGTCCCGATCCAGTTGCAAGTTGGAGAGAGCACGCAACAGATTATGGTCACGGCAGATGTGGCGCAGGTGGAAACACGCTCCGGAGCTCTACGGGAAGTCATCGACTCAGCCCGAATTGTGGAAATGCCGCTCAACGGCAGGAACGCTCTCCAGCTTCAATACCTTGTGCCGGGTTCGGGAGGCGTGAACGCGCCGGGTCAGGCGGAGAACGAATCTGTTTCGATCAATGGCGGTCGTCCAAACATGAATAATTACCTGTTGGACGGAGCGGATAACGAGGACCCTTTTTTCAACACACCGAGCGTATTTCCCAATCCTGATGCTTTGGAAGAGTTCAGTATGGAAACTAACGCGTACAGGGCAGACCGTGGCCGGAATGCCGGCGCCTTGATGAACGCCGTCACCAAATCGGGAACCAATCAGTTTCACGGAACACTTTTCGAGTTTCTGCGCAATGACAAACTGAACGCACGAAATTTCTTCTCCACCGGCGTGCCTCCGTTTAAGCGCAATCAGTACGGCGGCACTCTCGGCGGCCCAATTTTACGGGACAAATGTTTTTCTTCCTTTCGTACCAGGGCACGCGTGAACGCAGCTCACCCGGCTCGCAAACTCCCACGGTTCTCACCGTCATGCAACGGCAGGGAGATTTTTCCGCCCTGATGAAACCCCTGAAAGATCCACGTGGCGGCACGTTTCCGGGCAATAAGATTCCGGCCAGCCGATTCAATCAGGCGTCTCTCAATTTTCTGAATACCTTTGTACCGCTGCCCAACTCGCCGGGTGGACTTTACTCCTTTGCAAACCAGCAAGCCATTGATGACGATCAGGTTGTCGCTAAACTCGACCGTAACTTCGGCTCCCGGAATCAGCTTTCCGGGCGCTTTCTGTGGGAAACGAACGACACCAGCCAGGTAGTGAGCGCGACAACGATACCGGGGTTTCTCGCGCTGATTCAATACCAGAACTGGAACGTCGCCGTGAATGACACGCACACGTTCTCGCCAAGGCTTGTCAACGTATTCACCTTCGGTTTTGACCACATCACGAGGGAACAACTGCCGATCATACCTGAACAGAAAACGTGGGGTGATTTGGGGGCTGGTATTGTGCGTGCAGCACCAGGGCCCATCGGGTACGACACGCAGGTAAGCGGGTACTTCAACGCGCAATCGCGGTATCTCTTGAATCAAAACCGGAAGACGGTCCAGTACTCCGACGGTCTGAGTTATACAACCGGACCTCACGCGCTCAAATTTGGGGGTGATATCCGGCAGTCCATGGTGGATCAGAATCAAACTTTTCAGAGTGATCCGCAAATCATTTTCAGATCGACATTCACCGGTGATGCCGCATCAGACTTCCTGCTCGGACGTCCGACAACGATCACGGAACAATCTCCCAATGCCGGTCGCCCCCGCACTCTGGAACTTGATGCTTACCTGCAGGACGACTGGAAGGTTAATCGTCGTTTGACGCTGAATCTCGGCTTGCGGTGGGACCCGTTTCTACCCTTTCGTGATTTGGATAACCAGCTGGCTCAAGTCCGCTTGGGCCAACACTCGACGGTTTATCCGACCGCACCTTCGGGTTATCTCTTTCCAGGCGATCCGGGAGTCAGTTCGACGACACTCTCCACACAATGGCAGAACTGGGCCCCGCGTTTCGGCTTTGCGTACGACATTTTCGGAAATGGCCGGGCCAGTCTTCGCGGCGGTTATGGCACATTCTTTTCCGATGTTCGTCAGCAATCGATGAACCAGCTTTCCACGAATCAGCCGTTTGCCGTCAGACAGGTAATTAACAGCCCTTCTGGAGGACTGACAACTCCCTATAGCGATACGGCCACTCTCTTTCCTTACTTGCCTCCTGCAAAGGGTCAGAACAGCAGCGTAACTTTCTTTCTGCCGCTGACCGTAACGCAATGGGATCCCAACTTCCGGAACTCCATTGTGCAGCAGTGGAATTTAAGTGTTCAGAAACAGATTGGTTCGGAGTGGGTCATGACAGCCGCTTACGTCGGCAGCAAAGGTAATCATCTTTTCATTCAAAATGAAATCAATCCAGCTATTTACGGCGCATCAGGCAGGACCACGGATACCCGGCGCGCCCTCTACCCCACATATTCATCCGTCACGGACTATCTCAGCGTTGGTAACTCCACCTACCATGCCCTGCAGGTGACCGCCAACAAGCGAATGTCTCACGGATTTACTCTTCTGGCTAATTACACGTGGAGTAAGTCGCTCGACACGCTATCGGACGACACGCAAACTCCGACAAACCCGTTCAACATAGCCCGGGACAAAGGGCCTTCTGACTATGACATTCCGCATCGTTTCGTGAGTTCCCTGATTTGGATGCTGCCGTCGCTTGCTTCACGATCGTCGTTGCTCAGAACCGTTGCGGGCGGATGGGAAGTCAATGGCATTGTCACCCTGGCAAGCGGAACTCCATTCACACTGCTTTCGGGAGTGGACAATTCACAGAGCGCCGTCAACAAAGATCGTGCCGACCAGATCGGAAATTGGCAGATCTCTGGCGATCGTTCGAAGAACGCCATCATCAATCAATACTTCAACACCGCCTCGTTCACGACAAACGCGCTCGCCGCCTTCGGCAACACCGGTCGTAATGTCCTGCGCGGCCCGGGCACGACAAACGTTGATTTCGGTGCGATCAAATCCTTTCACATCCACGAAAGTTGGAAAGCACAACTGCGTGCGGAAAGCTTCAACCTTTTCAACACCACAAAGTTCAGCAACCCCAATTCAACGGTAAGCTCCGCCACTTTTGGCAGGATTACCGGGGCCGGTAACCCGCGAGTCATCCAGATAGCGCTGAAACTGATCTTTTGATATGAAACGGCGAACTGTTTGCAAACTTCTGTCAGCGGCCCCAGTGCTCGTTTCCGACAAGCTCAAAAGCGAACCGGATACAAGCGCCCGGCCATGGATCGGACGGCAGTATTGGAGCAATCCCTTGCAGGACTGGCAGTTCCGTAACGGGCGGATGGAATGCGTTGTTTCCGGCGGTGACCGCAACGTGTTCCTGTTGACGGAGGATCTTTCCGATAAACAGGAACCGTTCTTGATCGAAGTGCGGCTCGGCCACCTGGATGCACAGCCATCACTGACCGAAGGTTTTGTTGGTTTCCGAATCGGCATCAAAGGTGATTCCAGCGATTATCGTGATGTAGCCATCTACGGGTTGGGGCTGAACGCGGGTGTGCTTGAGGATGGGAGCCTATTCATTGCCGAGCCGGACAAGTCCGCGCAACGCGTGCCTGCGTTTCCAAGCTCCATTCGTTTGAGACTCGAAGCTCGCCCAACCGGGTCCGGCTACACCGTCCAACTCTCTGCATGGGACGACCGTGGCCAGCGCGTGGCGTCGCTTTCACGTCAAGGAATTTCCGGCAATTTGCTAAGCGGTGGTATTGCGCTGGTATGCAGCGCCGGTCCACACGATATTTCTCAACGCCCCGAAGACCGGCAACACACGATGAGCGGCTGGGTGATGCCGCGACGAAATAAGCGTGAGGGCAATTGGCGTTTCTGGTTCAGTGATCTTCAAATCAGTGGAAGCAAAGTCCAGACTTATCCTGATCGCGCTTTCGGCCCGATCCTCTGGACCATGTACACAGTTAGCCGCAATACTTTGAAGCTGACTGCGCAGATGGCGCCGGTCGGTAACCGTTCGGAGAGGGTAGGTTTACAGGTTTCGCGCCATGGAAATTGGACCACAATTGCTTCATCGGCTATCGATGATCTGTCCCGCACTGCTACCTTTCGGGTAACCGATTGGGATAGCAGCACGGATTTACCGTACCGCGTCACATACGCCATGGATGGCGAGCATCAGTACGGCGGAACGATCCGGCGCAATCCAATCGATAAGCCGAAGCTCACAATTGGCGTGCTGTCCTGCCTCAATGATTATGGTTTCCCGCACACTGATCTGCAAACCTCGATCGGGCATTTCGGTTGCGATCTCCTCGCGTTCGAAGGTGATCAGATTTACGAACGCGTAGCCAGTTACGGCATTCAGCGCTTGCCGCTGGAACCGGCAACTCTCGATTATCTCCGCAAATGGTACCTGTTTGGCTGGAGCTTTCGGGATCTGATGCGCGACGTTCCCAGTATATGCATGGCGGACGACCATGATGTGTTTCACGGGAATGTTTGGGGTGCCGGAGGGAAGAAGGCCGATGGTGTCGGCCAGCCCGGTCAGGACAGCGGCGGCTATATCGAACCTGCGGCTTGGGTGAACATGGTGCAGCGCACCCAGACCAGCCACTTGCCCGATCCCCACGATCCGACTCCGGTGCTGCAAAATATCGGCGTCTATTACACCGAATTGCATTGGGGTGGAGTCAGCTTCGCGATTCTTGAAGACCGCAAATGGAAGTCGGCGCCCAAAATGATGGTTCCTGTCGCGGAAATTGTGAACGGATGGGCAAAGAATCCGAACTATTATGCGGCACGGGATGGCAATGTGGCGGGCGCCGAACTGCTGGGCCGGCGCCAACTCGAGTTTCTGGATCAATGGGCGCGAGAGTGGCGCGGCACTTGGATGAAGGCGGTCTTCTCGCAAACACTCTTCGCGAATGTCGGCACCTTGCCTCCGCCCGCGAACACCGATGCTGTCTGCCCGACGTTGCCCATTCTCAAACCCGGAGAATACCCGCCGGACGATATCCTCACCGCCGACCATGATTCCAACAGCTGGCCACAGTCCGGGCGCAACGCCAGCCTGCGAGCTTTTCGCCGCGCCTGCGCCGTTCACCTTTGCGGGGATCAGCACATCGGAAGCACCGTCCAGTATGGCGTTGACAAATGGAACGACGCTTCCTACGCCCTATGCAGCCCAGCGCTCTCGAATTTATTTCCCCGGCGCTGGTTCCCTGCGCAACCCGGAAAGAATTCTTTGCCCTACAGCCCGCGAAACACAGGTGAGTTTATTGATGGATTCGGCAATAAAATGACGGTTCACGCCGTGTTCAACCCCATGCAAATGGAGGCGGTCCCCAAGCCGCTGATGGACCGTTCGCCCGGTTATGGGATTGTGGAACTCAATCGAACAAGCCACGAAATTACATTTGCCGTATGGCCGCGCCGGTTGGATCCGCGCACGACGGGCGCCAAGCCCGTGGACGGGTGGCCCGTGCGGTTCCATCCTATTGACAACGGATGGTCGAGCGGCCCGTATGTTCTGCCTCAAGTAACGGCGGAGGGTCGCACCGGCTTTTGCGTGCAGGTAATTGACGAGCTGCGGAACGAGGTGATCTATACGCTCCGTGTTCCAGGAAACTCCTTTGTCGCGCCCGTGCATGAAGAAGGAACTTACACCGTCCGCGTATTCGATCCGGACAGTCATTATGACAAAACGCATCGGTCTGTACGAACCCAATCCAGGAAAGGCTAAATGATCAACCGACGGAACTTCTTCAAGACAGCAGGTATTTCAGGAGTCGCGGTCAGCACGGCTCAACCGCAACAATCATCAGCCCAGGCTCCGAGGCAGGCAGTTATTCTCATGACTGATTCTGTCCGGGCCGACATGTTGAACTGCTACCGGCAGACAGGACTGAAGACCCCGAATCTGGACCGGCTGGCGCAGGCAGGCACCCGTTTTGAACGCGCTTATACCTGTCAGCCCGTTTGTACGCCCGCGCGCTCGGCATTATTCACAGGCACCTACCCGCATAGCAACGGGGCTTGGGCCAACAGCCTTCCGCTCGGTCAAACGGTACACACCATCGGCCAACGCCTGCAAGATAAAGGTGTTCACACCGCGTACATCGGAAAGTGGCATCTGGATGGCTCCGACTACTTCGGCACTGGGCGGGCCGCGCCCGGCTGGGACAAGGACTATTGGTATGACCAGCGCGACTATCTTTATGAATTAAGTCCGGAGGACCGCCTGCGATCGCGCCAGGTCGCTACGAACAAAGACCCAAACATTACCGCAGAGTTTACCTTTGGACACCGTTGCAGCAATCGCGCCATCGACTTTGTGATTAAACATGCGAACGAGGATTTTCTTCTTGTTGTCTCTTACGATGAACCACATGAACCGTTCGTCTGCCCCCGGCCCTACTCGGAGATGTACAAAGACTTCAAATTCCCGGCGGATGCGAACACTCGGGATTCTTTAGAAACGAAACCGGAAGAACAAAAGCTCTGGGCACAGACGGTGCCGCCGATCAGTGACGATGGCATTGGTAATCCCAACTTCTTCGGTTGTCTCAGTTTTATCGACAGTGAGATCGGTCGAGTGTTGGATGCGATCGACAAGCAGGCTCCCGGAGCGCTGATTCTCTATACGGCGGACCATGGTGATTTCCTGAAATCCCACCGGCTCGGCGGCAAGGGTCCCGCGATGTATGAGGAGATCGCACGCGTGCCGCTGCTGGTGCGCTGGTCTGGACATACGCCTCCCAACTCGGTATGTCACCATCCTGTGTCGCACATCGACGTGTCAGGCACTTTGCTCGAATTCTTCGGCCAAGAACTGCCAAAAAGCCTGGAAGGCAAGAGCATGCTCGGCACCATACGTGACCCGAATACAAAGGCTCGTGACCATGTGTTTCTCGAATGGGGCCGTTATGAGGTGGATCACGATGGTTTTGGTGGCTTTCAACCAATCCGTTGCGTGTGCGATGGGCGTTACAAACTATCCATTCATTTGCTCAGTACGGACGAGCTTTACGATCTCGAAACCGACCCGGGGGAGAATAAGAACCTTATCCATTCGGCGGCTGCAGCAAAAAAGCGCAATGAACTGCATGATCAACTGCTTGCCTGGATGAATGAAACGCGGGACCCGTTCCGTGGCTACCAATGGGGCCGAAGGGAATGGCGTCCGGACTTTCCAGTCTCCTATGAAAACGCGGGCATGACCAGGCAGCGTGAAGAAGACGGCTACGAATCGCGCCAACTCGTTTATGAGACCGGATTGCCGATGAAGGAAGCGACGCGGCACAAAACACCGCCGAAATGATCAATATGGAGAGGCAGCAGTTTCACCAAGGGCCGACGCGGCGATTCCTGCTCGAATTGCCTTTCGTGTTCGCGGCTGGCCGCGTGGCGTCCTCCACGCCTTCTCAAAGTGGGGAAGCGGAACAACCGGATAACCTGGATATGTTTGGCGTGTGGTGGCGCGGCGGTCGGGATGCGGCAAACCTCAAACAGGAGGTGCCGTTCGTGAAAGGTGTGTTCCTGGCGCTTCGCTGGGCAGAGATCGAACCAGCTGATGGAAAATTTGACTGGTCCGCTTTCGATGCGCCATTCATCCAGTATGCAAACGCCGGTCTATACATTCAGTTCATGGTCTGGGTTGGCCCCGACTCACTGCGCTGGATTTACTCTGCCGGTGTTCCCGAAGTTCGGATAACGTCCAGCCTGGACCCGCACGGCAAGCCGCACAACTGGACTTATCCGTTCTATCTGGATGGCAATTACAAACGCTTTTACCATCGCATGATCCGTGCGGTCGCGCAACATCTCGACACGCTTCCAAAAGAGGTTCGCAATCGTGTGATCTGCATTCAGACTGCGGAAGGCACCACTGGCGATAAAGGAGGCTACAAAGGCGACCCGCTGGATGCACGATACAACCTGCCACGTGAAAACTGGCGTGCGTTCAAATTTGAAACCTGGAAGTTGTTTGACAGTCTTTATCGGCCCAAACGCCCGGCTGTTCATCTGCTGATTAACTCAGGTAATGGCGGTGAATACAACGACTGGCTGAATACGAATCTTCCCAATGCCTGGCGCAAGGCGGGCAACCCCGGCCACGGTTATCAGCTTAATGATGAGCGGAACATGATGGCATTCTTTGATCCACTTATCAACCATCCGGAAAACCGGCACGTACGGGTACGCTCCGGGATGGACGAAATGTCCAAAGGTTGGTTTCAGGAAGCGCCGGTTTGGAACATGTACTGGCTCAACCTGTGGGGGCTGCACTTTGGCCTCGACATATTCCAGCATGAAACCGAGGTCTTTGGGAATCGCGCTTTTGACGAGGGCTTTCGCTTCTATGAAAAATACGGTGGACGCAAAGATCCTGCTGCCAGTCCCGGCGCATGGTGCGCGTTCCACGATGGCCTGGATGCCTCGGACTTCCGCCGCTTTTCGGTCGAGCAGTTCGGCCCCGGCGCTCTGCACGGGGATGAAGAGCAGCAGCGTCAGACAATCGAGCGCACATTGCGGATCGCTCACGCGTTTGAGAAGTATGGAGCACGTCAGGGTGATCCCGATAAAGGCGTCAAGCTCACCATGCAGAACCGTGACGCCAAGCGCATGAACGATGTCGGCTGGAACATCGAAGCCGGTAACTACGGGCGATACCTGCAACAAATTGATGCGGATGGTACGAACTGGGGATGGTGGAGACAAGGCCCAAAAGAGCAGCCGTATGGCCGTTTCGCAAGGGGCTTCGCTGCGGCAGCAGGGAAAAACGCCATGTACTTTGCGTTTGACCAGCGCATCTTTTCCGGCAAGCCGCTCGCCGGCGCTTACGGGGTAGAGATCCGCGTCATTTATCTGGACCGGGGTACCGGTTCCTTCACTCTGCAATACGATTCGGGGCTAACACGATGAAAAACGCCCTCACTGTCCAGAAGAAGGATACAGGCCAGTGGAAAGAGGTCGGTCCGAAGCAGTCGGATCTGATTCTTGCACACACGTCCGGAGACAACACGCTGTTTCACCTGATCGAAGTCACTCGCCAGCGCAGCAGTCAGCAAAGGAAGCAATAAAGAATGAAAACTTTTCACTTCCGGTCGATCTTTGTTCTGATTCTGACCGCCGGATCTATATACGGACAAAGTACGAGCGGATCCATTTCCGGTTCCGTGGCGGATAGCAGCGGCTCGATTGTTCCGGCTGCGAACGTGCGGTTGACAAACACGCAAACCCAGGAAGTCCGGACAGCCACGGCAAACGCTAGCGGAGATTACCTGTTCGTCAATATTCCCGCAGGTAGTTACGAAATCGATGCGCAAGCCAATGGCTTCAAACAAGAGAAGCGCAGCGGCATTGTGCTCGATGTTAACCAGAACGCGCGAGTTGATTTTACATTGCAGGTAGGAAGCCTGAATCAAATTGTGCAAGTTTCCGGCGAGGTGACTCAGGTTGACACGCGCGGTGTCCAGCTGGGCGGTACGGTTGATACCCGCCGCGTCCGTGACTTGCCCCTGGACGGTCGTAATGTATACGATCTGATGGCGCTCATGCCCGGCGTTACCAACGTCACAACCAACATCATCGGATCAAACGACGCCAACAATATGAACGTCAACGGACAGCGCGTTCGTGATAACAACTTCTATCTTGATGGCACCTTCAATAACTCCCTTTTTCGCAATGGCGGAAATATGGCGCCTAATCCCGACGCAGTGGAAGAGTTTCACCTGATTACAAGCAACTTCGACGCAGAGTACGGACGTTTGCCAGGATCCGTCATGAACGTGGTCACGAAGTCCGGTACGAATAGCTTTCATGGAGCGATTTTCGAATTTTTGCGCAATGATGCGCTGAACGCCCGAAATTTTTTCCAGTCGGGCGTGACTTCGCTCAAGCGTAATCAGTTCGGCCTCACACTTGGCGGTCCAATTCGCAAAGACAAAACTTTCTTTTTTGTCTCATATCAAGGTTTACGAATTCGCACGGATGCCTTTGTCAATTCGGTTCTTGTGCCGACTGCCGCACAGCGTAATGGTGACTTTTCCGCGCTCGCCCCATCCAAATGGCCCCTTGATCCCCGTATTAACAAAGCCTTCCCGAAAGGCATCATCCCTACCGCGCGTCTCGATCCCGTCGCGCAAAAGATTCTGGCTTTGCTGGTGCCTTTGCCTAATGGGCCAAATGGAACCCTCAATGCTTCTGCACCGTCACCGTCGAATGACAACCAAGGCATGGCTCGCCTCGATCATCAACTGACGCAGTCGCACCGGCTGTCCGGTACTTTATTCCTCGACCGGGCCGATGTACTGCTGCCCTTCCAGAACGGCAGCCAGATTCCGGGCTGGGCAACGACTTCCGCTCTGTATACACAAAACAACGTCATCGTGAGTGATGACTGGATTATCCGAAATAATCTGATCAATCAGGCACGTTTCAACTACACGCTTAACGAGTACGTGACGGTCGGCCAAAACACGACAAGCTGGTCGGAGCTCGGCAGCCAGCTCACGCTGGGATCTCAGCCGCCGCGTCCGCCGCAAATTACCGTCACCGGTTACTGGAAAGCCGGGACGATCGGCAACAACGATATGCCCCAGCGGAACTTTGGTTTCACCGACATAGTTTCCTGGATTCACGGCAATCACAGCTTCAAGTTCGGAGGAAACACGTTGTGGAACCATTTTCAGGAAACGGGAAGCTGGCTCGGCGCAGGGCAAATCACGTTCAGCGGCACTTACACCAAGAACGCGGAAGCCGACTTCCTTCTTGGCCAGGCGGCCACGTTCCGTCAGAATAATGGTTTAAATCGTAACTTCCAGTCCACGAATTCATCCCTGTTCGCACAGGACAACTGGAAAATTAGCAAAAAGCTGACGCTGACCCTTGGTGTTCGTTGGGAACTTAACCCGCCTTACACGAGCGTGAATGGTGCGCTCGGAACTTTCGCGTATGGTGTCCAGTCCACACGCTTTCCCACCGCGCCTTTAGGTCTGCTGTTTCCCGGAGATCCCGGCATTCCCGACGGAGTCGCTCCAACGATCCACACCAACTTCGCTCCCCGAGTGGGATTTGCCTATGACGTTTTCGGCAACGGCAGAACCGCTGTGCGCGCAGGATATGGGGTTTTCTACGCTGTGGGCATGTTGAACCTGACTTCAAATCTCCAGGGGCAGCCATTCATCACTGATATCACCATCAACGGCACTCCAAATTTAGTTAATCCTTGGGGCAATGTGGCGGGCGGCAGCCCGTTTCCTTACACTTTGAACGCAACCAACCCGATCTTCAACAAGCCGATTACTGGTGATTTCCTTGGTGATCACTCCGGGTCACCTTATGTCCAGCAGTACAACTTCTCGGTTCAGCAGCAGATTACCCCGCATATGAACCTGCAAGTCGCCTATGTCGGCAACACTTCGCGCAAACTGTACCTTCAGCGTGACGCCAACTCTCCGATCTACGTGCCGGGCGTCTCTACGACCACCAATATCAACAATCGGCGTCCGTACTTACCCGGCGTGTTCGGCGCAATCTATGAAACAGAAACTGCTGCGAACGCCAACTACAATTCGCTGCAAGTCAGTTTTACCCGCCGCTTCGATCATGGCTTCAGTTTGCTGGCGAATTACACGTACTCGAAGTCCATGGACATCCTCTCCGACGATCCTACCAGTAACTCACAAGTGGCCTTCGTCAACTCGAACAACTTTGCGCCTGATTATGCAGTGTCTAACTTCAATACTCCGCATCTGCTCTCGCTTTCATGGATCTGGCAAGCTCCTAAACTGAAGCGTTGGGGCTGGATGGGTAGAGATGTGATCGGCGGCTGGCAATTGACCGGAATTATGAACGTGCGTAGCGGCCAACCGTTCAATATCACTTCAGGATCTGACACCAACGTCGACGGCAATAACAATGATCGCCCGGATCTCGTCGGCAACACTGGCATTTCCGGCGACCGCACCCGTGGGCAGCAGGTTGCTCAGTTTTTCAACATTGCAGCCTTTGCTCTGCCCGCGAGACTTTACGGAACCGCAGGGCGCAATCTGCTCTATGGACCCGGCTCTGTTAACTGGAACCTTGCAGCATTTAAAGAATTCCGTTTTGAGGAGAGAAGCAAGTTTCAGTTCCGCGCCGAATTCTTTAACGTTTTAAATCAGGTGAATTTTAACAATCCGAATGGCACCTTAAGTAGTCCCACGTTCGGTGCAATCACCTCGGCAGGTGCGCCTCGCATTTTGCAGTTCAGCCTGAAGTACCTGTTTTAATTGCTCCAAAAACGATGTTTCCACGTATCAGGTTTACGTTTAACCGCCTGAGTCGCCGGACGTTCCTCGCCGCCAGCGCAGGTTGCCTCGTTGCAGCCCGTTCCGAGAATCAGCTAGAGCAAATTTTACGCAGCCTCACTCTGGAGGAAAAAGCCCAGCTTTGCCATGGAAACGTGACAACCGTAACGGGTGACCGCTTTGCTTCCGGCGGCGTGCCGCGATTAGGTATCAGCCAGATCAGAATGCTCGATGGGCGACAGGGCGTTCGCACCTTCGATAAGACACGCACCACCGCACTGCCTTGCACCCTTTCACTGTCCTGCACTTGGGATCCCGAAGCCGCGTCAGCGTTCGGCAGTCTGATCGCAGATGAAATGCTGGCGCTGGGTCAGAACCTGCTGCTCGCTCCCACTATGGATCTCATGCGATCTCCCTTAGGGGGACGAAATTTTGAGTATCTGGGCGAGGATCCCTTCCTTGCAGGGCACATGGCCGCCGCTTATATTCGTGGCGTTCAGAGTAAAGGCGTCGGCGCATGCGCCGCGCACTTAGTGGCAAACGATTGCGAAACGCGCCGCCATTTCACCAGTTCCAATATGGACGAGCGTACCCTTCGGGAAACGCACTTGCGGGCTTTCGAGATCTGCATCAAGGAAGGGCATGTCTGGTGCATGATGGCAGGTAACAATCTGCTCAATGGCCAGCATATCGCTGCAAATCACAAGCTGGTGCAAAAAATCGTCAAGGGCGAACTCGGTTATGACGGCGTTCTTCTCACTGACTGGCGTGCCGCTTACGAAACGGTTCCTACGGCGCTCGGCGGCACTGACCTTACTACCGGCATTTGCGCTTACGTATTTGGCGACAACCATCTTTTGAATGCCGTAAAGTCGGGACAGGTTCCGGAATCTTTGCTCAATGACAAAGTACGTCGCCTCCTGCGGCTTTATGAGCGAACAGGCGTACTCAAGCCCGGCTCTCGGGCAAAGGGAGCCCTGGAAACGCCGGAACACCGGAGTTTGGCTCGTCAGTTTGCCGTTGACGGCATGGTGCTACTGAAGAATGATCGCAGTCTGTTGCCGATCAATGCTGAACACGTGAAGACGTTATCCGTCTTCGGTCCGGCAGCCGAAATTGTTCCGTTCGGCGGCGGGGTAGTGGCCCAAGTAGGGGTGATCTGCTAGCGTGAGGGAGAAAGCAGTCTTTCGTGATCTCCGTCGCTATTTCCTGTCCTCATTGTCAGAGTCAAACCATGGTCCGCAACGGCCGCGCCCCGGAT
>JAABUZ0100005157.1_pt1 | contig 17374 bp, 14 predicted proteins | sample 5562091 | NCBI WGS metagenome assembly JAABUZ01 (sample SAMN12813069, study PRJNA571459) | rock metagenome | isolation source: Antarctica rocks | place: Antarctica: Victoria Land, Linnaeus Terrace sud | collected 2015-12-21
CTCAGGAGCACGGAGGAGACGGCGACGATGCCGAGCAGGGCGGGCGGGATGAGGCCGTGGGCCCGCGCCCGCTCGTCGGCCAGCGTCTCGCGCAGTTCGGTCGTGCCCGGCCCCACGCCGAGCGCGCGCCGGACCAGGGGCAAGTTCGCCGGCGTCACGTCGGCGCCGATGACGGCGACGGGGGCGTCGCAAGAGGCGCCGACAGCACGCGCGACGGACACAGCGGGCGCCGCCGCGTATGCCCGCGCCGGCAGGCTCACGCTCGCCACCACGGCGATCAGCAGCGCGGCAATGGATCGTGGTCTGTTCATCGATCGGTCACGTCTTTCTCCTCGTACAAACGGATGGTGTCGCCCACGTACGACCAGGCCCGCGCGGGACAGCGGGATGTCGGATGACGCCCTACTTTCCCCCGGCTGCCCAGCCGACCCTACGCCTGGGCCGGGCGTCCCTGGGGATAGCAGGCAGTCTAGGACCATATCCTGAGAGGAGGCTGAGGGGCCGGCCCCGTCGACCACATCGCCGCTCATCGGTCGATGGACGCGGGCGGCGACAGCGTCTCCGCGCCCCCGGCAGGTTCGCGTCGGCGGCCACGCACGGTCGCCTCCGTCGACGGACCCGTGGCCGCGATGGAGCGCGGACGGCGGCGCGCCCCATCTATCTCCCGCGTGGCGGATCCGGGCGCCTACGTCGGATGGCGCCACGGATTCACCCCACCCGCTAGATCCACCCACGACGACGAAAAACCCAGACGGTGAGGGCCACGGCCGCCGCGATGCACAGGAGCATGAGGACGAACCACGTCGGTTTGTTGCTGGAGAGGCCCTGGATCGACGCGCCAAAGATGCTGATCAGCACCGAGGTCGAGAACAGCACGGTCGAGACGAGTGTGAGGGTACGGATCACGCCGTTGGTGCGGTGCGTCATCTGCGACACGTAGATCTCGAAGCTGCCGTTGACCGCCTCGCGGTTGTCCGCGAGCCCGTCGAGCAGGCGCGCGAGCCGGCCCTCCAGGTCCTCGAAGTAGTCCTCCACCTCCGCTCCCGCCACCCACGCGAAGTCGGGGCGCAGATAGGCCGCGACGACGGCGCGATGCTGCTCGGCGAGCTGCGCCAGGGCGAAGGCGTAGCGCTTGAAGCGCGTCAGGTCCTCCAGGTAGTGGTCGGAGGTGTCGCGCAGCGCCCGCTCCTCCATGCGCTCGATCTCGACCTGCATGTGCTCGTTGAGCGCCTCGTAGTAGGCCAGCGTCTCGTCGAGGACAACATAGAGCATAAAGGCCGCGTCGAGCGTCACCAGTTCGGGGCGCGCGCGCGCGCGCGCCAGCAGGTGGTCGGCGAAGGGCAGCGGCTGTTTGTGGACGCTCACCAGGTAGTTGTGCCCGACGAACAGGTCAAGCTCGGTCGCTTGCACGCGATAGGCGGCGGGATCAAGGCGGGCGATGGTGGCGCTGGTGAAGAAGTGGTCGGGGTAGACGGCCAGGCGCGGGCGCTGCCAGGGCGAGAGCGCGGCGTGGACGGCCTTGCGGTGCAGGCCCAGAAGGCGCGCCACCTCGCGCAGGTCGGCCTCGCCGTAGGTGGAGAGGTCGACCCAGACGAAATTCTCCTCGACCGCGACGAGCGCCGCCAGGTCGACGGGGGCGACCGCGACCGGCTCCTGTCCCGCGCGAAACAGCCAGGCCGTGGCCGCCTCCAGGAGGGCGCCAGGCGCGGCGGGGACGGCAATTCCCTCGACGTCCACCACCTCCGCGCGCGGCGCGTCAGGCGCGAGCGCGCCCACCTCGTCCCCGGTCGGGAGGATGCTGTCCCCAACGATCGTCACGCCCGCCGCGAGCGGGGGCGCGGTCGCGCGCGTCCCGCGTCGGAGGGCGCCGCGCACGCGTCCGCCGCGTCCGGCGTTCGGAGTCGTTTTCACGATCACGCCGGGCCCCTGTCACGGCGCACCAGGGCGGGGGACAGGCACGGGATCCAGCCAGCGGCGTCGTGGCCGACAAAGAGCGGCGACACCGGGAGGGGGGTGTCGCCATCGCGGGGCATGATGGACACGGAGGCCCGGACGCCCGCCGCCCGCTGCCGCGGCAGGGAGACGGTCGCGCGGTGCGCGGTGATGTCGCACCCGCGCCCCGCGCGACCGCCCCGCCACGCGTCCGGAGAGACGTCGTGGAGCGAGGCCGACGCGAGGCGCGGGGATGCCACGCCCGCCGCGTCACGGGTCGGGTCGGGCGCGCCGGAGGGGTCATCGAACGTCCGCACGGGCTGTCCTTTCATCTCGTCTATCCGAGAGAGGAGCGCGGCGCGCCCTCGTCTCCACCCCCGTGACAGAGACCGGGGGCCGTGTGATGGACGCGTGGCCCCCGGTCTCTGTCGACGCGTTCACGCGCTCACAGGACTAGCGCAGCGGCCCTAACTGATCCGGGGCCGCATCACATACGACGCGGTCGGCCCACGCTTCCGAGCGCCCGGCGTAGGGCGGCGCATCCCGGACACGGGGCGTAAGTGTACGCGCGTGTCGTCCCACAATGCGGGCACGGCTGGCGTCGCTCGCGCCTTGGCGGGGCGTCGCCGACGAGGAGGAGAAGCGTCGGGGGCTCGGGGACGTGCCCGCTGTCATCCTCATCCTGCCGCATGCTGGCTCTCCTTCCCTGTGTCAAGATGGTCGCGCCGATCGGGCGCGGGCGTGACACGCCCCTACGCCGCGGCCGGGAGCGGTGTCGAGACGTCCTTGATCGCGCCCAGGCCATTGCCGCTGGCCGTGCTGTTGATCGAGGTGGCCGCGTTGTTGAGGCCCTGGACGTCGGACGCGCTGCCCTGCCCCTTGGCGAACTTGCCGCGAAGGCCGTCCATGGTGGTGGACAGCGACGCGAAGGGTGACGCGAGGGCCTGCAACGTCTTGCTGTTGCTCGTCTTGGCGATGCCGTAGGCCACCTTGGCCTCGTGGACAGCGAGCACGAGCGCGAGGGCGGCGACGGCGAGGTGCTTCACCCGGCCGGAGGATCCGGCGGCGAAGTAGCCCTGCTTGTAGCGGGCGTACTCGTGGTGGATGATGTAGAACGCAACCCCGGCGTGCAACAGGAAGCGCGTCTTGTCGAAGATGGCCGGATGCGTGTGCGCGGCGCCGGCGACGGGCGCGGACGGTGCGGCCGCGGCCGCACGGCCGCCGAACGATGGGGTGACGACACTCACCAGGAGCGCCGCCGTGAGGCCCAGGACAATCAACTTGCTCTTCATGGGAAACCCCTTCTACTCTACTCAAATGACGTGTCGTCGGATCGCGCCATAGGCGTGGCGATGGCCGGCGTCGGTGTGTGGGAACGCCGCCGTGCGGCGGCGTTCGCCCGATGTGGATCAATAGGCGCGGCGCGGGTCGTTTAGAGGCCGCCCCCTTGGCCGCCCAGCATGTGCTTGGCCACCAGGCCAGCCAGCCCCGCCATGCCGCCCCCGGCCATGCCGCCCCCTCCGCCCATCGCTCCCCCAGAGCCCATAAGCGATTGGAGCATGCCCGGTTGCTGCTGGCCCATCTGCGTCATGCCCTGCGCCATCTGCTGCGGATTGGTGGGGTCCATCTGCTGCTGATACTCTTGCGGCATCTGTTGCACGACCTGCTGCCGCTGCTCCTGGGGCATCCCCTCGAAGTGCTGCTGGTAGACCTGCTGCTGCATCTCGGGCGGCGCGTTCTGAGCGAACTGCTGCACGTGTCCCGCGGCCTCGTTGGGATTGATCCCACTATAGTCACCGGACTCGCTGGCCTGGGCGTACTGCTGATACATCGGCTGGTTGTTCTGATCGAATGGATACATCGTGCGCTCCTCGTACCATTTCTATCAAGGTACTGTCTCTATCGTGCCTACTGGAGGCGCCGACCCTCACACCTGTCCGGGAGTCCCCGTCGTGGGCCGACCCATTGGCGTGCCTGCATCGCGCGACGCTCGCTTCCCCGTTTCGTCATCGACCTGAAGTTGACCTCGGCCCGCGGTCTCGGTTAGCTCGCCCGGATCGATCTCGACGTGTGCGACGCCTGGCTCGATCATCTCCGCCGGCCCCGGTCTCTGTGCATTATTCGCCAGCGAATTGTTGCTCATGACCACCCTTCGCGTATGTCTACGGCCCACCGAGTCGTCATGCGGCGCCGTGTGCGACCTTGGGAGGACGCGTCACTGGACCCCCCCAAGGTCCGCGTCCTCCGGCCTTAGCGCTGTTTCGTGGGTCTATTCGACCCGGTCGTGCCGCCGGTCTCGTCGATCTGGTCGACGACGACGCGCTCCTTGCGCACCGTGCCGGTCACGTTCTGCTGCTCCTGGGTCGTGTCCTTGCGCAAGCGCACCTCTTCGACCTCCTCCATCCGCTTGCTGACCACGGCCTCCTCGCCCATCACCGGCACGTCGATGTCGCGGTTCTGGAACGCGTCCTTAAGGTCGGCCTCGCTCGCCTGCCCCGTCATGGGGACGCGCTCGATCGTGACCTCTTCGCGTTGCAGCGTCACCGGGACGTTGACCTGCTCCTGGGTGGTCTCTTTGTGCAGGTGGACCCGCCCCATCTCCTCCCGCTGCTTGCCGACGACGAGTTCCTCCTCGTAGACGGGGACATTGATGGTGTCGTCGGCCCGCGCGGCCGGAGCCTGCCGGCGCGCGGGAGCCGGCTGTGGCGTGGCCTGCGTGCGCGTCGTCGTGGTCTCGGTCGTTTCGGACACCGGCGCGCGCTGCGCGTAGCTGTCCTCGCGCGCCGCGCCACCCGTAGGCGCGCTGGCGTAGCGGTCGTCCGCCAGGTCGTCCTTGTGCAGGCTCAGTTGCACGGTCCCCTCGGCGTCGGTGCTCTGGACCGCGTTCACCGGGATATAGAGATCCTTGTGGAACAGAAACCCCTTCTGGACCACGATATAGCCGCCCTGAGCGTCGTAGGCGTGCAGCGTGCCGATTTTCTCGCCGTCCACGTCATGAACCGCCGCGCCCTCGTAGAATTGTTGCCCGGTCATCGGTCGTTCTCCTTTGTTGCGTTTGTTCTAACGTATATGTCTCGTAATCCTGGGTACGTCCCGTCGCAAAGCCGCCCTTAACAGAGTCTGTGAAAAGTGACCTCCTCCTTTCGCCCCCTCCGCCCATGGCTAACTAGCCCCCCGGCCGCGGCTGGCGTTGGGGCGCGCCTCCGGGGAAACCTGGGAAGATGCCTCCCCCCAGACCCCGCCAGAGGCGCTGGGGATCGACAGGCACGGCCAAAGTCCGACAATGCACAGACCCTGCTCCCTAAATCGCGTCCTAGGCGCTGTCGCGGGTGGTGCGGCGCATGCCGATGGTTCCGCCGAGCGCGCCCGCGCCGCAGCCGAGCAGCAGCCCGATGAGGGTGCCCCAGGCCGTGTTGCGCGCCGTGTCCGCCGCCTGCTGCGCCTGCGCCGGCGTGACGCTCTTGGCCGCACTCGTGGCCGTAGAGCCAAGCTGGCCCAGGTTGATGTGCAACCCACTGGCGATGCTGCTCGCGTTGCCGATAACGGCCCCAAGCCCCTGACTGGCCAGCCACAGCAGGATGGGCAGCGCCAGCAGGAAGACTAGCGCGCCGTTGAGGGCGGCCCAGCCGCGCTCGTGGACCGCCGCGGTCCGGCCGGCGACGTAGCCGCCGATCAGGAACGAGAGGATCGCGGTGACCCCTGCCCAGATCGCCGCGTACTGTCCGGCGTTGGTGGTGACGTTCCCCTGCGCGGCCTGTCCCGCGTTCACGGTCGTCGCGCCGAGGGCCAGCCCGAGCAGGCTCAGCACCAACAGTGTGAAGAACGCGGCGAGCAGGCCGGCCCAAATGGGACCCCAGCGCACCCGGTCGGCCGGGAGATTCATCACCTGCGACACGTTGCGCGTCGCCGTCTCCGCCGTCGTCGTCGTGACCTCTCCTGTTGGGCGGCCGTACCCGACGGCGTCGACGGGAGCTGTCGCCTTGTCGTCGACCGGCGCGCGCCTCAGGGCGCGCGTCCGGCCCTGATCCTGTGCCATCTCTCTCTCCTAACGCTATACCGGTAGTCTGTTCGGGGGCATGTTAGTCCCTCTCTCAGAGCCGCTGGGTCTGTCACCAGCGCGTCTCACTTAGACGTGGGAGGGGGGGACAGGATGCAGTGTAGGGTCTCTTCCTGAGAAGAGTCTGAGAGGTCGCCCATTATGTGGACAGGGGCGCGACCGCGCGCGACACCGATGCTCCGCGCCGCGCGTGACCCGGCGCGCGACACCGATGCTCCGTGCCGCGCGTGACCCGGCGCCGGCGCCGGGTCACGCGCGGCACGCCCTATGGCTACAACCCCACGGGCGGGACCTTGGGATCGTTGGGCGCGCCGCGCTCCCGCGGGTCCGCGTCCGGCGCCGCGTCCTCGGCGACGGCCTGCTCCGCCTGGTCGGCCTCGAACCGCTCTTTTAGTTGCGCACCCTCCTCCTGGATGGTGGCCAGGCGCGCGTTGTACACTGGGACCGGCGCCGCCGTGTCCAGGGCGGCCCCCACGGCCCCACTGCCGCTGGCAGGACGGGCCGCCGTCCCGCGGCCGCGCCGCTGCGTGAGCTGGCGGGCGAGCAGGTCGTAGGGCCGGCGACGCGGCCGGCCGACGAGCAGGCCCGACTGGCCCGTCGCGTCGCTGTAGAGCGCCAGCGCCAGGACGTAGAGCACGCCCGCGACCGGGACCGCGAGCAGGGCGCCGCCCAGGCCGGCCAGGTCAAGCCCCGCGATCAGGGCCAGGAGCGCGGCGAGGGGGTGCAGGCCGACGGCGTGCCCGCTCACGCGCGGCACGATCAGATTCGACTCGACCTGCTGCAGCACGATGAAATACACGATCACCAGCGCCACCGGTGTATGCGGCTGGAACAGGGAGATCACGACGGCCGGGACCATGCCCAGGACGGGGCCGAGCATGGGGATGAACTCGCACAGGAACGCGAGCAGCCCGATCACGATGGGGAAGGAGACGCCGATAAAAAAGCAGCCCGCGCCCGCGGCGAACCCGACCGTCGCGGCGACGACGATCTGTCCGCGGATGTAGCCGCCGAGCACCCGGTTGAGCGTGGCCTCGACGAAGAACCAGCGGTCGCGATAACGCGCGGGCAGCACGCGCACGAATCGGTTGTGCATGGCGCGCCCGTCCAGCAGAAAATAGAACGTGATGACGAGGACGAGCAGGGCGTCGGTGACGGTGGCGACGGCGCCGGTCACGATGGCGATGCCGTTGCCGAGGAGCGACCCACTGGCCGCCCGGGCCGCGCCGATGACCTGGGCGCGCACGGCCGTGACATCGACGCCGCGGTGCGCCAGGAACAACTCGATCCCGCTCTTCTGACCGCGACTGTTGAAGTACGTCGGCAGGCTGTCGATCACCCCGCGCAGTTGTTGACTCAAGGGGGCGGCCAGCAGCAGGACGCCGAGGGCCAGGGCGCCGAATAGCAGCAGGTACAGCAGCAGGATCGACGCGAGGCGCGGCACACCGCCGCGCTCCAGACGATTGACGAGTGGGAGGACGAGGAAAGCGGCGAGGAAGCTGGCGAGGAGCAGCAGCAGGATGTGCAGGAGGCGCACGACGACCGTCCAGGCGATCGCGGTGACGACAGCCCCCGCGATGATGGTCAGGAAGAACTGGAGCGGGCGACCAAGGCCAGGGCGGGTGGCCGCGCCGATTGGGGCGTCCGGCGCGGGGGGATGGGCGATGTTCACGGGCAACGCCTCAGGCACCTCCGAGGAAAGCGGCGCACGTGCATGGGCACGTGCGCCGCGGCGGCGCGGCCCCACACAACGGGCGCCGTCGGGATAACGGTGAACCGGATGGGGACCGACGGCTCCTCAAAACAGCTTAACGGGAAGCGGGAGGGACTTGTCTCTCACCGTGAGCAGTGGCGCGACAAACTCCTGGCCTAGGACGATTCCCATATACTGACCACGAACGGTCTGGTGCGTGGGGATCGGGCCACGGCGCGTGAACTACCCGTGAGCGACGCGCGCGACGCGCCGCGGACTGTCCGGTCATCGACGCGGTCGACGCCGCTATTTGTTGATAGATCCGCTTGTCGTCCGCGCGCCCAGCAGGCGGCGGGCGCTGTCCACGCCGCCGAGGCCGAAGGCCAGGCCACCGGCGAGGGCCAGCGCGAACATGATGGCGGCGAAGAGGATGTAGATGAGCGTGGACGCGATCTGGAGCTGCGTCAGCGCGGCGAAGATCGCAAAGGTCAGCACCGCGTAGCGAACGATATTGGACAGCAGCGCGGCGAGCGATTGGCCCAGCCCGCTGGCCGCGCCCTTGACGAGATCAGCCCCCAGGGTCGCGCCGAGCGCGCCGACCAGCACGATCAGGACGGCCACGAAGACGTTGGGCAGGTACAGCAGGATCGAATCGACGAAGGTTGTGATCGTGGTGATGCCGAGCGTGCTCACGGCCAGCACGACGAAGTACAGGAACACGTACCAGTAGACGATCCCGGCGAGCAGACCGGCGGCGTCAAGCTTTGGCCCCATCGACTCGATGGCCCGCTCGACGCCGGCGCGCTGGGCGAGCTGGTCGAACTTGATCGCCCGCAAGCCCCTGGTCAGCACCGCCTTCAAGATGCGAGCAACGATGTAGCCGATCAGCAGCCAGATGAGGGCGCCGACAAGCTTGGGAAGGAACAGGAACACCTCGTTCACGAGCTGCAAGAGAGCGTCGCCGATGGAGTTGATGGTGGGCATGGGAAGGTCTCCTATGTTAGGTGATGATACATCTGTGTGGGGCTGCGCGGCCGTGTATGAAGCGGATCAGCCCCATTGCCCACCGCCGCGCGCTGGGGATCGAGACTGTTGCCACTGTTGCCCTAGCCACCCGTCAGCATGGCCGGCTAGAAAACGCCTGACGGCCGTGACAGCGGGCGGGCGACGTGAGCGGGTGGGTCGGCGTCGGGACGCGCGCTCGTCTCGGTCACGCGCACGAGCGGTGCGGTCGCCGCATCCGTCGCCGGGTACTCTTGCACCGTGACCACCTCGCGGCGGACCGGCGCGCGCACCTCCTGCTGCTCCGTGACACGCCGCTTGCGCACCCGCAGGTAGGCCACCACGACCGTCCGCGTCTCGACGACCGCCCGCTCCTCCCTGATGGGGATGATCGTCTCATCGGGATCGGTTGGTGCGGTGACGTCGTACTGGTCGACCGGGATACGCTCGACGGTCACCTCCTCGCGCGCCAGCGACGCCATCAGGCGCTGCTCGGCCGTCTCCACACTCGTGTGCAGGCGAACGATGCCACGCCGCACGGGCCGCGTCTCGACCACCAATGTCTCCGCGTAGACGGGGACACGGAGCGCCTCTCCGGCGGTTTTGACGGTCTCCACGGCCTCCGTGACCTCGATGGCTATCGCGGCCGTGCCGGGCCCAAGCCCCTGGGAACGCGTCGTGCCGAAGGGTTCGCCCGCGCGCACGGCGTAGCGGTCGAGGTCGGCGGGAGCCAGGGCAAGCTGGACCACGGTGTGCATGACGGACTGGTCGGATTCCTCCCCGACGGACGCGACGAGTTGGAGGGGGAAGCGGTAGCGCGCCGTCCCATCGTCCGCCTGTACCAGGAAGAACGCCGGCTCGTCGCTACTCCCCTCGGCCGCGTCGGCCGGCTCGACGCGCTCGACGGCGCCGATGAGCCTCTGCGCCACGCGCACACGGGCTCCGCGCAGGATCGCCGTGGTCGTCATCGTGTGTCTGTCCTCCCAGTGTAGGCGGGGGTGTACGTCCGCCGATCGTTGTCACCGTGCGCGGCCACTGCTCGGTGTGTATCCAGACGCCGTTGGATTCAGGGGCCACCACCGGTCACCGCACGGCGTGGGAGCGGTACCATGGCGTAGTCTAGCGTCGGTTCCTGAGATTATCCTGAGAAGGTGGGCGCTCAAGATGTCGCTCATCCGTCGGACACGGCCCGGCGGCGGGCAAGGTGGACGCGATCGCCTCCGCCGAGCGCGCCGACGCGACCGGGCAGAGACCGATCGAGCGGCAGCGATAGCGTGAAGACGCTGCCCACCCCCACCTGGCTCGCGATGGTGAGCCGACCGTCGTGTGCGCGGGCGATGCGCGCGGCGCGAGACAGGCCCAGCCCCGCGTGCCGGCCGTCGCCGTCGCTCGTGCGCGCGGGGTCGAGGCGATAGAACGGCTCGCATAGGTGGGGCAGGTGCTCCGGCGCGATCCCCGGCCCCGTGTCGCGGACCGTGAGCGCCGCCTGACCGCGCGTGCGTCGCGCCGTCAGGCGAATCGCCCCGCCCGACGGCGTGTGGACCACCGCGTTGTCCAGCAGGCTATCCAGTGCCCGCCGGAGCGTGGGCCCATTGCCGCGGACGGGCAACGGCCCGCCCAGCGCCGCGGCCAGCGTCTGTCCCTTGCCCTCGGCGCGCGGCCGAACGTCCGCGACCGCCGCCCGCGCCACCTCGCGCAGGTCAAGCCGCGCGGAAAATGGTGTGTCGACGCCACTCTCGACGTGCGCGAGGGTCAGGACCTCGTCGAGCAGGTCGGAGACATGGACCGCCTCCTCCGTCACCCGGCGCAGCACATCCTCGTATTGTGCGGGGGTCCGCCGCCGCAGCAGGGCCGTCTCCAGCGTACCAAGCAGGGCGGCCATGGGCGTGCGCAGTTCGTGCGCGGCGGCGACCGTGACGCGCTCCTCCCGCGCCAGGGCCGCGCGGATGGGCCGCAGGGCGTGCCCGGCCAGCGCGTAGGCGGCCGGGACACCCAAAAGAAGTGTGCCGAGGTCGGCGGCGACCACCCGCGCGTCGTGGCGTTGGCGTCGCGACCGGCGGTGGCGCGGGAGGGCGCGCTGGGCGAGGCGCGGCAGCGCGACCACGCCGGCCAGCGCCGCCAGGTAGGCCAGAGTCAAACGCAGGCGCGGGATGGTGTGTGGCGCGGTCGCGGCAGAAGCGGTGATGTTCATCACAAGGAATCGTGTCCTCTCTGGGGTGTGCGCGAACGTGTGGGGTTGTTAGAGGGTCGGTGGCGCGCGCAGGGCGTAGCCGGCCCCCCGGACGGTGTGGATGAGCGGCGCTCCCGGAGCGAAAGGGGCGTCGATCTTGTGGCGCAGGTAGCCGATGTAGACCTCGACGACGTTGCTCCCGACGGCGCTCTCACCCCAGACGGCGTGCTCGAGTTGGGCGCGAGTGAGCACCTGCCCGACGTGGTGAACCAGATAGTGCAGGAGGGCGTATTCGCGCGCCGACAGGGCGATGTCCCGCCCCGCGCGCCGCGCCTCCCGCGTCGCCGTGTCGAGCTCCAGATCGCCGACGCGCAGCACGCTTGTCTGGGTGGGACCGTCGCGCCGCAGCAGCGCGCGGACGCGCGCCTGGAGCTCGCCGAGACGGAACGGCTTGGTCAGATAGTCGTTGGCGCCCCCGTCGAGACCGGCGATTTTGTCGCGGTCGCGGTCGCGCGCGGTGAGCATGAGAATGGGCGTCGTGATGCCGTCGGCGCGCAGGCGGCGCGCCACCTCGAGACCGTCCGTCGTGGGCAGCATCCCGTCGAGGACGATGAGATCGTAGCCGTTCAGGCGCGCGTCGAGGAAGCCCTCCTCCCCGTCACGGGCCACGGTCACGCTGTAGCCCGCGTTCTCCAGGCTCTCGCCCACGACCAGGACGATCCGCGGATCGTCTTCTACCACGAGGATCTGCATCGTGTCATCTCCTGCCTGGCCTCCCACGCTAGTGTTCCCGAGGTTGCCCCTCTTCTATAGCGAATGGTACGCGCTGTGGAACCGAGGTAAGGAACTTAGGGGTGTCGCCCCCTGCCTTCACTACCGTGCGCCAACCGGTCGGCGCACTGGCCGCTCACTCACGGGGACGCGCACGCGGGTGAGTGGGGGCGTCGATCGACGCCGTCGGCGTGCTCCCAAACGACGCCGACGGCGTCGTCTCCCGCGCCTCGAGGCGTCCGACATTGCGCCGGAGCCGGCCCTCCCGCCGCCCGGACGTGATGCGTCCCGGCAGCGCGAGCAGGAGGCCAACGAGCAGGCCGAACACGGCGGCGGTCAGGAGCGCCAGCGACACGGGCAGCGCACGGGCGGTGATCCAGAAGAAGTGCAGAGCGACCAGTTCCTGGTTCTCGACCACGAAGAGGGCCAGCGCGGCGCCCAGGATGAGGGCGAGGATGACGGTAATCTTGGACATGTGAAATCTCCTTAGGCGCGTCACGCGTCCCGGCCAGAGGGGGCGATATCAGTCACCCTCCAGTGTGACGCATTATCCTGAGAGGAACCTGAGAACACGCGCCCAAGCAGCCATTGGCCGCGGGTCGTCCGCACCGCCTCCATACACAGGCGGCGCTATGCCATACTGGGGCGAGGGCAGCGTGTGCCCCCGGCCCAACGCCCGTGCGGCGTCGTGGGTCGTCCTACTGGCCGACTGCGAGATCAGTATGCCCCAACCATTGTCCTCGTCATCGTCCTCGTCATCGTCCCCGTCTTCAGCTCCGACCCCATCCGCGCGCCCCCACGACCCAGCCCATCTTGCCGCCCTGCGCCGCGCCGCACTCCTGGACGGCGCGCCCGACGTGGCCGTCGATCGGCTTACCCGCCTGGCGACCACGATCCTGCACGCCCCCGTCGCCCTGGTCACACTGATCGAGACGGATCGACAAATTTTCGTGAGCAGCGTCGGGCTCCCCGAGCCGTGGGCGTCCCAGCGCGAGACGCCGCTCTCGCACTCTATCTGCCAGCATACGGTGGCGTCGGCCGCGCCACTGATCATCGCGGATGCGCGGGACCACCCCCTGACGCGCGACAATCTGGCCATCCCTGACCTGGGGGTGGTCGCCTACGTCGGTCTTCCCCTCGTCAGCTCCGATGGCGACGCGCTTGGCAGCTTCTGCGTGATCGACCACCGACCGCGGGTCTGGACCGACGGGGACATCGCTATCCTGCGCGACCTCGCGGCGTCGGTCATGACCGCGATCGAGTTGCGGGCGGCGGCCGAGGAGCGCGACGCGCTCCTCGCCCAGGCCCGGCGCGATCGGGCGAGCGCGGAGCGCGCCCACGAGGCCGTGGAGCGGGAACGCGCGCGCTTGCGCGCGATCTTCCAGCAGGCCCCGGCCTTGATCGCCCTCCTGGTGGGCCCTGACCATGTGTTCGAGTACGTTAATCCGGTCTACGAGCGCGTGGTGGGGCGCGCCAGTGCGGCTCTGCTCGGGCGCTCCGTGCGCGACGCGCTCCCCGACCTGGCCGGCCAGGGCTCCTATGAGGCGCTCGACGCGGTGTATACGACGGGGACGCCGTACCGCTCAACCGAGGCGTTGGTGCGGCTCAACCGGGCCTGCCATGGAGACGAGGGAGGGGACGAGAGCGGGAACGGGGGTGAGACGCGGGCGGAGGCCTACGTCACGTTCGTGTACCACCCCCTCCGCGACGCGGAGGGGGTAATCCAGGGTATCCTGGTCAACGGCGTCGAGGTGACCGAGCAGGTGCGCGCGCGGCAGCGGAGCGAGGCGTTGGGGCGGCAGGTCGCGGATGAACGCGATCGCCTGCGGCAAGTGCTCGACGTGCTGCCCGAGGGTGTCCTGCTCGTGGACGCGCGGGGCCGCTGCACGCTGGCCAACCAGGCCGCGCGCGACATCCTGGGCCAGGAGTGGACGGGGCGGCCGCTGGTGACCGCCCGCGACCACGCCGATCTCGGCGCCCGGCGCCTGGACGGCGCGCCGCTCGCGCGCCGCGATCTGGCCGTGACACGCGCGCTGGGAGGCACGGTGGTCCGCGGGGCGCAGATACTGCTGCGCAACGCGGAGAGCGGCACGGACATTCCCGTGCTCATGAACGGGGCGCCGCTGCGCGCGGTCGATGGCGTGAGTAGCGGCGCGGTCGTCGTCTTCCAGGACATCACCACGCTCAGGAATTTCGAGCGCGCGCGCGATACGCTGCTGGCGACGGTGTCCCACGACCTGAAGAACCCGCTGACGGCGATTCAGGGGTTGGCGGAGCTTTCGCAGGAGCAGGCCGCCCGCGGGGACACGCCGAGCAGCGCGCGGATGGCCGCGCGGCAGGGCGGCATCGTCACGGCCGCGACGCAGATGACGGCGCTTCTCAACGAGCTCCTCGACGCGATGCAGTTGCAGATGGGGCAGCCCCTCGCGCTGGATCGCCGCCCCGCCGAGCTGGTGGAACTCGTCCACCGGGTCGTCGATCACCAGCGGGAGATCGCGGAGCGCCCGATCCGTGTGATCGCGGCCGTGCCGGAGCTGATCTGCCCGATCGACGTCGATCGGATCGAGCGCGTCGTCGGCAACCTTGTGTCGAACGCCATCAAGTACAGCCCGCGGGGCAAGGCGGTCACCGTGCGAGCGACGCGGGAGGCGGGACCGGAGGGCGTGTGGGCGGTCCTGGCGGTGCGGGACCGAGGCGTGGGCATCCCGGCGGAGGACCTGCCGCACGTCTTCGATCGCTTTTACCGTGGCGAGAACGTGGGCGGGGTGCAGGGCACGGGGATCGGCCTGGCAAGCGTGCGCGAGATCGTAGAACAGCACGGGGGGACCGTCGCCATCGTGAGCCGGGAGGGCGGCGGCACGACGATCACGGTGCGCTTGCCCGCGCCCGTGCCAGCGCCCTCCTGACCCACACCCCGGGACCGTCGCCGGTCGTGGGCAGAGTGTCCCCTACCCCTCCGGTCCACCGGCCCAACAGCGCCACAGCCTCCTCACTCTATCCAACCGGTAGCGTCGTCACGTTATAGCACAGGCCCTCGTAGAACCAGAGCAGCCACAGCGTCGCGCCGGCCTATCCATCGCACGCATGAACGCGCAGCCGAACACGCGACCCAGGCGAGACGGCCCGTTGCGCGCGCGTCGCAGTCCACATACTGATCCCATACCTCGTCACCATGGAGCAGGTCGGGGCAGCCAATCTCGAACGTACATCTATCCGGCACTCGCTCCTTTCAGCATTCGGTAGACCGGCTTGTTTGAGCGGCAAGTCACGCCCAGAGTCCTGTTTCTCACTGACGATTGTTGGGCCGTTCATCGGCTCTAGCGACTTCGCCATCGGTATCGAGCGTGCGGGAGAGCCCCATTCTTTGACGTGGTGTGGACGGATGGCCGGCACGGCGCGGCCTCCTCCGGCGCCCCATCGGCGACCATGACCATGCGCCGCCCAGCCAGACGACGAACTCATGCCGTTGTACACTGTAGCATTGCCCTCTGTCGTCCCGCCGCCCGGCGCCGGATACGCCGACGCACCACCACCGAAAGGAGCACATGACCGATGGCGCCATCCTGGCAGCGCGCGCTCTACCTCCCCCTGATCGTGCTGGCCTGGCTGGCCGTCCTCTTCGTCGCGGGCTGGCTGCTGGCTCATGTCGCCCGCGCCCTGCTGACGCTGGTGCTGGCCGCCGTCCTGGCCTACGCGCTCACCCCGCTGGTCGCCCGCCTGGCCCGCGCGCTGCCCCGTCCCCTGGCCATCGCCGTGGCCTATGTCCTGGGCATGGTGGTCGTCCTGGGCCTGGGCGCGGTCGTCGTCGGCACCGCCGCGACGCAGATCACCGCCCTGGTCGGCCGGCTCCCGCGCTACGCCCACCAGGCTCAAGCGTTCGAGCCGCAGGCCCGCGCGCTGCTGCGGCCGCTCGGGATCACGGCGGCCTCGCTGCACACCACGCAGCAGCACGCCCTCGCCGCGGTGCAGGGGGTAGGCACGACGGCGGCCCAGGAGTCGCTGGGGCTGGTCTCGCGGTTCGTTTCGACGCTCATCGACCTCGTCCTGATCCTGATCCTGAGCGTCTACCTGACGGCCAACGGGCCGACCATCGCCCGCCGGTTGCGCCGCGAGACCCCCGGCGCGCAGCGCTGGCGCACGAGCTTGCTCATCGTGGTCGTGAACCAGGTGGTGGGCGGCTACGTGCGCGGGACGCTCACGCTGGCGGCGCTCATCGGTGCGCTCGTGGGCGGGGGCATGTTCATCCTGCACGTGCCCTACGCGGCGCTCCTGGGCGTGCTGGCCTTCTTCATGGAGTTCATCCCCATCATCGGCGTGCTCATCTCGGGCGCGGTGTGCGTGCTGATCGCGCTCTTCACGGGCTGGGTGACGGCGCTGCTGGTGATCGGCTACTTCGTGGTGGTGCATGTGATCGAGGGCGACGTGGTGGGGCCACGCATCATGGGCAAGGCGGTGGGCATCCATCCGGCTACGGCGCTGCTGGCGCTCGTCGCGGGCAGCGAGTTGTTCGGCTTGTGGGGGGCTCTCTTCGGGGCGCCACTGGCGGGCCTGCTGCAGGCCGTGGGCACGGCGGCGTGGCGCGAGCTGCGCGGAGGCGACGCGCAGGCCGTGACGCGGGCCATCGTGCATGAGAAGACACAGGATATCGCGGAGGAGAGGGCGGCGCACGAGCAGCCGGGCGTGCGACCACGCCCCCTAACGCCCTAGCACCCGCAGCACGCCTGCGCCACAATCGCCTCCCTCCCGCGTGGCACCTGTGATGGCGCACGTCCCACAGCTCGCCACGCCGGACGGCCTGGTGCGGGCGCTGCGCCAGACCGTTGAGCGCCGACGCCTGGCCGTCCGCAACCGGTTGCGTCAGGACGCAGCATCACGGGGGGTGGGGAGCCAACGGGTCGGGTAACCTACTCCTTTTACAGCGGTACAGTAAGGAGGGGACGATGGGCTACCCATACGGCCAGGGGGACGCGACACAGGAGGTGGAGCGGGTCACGGCGTTAGGCGACCGGCTGTTCCGCTGCCGCCCCTGCCGGCGCACGTTCAACGAGCGGATGGGCACGCCGTTCAACCACCTGCGGGTCCCTACCGACAGCACGCTCCTCGTCGTCCTCTGGCGCTTGCGGTACAAACTCAGCTTGCGCGAGCTGTCCGAAATGGTCCTCACACGCGGCTTCTCCTTTACCCACGAGACGGTGCGGGAAGGGGAGGAGCGCTTCGCCCCGTTGGCGGCTCAGCGCCTGCGTACCAAACGGTGGGGCAAAGCGGGCCTCCGATGGCACGCCGATGAGACATCTACCAAGGTCGAGGGGCGCTGGTGCTACCTCTACCGCGCGATCGACACCGCTGGACATCTGGTTGCGACGCTGGTGAGCGCGACGCGCGATAGGGACGCCGCGAAGCGTTTCTTCACCCAGGCGTTGGATGTCGTCGGTCACACGCCGGAGAAGGTCACGACGGACGGACATGATACCTATCCGCGCGCCATCCGCGCGACGCTGGGGCTCGCCGTGCGGCATCGCACCAGCCACTACCTGAACAACCGGATGGAGCAAGACCAGCGCAGCGTCACGCCGCGCTACGACCCCAGGCGCGGCGTCGGCTCCTTCGCCGCGGCCGCCCGTGTCTGCTCCGCTCACGACGAACCGCGCGACTTCTTCCGGTATCGCACCGGCATGAACGAGACGGTCTCCTTGGCCGATCAGCGCCGCCTGTTCCACGAGCGATGGGGCGCGGTGTGTGCGTCGCTCCG
>JAABUZ0100005158.1_pt1 | contig 17374 bp, 15 predicted proteins | sample 5562091 | NCBI WGS metagenome assembly JAABUZ01 (sample SAMN12813069, study PRJNA571459) | rock metagenome | isolation source: Antarctica rocks | place: Antarctica: Victoria Land, Linnaeus Terrace sud | collected 2015-12-21
TTGAGAAAGTTTCGGTGCGTGGAGGCCATCTCGCTCCAAATCTCGGGGTAGTAGAGCTCACGATGGCTTTGCACTATGTCTTTGACACCCCAAACGATATGCTCGTCTGGGATATTGGTCATCAGGCATATGTCCACAAACTCCTCACTGGCCGTCGAGACCGTTTTCATACGATTCGTCAGTTTGGCGGTCTTTCCGGCTATCTGCGCCGTGATGAGAGTCCTTACGATGTCTTTGGGGCCAGTCATGCGAGCACTTCTATATCAGCCGCACTTGGTATCGCGGCAGCCCGAGATTTGCAGGGAAAAGATTTCAAGGTCGTGGCCGTTATTGGAGACGGAGCGCTAACCGGGGGAATGGCCCTGGAAGCCATCAATAATGCAGGCAGTCTGAAAAAAAACCTGATCATTATTATTAACGATAATGATAAGTCGATATCCGACAATGTTGGTGCACTCTCTCAGTATCTGGGCCAGGTTCGTCGTATGCAGACGTCACCGAGCTATCAACGATTGCGTGAAATGGCAAAAGGGTCGATCGAGCGCTTGCCTGTTGTGGGTGATAAAGCGCGTGAGGCTGCTGGTCGTGCCGAGATAAGTTTGAAGCAGTTTGTGTTGCACAGCAAGAGTGGAACTATCTTTGAAGAATTGGGACTAAAAGCCTTTGGCCCCTTTGATGGACATAACATTCCGCTTATGCTTGATGTGTTTGAGAATGTAAAAGAAGTTGATGGACCAGTAATAGTTCAAGTGGTAACGAAGAAGGGTAAAGGTTGGGAGATCGCAGAAGGCGATTCTACCAAATGGCATGGTCCGGGCGCATATGACTACACAACCGGTATCATCAAGAAGAACGCGGGCGATCCGCCTACTTATACAGAAGTGTTTGCAAATACACTGGTTTCCATTGCCGAAAAAGACACGTCTGTTGTTGGAATTACTGCGGCAATGGAAGAAGGCACTGGACTGAAAAAGCTGCATCAGCGTTTTCCAGAGCGCTACTTTGATGTCGGTATCGCTGAGCAGCACGCAGTAACCTTCGCTGGCGGTCTTGCCGTTGGCGGTCTGTGCCCAGTCGTCGCCATCTATTCTACTTTTATGCAGCGGGCCTATGATCAGATCATTCATGACATCTGCGTGCAGAATCTTCATGTTGTCTTTGCTATGGATCGCGCAGGAATTGTGGGTGAAGATGGTCAGACGCAGCATGGAGTCTTTGATACTGCGTTTATGCGTATTGTTCCCAACATGAAGGTGATGGCTCCGAAAGACGAGGAAGAACTGCGCCATATGCTCTACACGGCTGTGTATATGGATGGTCCGGTCTCTCTCCGCTATCCTCGTGGTAAAGGACTTGGTGTCCCTCTCAGCGACGAATTACACGCATTAGAAGTGGGTAAGGCTGAACTGCTAAGTCCAACCTCTCTAGAGGCCGCCGAGCGGCAGGATGTCACTATCCTTGCCTATGGCTCAACGGTTTCGCAGGCTGAGTTGGCTGCAAAAGAGCTGCAAGATGAGGGTATTCATGCCGCTGTCGTAAACGCGCGTTGGGCGAAACCGCTTGACGAAGAGTTGATTCTGCGCCTGGCCAGAGGCACGAAACGCTTGATCACTATTGAGGATCACGTTGTGATGGGTGGCTTTGGAAGCGCGGTGTTAGAACTTTTAGAGCGGCATGAAATCAAGAATGTGGATGTACGCGTGATTGGTTTGCCCGACACCTTTGTTGAGCATGGAGCTCCGACTATTCTGAAAGAGCTGTATGGAATCTCCTCAGCGCGCCTTAAAGAGGTTGTCCGTTCAGTAGTGGGTGTCGAGTTTGACTCCGAAAAGCATCCATTAGCGAAATAGAGAGAAAAAGAGAAGCAAGATTTCTATGCTGAAGAGAACGACCTTGCTTCTCTTTTCTTTTGAAGAGTAGTATTTTATCCTTCTGATTAGTACTATTCTGCAATTTAGTACTAATCTACAATGCGCCCATCGCGCATATGAATAATACGATTCCCCATTTTCCCAATCTCAAGTGCATGAGTGACAAGGACAAATGTTTGGAGCTGCTCCTGGTTGAGGTGCAGAAGCAGATTCATGATCTCCAACGCCGTCTCACTATCCAGGTTTCCGGTTGGTTCATCGGCCCAGACGATAGCAGGATTGTTGGTCAACGCACGAGCAATCGTTACTCTTTGACGCTGCCCACCAGAGAGCTCTGCCGGTCGATGCCAGGCTCGTTCACTCAGGCCAACGATATCCAGCATCTCCAGAGCACGCTTGCGCGCTTTTCTAGCCGGTACTTTTGAGATGAGCATTGGCAGTTCGATATTTTCGACTGCAGTCAGAACAGGCAAAAGGTTGAAGTCCTGGAAGATGAAGCCCATATTCTGTGCCCGGTAGCTTGTCCGTTCACTATCGCTCAAGTCGCGCAAGTTCTTATCGCGAATGAGAATATCACCTTCGTCGATGGTATCAAGACCTGAGAGGCAGTTGAGCAATGTTGTCTTGCCACACCCGCTAGGACCCATAATTGCGACCATCTCTCCCTCGACAATCTCTATGTTGATATCAGCAAGTGCTTCAACACGAAGTTGCCCGCTCCGATAAATTTTCTTAACGTTCTTCGCTTCTATGATCATCGGTTTAGTTCGTGAGTTTCTTTATTCATAAGATGATGGAAAACAGTAGATTGGAGCCGAAACACAGACTATTGTATCATATCAGCGAAAAGGTTTTATGCTCATCAAGTAAATTGCTTCAGCACGATTGCGTACCTGCAATTTCCCAAGAATGTTTTGAACGTGCTTATGGACGGTCGACGCGGCTATACACAGTTCACTGGCGATCTCGCGATCTCTGCGTCCGCAACACATTAAGTCAAGAATCTCCCTTTCGCGTTCAGTGAGAGGGCGGAGAATTTTCGTGCTGGCTTGACCAGTATGCTCATCCTTAACACCAGAATGCCTGCGCGAAGAATAAGAAATGGGTGTCAACAAATTTGTGTATGACGGCTGCGCTTGCCAGTATGGTCGTAAGTAAGTAAGCATCTCACTGACCAGTGCTGCTGGAATACAGAGATCGTTGCGTGCGGCACAACGAACTGTATGCACAAGTGTATCTGGTTCTATATCCTTTGAAATATAGCCCAGCGCTCCCTTTTGAATGGCGTGGACAATATGTCGGGCCTGAAAATCAGGAGTAAAAATGACGACGCGTGAATTGGGTGAACAGGCAACGATACGCTCCGTGGCCTCAAATCCATTGCAATCAGGCATGTCTCTATTCATCACTACCACATCTGGCCGTACCTGAGATGCCTGCCATTCCGCATCCTGGCCACTCACAGCCTCGGCAACAACCTCCAAATCATTCTCTTTTTCAAGAACATCCCTAATGACGCGACGCATAAATGGATGTTCGTCAACAATGAGAATGGTTACCATGTGCTTTTCGCCCCTTTCTCCTTCAACAACCTCCCAGTAATCACTGAATTGTGGCAAGCTGGTTCCCAGCGTTTCCGTTCAGGGAACAAGTGCTGGCTTCCCTTCAAGTGACTCCCTACTAGAAGCGAGATATACGTAAGTAGTAGCCATAAATACATACACTTACACTATACGCATCTGTTCAAGAAGCAGACGGTTTTACTGGTTTTACCAGACTCTTTCCCCCGGAAGGAAGGAGACCTCGTTTGTTTTCATTCTTGCGTCCTCTAGAGCTCTGTGTTATACTTCACTGTCGGAATAGGCGAGCACTCTAGCTCGTTATGTATAGTAGATTTAATTCTCTACACTAGTTTTATTAAGTACACACGCTCTCTCCTGAAAAGTGCCAACCCTGGGGTCCATGTATCTCGGAGTTTCGTTTGGGCAGGCACAACACCTTAGGGGACCCTGACACCATTAGACTGGGAGAGCGGAGGATCAAGGGAGGTCCGTTTTTGGCGAATATTATCTCAATGAAACAGTTGTTGGAAGCAGGTGTGCACTTCGGCCACCAGACGCGTCGCTGGAATCCAAAGATGCAACAGTTCATCTTCATGGACCGCAATGGCATCCATATTATTGATCTCCAACAGACAGTAACACGTCTCAACGATGCCTACAAGTTCGTTGAGCAAGTCGTAGCCGATGGAGGCACGCTGCTTTTCGTTGGAACGAAGAAGCAGGCCCAGGAGGCTGTGGCTGAAGAAGCGAAGCGCTGCGGTATGTTCTACGTCAATCAGCGCTGGCTTGGTGGTATGCTCACCAACTTTAAGACCATTCAATTGCGTATCAATTATCTGCGTGAGCTGGAGGGTCGCCGCGACCGTGGCGACTTTGAGCGCCTGCCGAAAAAAGAAGTTCAGAATATGCAGGACGAGATCATGCGCCTGGAGCGCATTCTAGGTGGCATTAAAGACATGCGCCGCTTGCCCACAGCCGTTTTTATCATTGATACACGCAAAGAGCGCACAGCCGTTATGGAAGCGCGCCGCCTAGAAATTCCTATCATCGCCCTCGCCGACACAAACTGCGATCCTGATGAAATGGATTATCCTATTCCTGCCAATGATGATGCCATTCGCGCCGTTCGCCTTCTCTGTGCAAAAATTGCAGATGCAGCAGTCGAAGGCCGCCGCGAGCTGGAGGCGCAACAGAAGGATACAGAGCAGGTTGAGGGTGAAGAGCTGCTTGCACTGCCAGCAGCAGGTGAGACTGAAGCTACAGCACCCGTCGTAGCAGAACCCGTAGCCGAAGAGACCGCGTCGGCTCTCGTAGCGGCTGAGTCTACGGCTCCTGCGATAACCGAGTCTGCGGCTCCCGTAGCAACTGAACTTGCCGCTCCTGTAGCGACCGAACCTGCTGCTCCTGTAGCGACCGAATCAGCACCTGAAACTCCGACCGTAGTAGAGGTGCCCGAAGCAGAAGAGACGCCAACGCCCGCCGAGCCAGAACTTGTGGCCAAAGAGGCTCTTTAGTCAGGCAAAAAAAGATTCATCCGGTGGGAGAAAAGGGGAAATATACCCTTGACTCCCGCCTTTTTGTGTAATATATCGTTCCTGTTTCTGCGTTAAAGAACACAGAATCACGAACTTCTGGATTTGTCAAGCACTCAGAGACCAAAAGAGATGGACAAGGGTTGTTGTACTGGCTGCGGAATCTGAGTATCATACATCAGAGATTGAGGAGAGATCACAGTTATGGACTATGCTGCTACGGATGTAAAAAAGTTGCGTGAAGAGACTGGCGCGACATTCGCCGATTGCAAAAATGCATTGGCTCAGTCAAATGGATGGGATGACGCGGTAAAATATCTGGAGGCGAGAAGAGATAAGAAGGCAGAGAAGATGGTCACCGCCGGTCGCGAAACGAAAGAGGGTGGAGTCTTCTCTTATATCCATCACAACAATCGAATCGGTGTTTTGCTCGAACTCGATTGCAATACCGACTTCGTTTCTCGCAGCGAGAGCTTTCGTAACCTGGCGAGCGAAATTGCCCTGCAAATTGTCGGTGTCGCTCCCAAATACGTCAGCTATGAGGATGTTCCAGCCGAAGTGCTGGCCGATGCCCGTCAAAAGGTAGAGGAAGATCCCTCAATGGCAAAGATTCCCGAGGCCCGTAAAGAAGAGGTGATCAGCGGAAAGCTCAAAAAGCAATTTGGAGAGCAAGTTCTGCTAATGCAGCCGTGGGTCAAAGACGAGTCTGTGACAATTGGGGACCTTGTGCGCAGAGTTATCTCCGAGACTGGCGAGAACATTATTGTGCGACGCTTCAGCCGCTTTGCTCTGGGTGAGTAATCCCTGGATTCAAGCGTTGAACAGTCATGGCATCCCTCATCATGGGGGATGTCATGAGTGGGTTGTAGGGAGAAGAGAGCGTAAAAGCTTCACTTCCAGTCGTGCACAAGGAGAATGGAGAAGATGTCAGTCGAGCTAAAGTATCAGCGTATTCTGCTTAAGTTGAGTGGTGAGGCACTGGGTCCTCAAGGTGGAAGTGGTATAGATGCCGAGACCGTGCACCGTATCGCAAATGAGGTCAAGCGTGTGCATGATCTAGGAGTTGAGGTTGCTATGGTTATCGGCGGTGGAAACATGTGGCGCGGCGCTGATGCTGCTGCAACCGGTATCGATCGTGGCACCGCTGACTACGTGGGTATGCTAGCTACTGTGATGAATTCGCTGGTCATGCAAGATGCAATGGAAAAGATCGGCATGGTTACGCGGGTGCAAACTGCCATCGAGATGCCTCCTGTGGCCGAGCCTTTTATCCGCCGCCGCGCAGTACGTCACCTGGAGAAGGGGCGCGTGGTTATTCTGGCGGCCGGGAGTGGCAATCCGTTTTTTACAACGGATACTGCGGCCGCCTTACGTGCTGTCGAGTTAAATGCACAAGTGTTGCTCAAGGCGACGAAAGTGGACGGTATTTACGACGAAGATCCAATGCACAACGCTCATGCTCGCAAGTTTTCCGAGTTAAGCTATATGCAGGCGTTAAACATGGGGTTAAAGGTCATGGATAGTACTGCGCTTTCGCTTTGCAAAGACAATAACATGCCGATCGTGGTGTTTAGTCTGCACCAGCCAGGTGTGCTAGAGGCCATTATGCATGGCGAAAAGTATGGTACACTGGTCTCTACTGACGTAAAAGAGCCTGACTAGAAGTGCGGCTCTTGTATCACTTGATGCCCCGCTTTTTAGGAGAAAAAGGAAGTACGCGATGACAGCAGATTTATTTGAGGATGCAGAACGGAGAATGCAGAAAGCGATTGAAGCGTTGAAACAGGACGTGAACGCTATTCGTGCCGGGCGGGCCAGCTCTTCCCTGGTTGATCGTATCACGATTGAGTATTATGGTGCTCCAACGCCACTCAACCAGGTCGCCTCAGTCTCAACACCAGAGGCTCGCTTGCTGCTAATTCAGCCCTGGGATAGAAAACTACTAGCAGATATCGAGAAGGCGATTCAGAAGTCTGATCTCGGTATTAATCCAAATAATGATGGGCAAGTCATTCGCTTGAATATCCCGCCGATGAGTGAGGAGCGCCGCCGCGATCTCGTCAAGACTCTGCATAAGAAGCTTGATGAGCACAAAGTGGCGATTCGCAATGTGCGTCGGGATATTCAGGACAAACTACGCGATCGTGAGAAGAAGAAAGAAGTTTCTGAAGACGAGTTAAAACGTAGTACGGAGCGTCTACAAAAGCTCACCGACCGGTACGTCGATGAGATGGATAAGGTCGGCAAAGCGAAAGAATCGGAGATCCTGGAGGTCTAGCTTTGACCAAGATGCAAAATCTCTTTTCGTCTACCCGGAAAGAGAAAACTTCTGCGCAGACAGATATCGTCGCACCTGAGCAAAAAGCACCAGTCCGCCACGTTGCCATCATTATGGATGGCAACGGGCGTTGGGCTACAAAGCGTCACCTGCCTCGCCTGGCCGGGCATAAAGCAGGAGTGAATGCACTGCGGCGCGTCGTGGAGTGTGCTACTGATGAAAACATTGAGATGCTTAGTGTGTACGCCTTCTCTACCGAGAACTGGGGGCGGCCACGTGTTGAAGTTGAAGGCTTGATGCGTCTCTTCTGGGAGACGATACGCTCGGATATAGGGAAACTCCATCGCGAGGGGGTGCGTCTGCGCCATCTTGGTCGTTTACAAGATCTTCCTCCTGATCTTCAAAAGGCCATACAAGAGTCGGTGGATCTGATGAAAGACAATACTGGTATTGGCCTGAATGTCTGCTTTAATTATGGAGGGCGTGCAGAACTCGTCGATGCTGTTCGTCAGATTATCGCGGATGGTCGTTGTCCGGATGCTATCAATGAAGAGCTGATCAGCTCTTATTTATATACACGAGATCTTCCTGATCCTGACCTTGTTATTCGAACGGCTGGAGAGATGCGGGTAAGCAATTTCCTGCTCTGGCAATCGGCCTATAGCGAATACTATGCAACGCCAACGCTCTGGCCTGATTTTGGTCAGGAAGACCTGCTTGAGGCCATTGATAGCTATCGCCAACGCAAACGGCGCTTTGGCCGCGTAGATGTGCCTACTGTATAAGTATATCTACCGGAAGGGAGTATCCGCTCGCTTCTCAAGGCGTGCTTATGATGCTTGCAGATTGCAAGCATCGTTTTCTATATCCGTATCCGTACTCACTACCAGGGATATTTCTCGGTGTGTTACAATGGTTGGTATCTTAAATTGAGGAAGTCAGGAATGTATGGTGCAAGCCAGACTATCCTGGCTTGGAAACAGGTGAAGTGTTTGCAAGGCGCAAGTAGTGAACAAAATGTAAATACTGGTTCAACTGAACCAGCCGAGGGAAAGAAAAGCAACTCATCCGTTGGCTTGCGATGGCTGACCGCTGCTATTGGAATGCCCATCGTTCTGCTGTTTGTGTGGTTTGGTGGCTGGGCTGCGTTCGCCGCTATACTACTCATAATTGTGTTAGGAACGTTTGAGCTTCATGCTATGCTGCGTCATATTGGATATCATCCTCTTATATGGATTAGCCTGGGCCTGTGTGTCGTCTTTCTACTTTCAGCTATGTTTCCCTCGCAGCGTCTTTTACTCCTTGAGATCGGGCTGGGAGCTTGCTTGCCCACTTCCTTCGTCTGGATATTCTTCCGTCGCCAAAAATTAGAGGGCGCTCTTGTAGATTGGGCTCTGACACTCGCCATTGCTGTGTATCTGGGCTGGCCTATGAGCTACTTCCTCCTCATCCGTGGATATGAACCTGGAATACTTCACCTCTCTGAGCACGTCTGGCTCTCTTTGCCGCCTGGCGTCTGGTGGCTGCTTGTAACGTTGCTTGGTGTCTGGGGCTTTGATGCATCAGCCTTTTTCGCTGGTCGTTACTTTGGTCGCCACAAGTTAGCACCAACGATAAGCCCGGCGAAGACATGGGAAGGAGTAATTGGTGGAATGGTCCTCTCGATTACTGCTAGCCTTGTGCTAACCGTTCTCCCATTGGGCGTTCCGTGGTACCTGGCAATCCTACTGGGTATACTTATCGGTGCTGCCGGAACTATAGGCGATCTTGCTGAGTCGCTAATTAAACGCCAGACGCATGTAAAAGATAGTGGGCAAATTATACCAGGTCATGGAGGAATGTTGGATCGGGTTGATAGTTTGCTATTCGCAGTCATTGTTGTGTATTTCTTCTCTCTCTTCTTTGTAAGATAATATGTTGGTGCTCTTTTTGATACGAGAAGAATAAAGTCACCTTTTCTTACGCTATGGTGTATGCATGCTATAATCTGGGGAGAAGGCTAAAATACTGTGTTGCCGTGAGCAGCATGGCACAGATAAATATATTCGTTCGCAGGTTAGATTTCATGACGACGTTTCCAAAACGCATTGCTTTACTTGGCAGCACCGGTTCGATTGGGCAGCAAACGCTGGATGTTGTACGACGGTTCCCAGATCATTTCCGGATCGTCGCTCTAGCTGCACGCAGTAACGTCTCTCTCCTCGCGGAGCAAGTACACGAATTTCGGCCAGCCCTCGTTACCTGCTTCGCAGATACACCTGAAGTGGAGGCGAAAGCGCATCAGCTCTTGCCGGAAGCCGTTCTTGGTGAACAGGGTCTGCTGGCGGTAGCGACTCATGCAGACGCGGATATTGTTGTTGCTGCTACCTCCGGGCTTGTAGGACTGAAACCGGCTCTCGCTGCGATTGGGGCCGGGAAGACGATTGCACTGGCCAATAAAGAAACGCTGGTGATGGCCGGTCATATTGTAACGCAGGCAGCGCAGCGGGCGGGAGTGCCTATCTATCCCATCGATAGCGAGCATAGCGCTATCTGGCAGTCTCTGCGGGGCGAGGAGAAACATGATGTTCATCGCTTGATTCTGACCGCGTCCGGTGGCCCATTCCGCTCGACACCCGTGCAGGAGTTACAGGCTGTGACGGTCAATCAGGCATTGGCTCATCCTACCTGGCATATGGGACCCAAAATTACTGTTGATAGTGCAACATTGATGAATAAAGGCTTGGAAGTCATCGAGTCGCGCTGGCTCTTCGATGTGCCTTATGAGCGTATAGATGTTGTTGTTCATCCTGAAAGCATCATTCATTCTATGGTAGAGTTTGTTGACGGCTCCGTCAAAATGCAGGCGAGCTTGCCAAGCATGCACTTGCCCATTATGAATGCGCTGGCGTATCCGGCGCGCTTGGATGCGACGGATACGGGATTTATTCGCGAGCTAAGCTGGTCTCGCGTTGCCTCTCTTCATTTCGAAGCGCTCGACATTGCCCGTTTTCCCTGCTTCCGCTTAGCGATAGAGGCTGGTAAGCGCGGTGGAACATATCCCTCCGCCCTAGTGGGAGCTGATGAGGAAGCGGTAGAACTGTTCTTAGCTGGAAAGATCAAATTTCTGGAGATAGCAGAGCTTATTGAGAGTGTCCTGGAACGCCATCAATCTATCGAGCAGCCAGGCGTTGCTGCGACCCTTGATGCATGTAGCTGGGCGAGAAGAACTGTGCGCGAATTATGGAAGAAGCGCGTGTAACCCGATGTTATCAAGGGTGAGGGCAGACGCGCATTTCTAAGAAAGAAATTGCTGAGTAAAGGAAAAGGGGATGAACTGGTACGTACTAGCTGTTATTCCAGTATTTGGTTTGCTGGTGTTTGTGCATGAACTAGGGCATTTTCTCACTGCCAAATGGGCTGGCATCCGTGTTGAAGAGTTTGGTCTGGGCTTCCCCCCGAACGTTGTGAGTGTGCGGAAGCGGGAACGCGGTGGCTGGGAAGTGATGTGGTTTGGCCGTAGCCGTGAGATAGACACGAGCAGTACTCAGAATCCCTTTAGTGGTACGAGTGGGGGTAGAAGTGGTGAGAGTGCGGTTGTCCCCCATCATACAATCTATTCGCTCAATTTGTTGCCTATCGGCGGTTTTGTGCGTATGCCCGGTGAAAATGGAGACGCCACCGATGATGAGGGCAACTATGATTCACAAAGCTTTGCCGCGAAATCGGCAGGAAAACGCGTTGCTGTACTCTGTGCTGGTGTGGTAATGAACTTTCTGCTTGGCATTGTGCTCTTCACGATTGCCTATAGTGTCGGCCAGCCAGTGGCAACCAATGACCCAGTGATTGGCACTGTTCAATCAGGCTCTCCTGCTCAGGCGGCGGGATTACGCCCCAATGATCGTGTCCTCTCGGTCAATGGTCAGCCGGTAAAAAGCTTTAGTCAGATGCATGATGTGGTTGATAAGGCAATGAAGGCTGATACACATCATGGTGCTACGCTTCCAGTAACGCTGGTGATACTGCATAGCAACTCATCTGTACCGATGACTATTGTGGTAGATGCACGCACGCATCCCGCGCCCGATTCTGGAGCGATGGGTGTAAGTGGCAAGGTGAATCTGGTGAAGGCTCCAATCTGGGAGGCTCCTATAAAGGGTGTTCAGCAAACATTCGACTTTATACGAACGTATCTCGGACTGATTGGGCAGATGATTGTTGGTGCTATACAACCGCAGTTCTCTGGTCCAGTTGGCATTGCGCGCGTCACTGGCGATGTGGCACAAACCGTTCCCTATTATGGATGGTGGCCGATTCTAAGCTTGACCGCCATCTTGAGTTTGAATCTAGCAATCTTTAACATTTTACCTTTCCCCGCTCTTGATGGAGGACGCGTCTTTTTGATACTAGTAGAGATTTTGCGAGGTGGGAAGCGTCTGAAGCCGGAGCGTGAAGGTCTAATAAACTTTGTTGGTCTAGCAGTCTTGCTTCTTCTGATGGTTGTGGTCACCGTAAGCGATGTCCTGCATTGGGGAAGCTAAGCGGAGTGTATTGAGAGTTATGCGAAGAAAAACACGTCAGATCCAGGTTGGAAACGTTGCTATTGGTGGAGATGCTCCAATAGCCGTACAATCTATGACAACAACATATACGCGTGATGTTGAGAGTACAGTTGCGCAGATTCATCGTCTGGAAGAGGTGGGTTGCGAGATTGCACGTGTGGCTGTGCCAGAGATGGAGGATGCGATTGTACTGGGAGAGATCAAGAAACAGATCTCAATCCCACTCGTTGCCGATATTCACTACAATCCAGAGCTTGCTCTGGAGGCCATCCGTCAGGGCATTGATAAAGTGCGTATCAATCCAGGCAATCTGCTCAACGGCCGTAAGTCGATGGAGAAGATTGTGAAGGCGGCCAAAGAGCGCAATACCGCTATGCGTATCGGCGTCAATTCTGGCTCCATTGATGCACTTGACAAAGTGGCACAGATGCAGCGCGTCCAGGTTCGCTTGCGCGATGACGGAACGCTAGAGCGCTCTGATCCTGCTGAGGCACGCCGCCAGGAGCGCGAGCATACAGCTGAGCGTATGGTGACCAGGGCGTTAGAATACATCGGTTGGTGTGAAGAACTGGATTATCATAATCTCGATGTTTCTCTGAAATCATCAACGGTTATGACGGCCATTGAAGCCTATCAGCGCTTCTCGCAGCGTTCTGACTATCCGCTCCATCTAGGTATTACTGAGGCTGGAACGCTGGTCACTGGCGCTGTAAAATCTTCGGTCGGCATGGGTATCTTGCTGGCTCAGGGCATTGGTGACACTATCCGTGTCAGCTTGAGCGCCGAGCCTGAAGAGGAGATTCCGGTCGCCTATGAGATTCTGCGTTCGCTAGAGCTTCGCAATCGTGGTGTCACCTTTGTCTCCTGTCCCTCCTGCGGCCGCGTAGAGATCGACGTCATCAGCGTCGCAAACGAGGTAGAGAAGCGCCTGTCTAAAGTGCAGACACCCATCCACGTAGCCGTCATGGGCTGTGTTGTCAACGGCCCTGGTGAGTCGCGTGATGCTGATGTTGGCCTCGCTGGCGGCAAAGGCAAAGGCGTCATCTTCCGCAAAGGCGAAGTATTGAAGACTGTCCCCGAAGATCAGTTCCTCGATGCCGTCCTTAAAGAGGTTGCCAGGCTCTTGCCCGAACAAGAGGCGAAATTAGTCTATCCAGAGGGTGGCATCACAGATGTCGCAGGTACTCACCGCACCCGCGACGAAGGCATGAATCTCCCGATCTTGCCTAGAGCATAGGAACTATCAGAGTCTTCCTTACAGAAAAAACAAAGGCCAGCTTTTCAAAAAGCTGGCCTTTGTTTTTTCTGTAAGGAAGACTCTGATAGTTCCTATGTAGGATTGCTTCTTAATGAAAGCAAAAAAGAGATCTTTCAAAGATCTCTTCAAAAATGGGCTGTACAGAACTCGAATCTGTGACCTCCACGATGTCAACGTGGCGCTCTAACCAACTGAGCTAACAGCCCTCGACTGCGGTAATGATACCATTGTGTTCTCTTGTTGTCAAGGATTTTTAGCCCAATTTTCTGGCGCAAAGGCTCTCTAGATCTGGAAATCGTGGTACAATAGCGGCTATGCGACATGTATTTTTAGTGGGACTCTCTGGAAGTGGGAAGAGTACTGTTGGCCGTATCGTAGCGCGGCGTCTGGGCCGGCCTTTATTGGATATTGATGCGCTGATCGAAGACGAGTATGGTGCACGTATTCCTACGATTATTAACCGGCATGGTGAAGAGTACTTCCGTGCTCTGGAGAGCGATATATTAGCACGGGCTGTTCGGCAGGAGCCATCCGCCATTATCGCTACTGGCGGTGGCATCATCATACGACCAGAGAACCGGGCATTGATGGCTGAGCTGGGTGTGCGTGTCTTTCTGCAAATAGAGCCTCAGATAGCCCTTGAGCGTCTTCAGAATCAGCATGCGAGAGAGATTGCGCTTGGACTGACGCCCGAAATGCGCCCCCTGATCTCAGGTCCCGATCCCCTTGCACGTCTACAGGCTCTGCATACTCTGCGTGAGGCCTGGTATAAAGAAGCGGAATTGACCTGTGCTACTCTGAGGAAGAGTGCTGAACAGGTAGCCCAGGAGATCATTGTTATGCTTACAAACTTCGAAAATCAAGAGACGATAAGCCCGATTATCCGACGTGTACATATAGGCGAGGGATACGATGCCATTGTGGATTGGGGAGGTATCAAACGTCTAGGACAGTATCTTACCGACCTGCAACTTCCTCCTCGTGTCTTTCTTGTTACCGACAGCAATATTCAGGCCTTCTATGCCGAGGCAGTACTTCAGAATCTGCAATCCTCGGGTTTTGAACCGCATATCTACACCATTCCAGCGGGCGAAGCAAGCAAATCGCAGCAGCAGGTAGATGCGCTCTATGATTGGCTGCTGGAAAATCGGGCGGAGCGACGCGAGGCAGTGATTGCGCTGGGTGGTGGAGTCGTTGGTGATCTGGTGGGCTTTGTGGCTGCAACCTATCTACGCGGCGTCCCTCTTATTCAAGTGCCAACCTCCCTACTTGCCCAGGTTGATTCGGCGATCGGTGGCAAAACGGGTATCAATCACCCCAAAGGGAAGAACCTTATCGGCGCTTTTTATCATCCGCGTCTCGTGCTGGCCGATCCTTCGACCCTTCTCACATTGCCAGAGCGTTCGCGTACAGAGGGATGGGCAGAAGTTGTAAAATATGGTATCATACTCGACGCTGAACTGTTCGTTTTGCTTGAGGCTTCTGTCAGCGCATTGCGAACCTTCTCACCACCCCCGGTCGCGTTACTCTGTCAAATCATAGCGCGCTGCATCGATTTGAAAGTCTCGGTGATAGAGGAGGATGAGCGGGAGCAGGGACGGCGGACCATTCTAAATTATGGTCATACAGTGGGCCATGCGCTGGAAAATGCATCTGGATATGGAGAATGGTTGCATGGTGAAGCGGTCTCTCTCGGCATGGTTGTGGCGGCTTCTCTAGCTCAACAAGCAGGCATGTTCGCTGCTACTGATGTAGCGAGGCAAAACCAGCTTCTGGTTGCGCTGGGACTTCCAGTCACGTATTCTGGCTCGGTACGGGCTCAAGATATCCTCTCAACCATGCAGGTAGATAAGAAGGTTGTTGGAAAGCGTGTGCGTTGGATTATGCCGATCCGCATAGGTAAGGTAGAGGTCACTCCTATGCCAGATGATCTGGCTGTGCGCGTTATCTCATCATTCTTTGGGAGCGAGGAACCGGCAGAGAAGCAGGGAGAGAAACGATAAAGTATGCCCAATTTTCTCATTTTAAGTGGACCAAATCTGAATATGCTAGGCACGCGTGAGCCCGATATCTATGGAGCAATGACGCTGGAGCAGATTCATCAGGCTTTACAGCAGCGCGCCGGCGCTCTTGGTGTCACTGTGAGCTGCTTCCAGTCAAATTATGAAGGCGCACTGATCGACTACATTCAGCAGCATGCGCAGGAGGCGGCGGGCATCGTGATCAATCCGGGAGCATTTACTCACTATTCGATCGCGTTGCGGGATGCGATTGTGGGGAGTAAAGTTCCTACTATAGAAGTGCATATCAGTAATATTTATGCACGCGAAGAGTTTCGACATCATTCAGTTCTTGCCGCTATTTGTCGTGGTCAGATAGCTGGATTGGGGTGGCGAGGGTATATGCTGGCTTTAGAAGCATTGGCTGAATCGGTTCTTGAGCAATAGAGTAGAGGGAGACGAATAGACATGAACCAGGAACGCTTGCAGCAGTTTCGCACCTGGATCGCAGAACAAGGGGTAGATGCTTTTCTCGTCACACAGCCGCAAAACTGTACATATCTGACCGGCTGGCTAAACGACGAAGAGGGGGCAGCCCTGCTACTGGTCGGGGCGCAACAACAGATCCTGTTAACTAATCCTCTCTATGCAGAGGTAGCAACACGAGACGCAGTGGGCTGGGAGATAATCGTGCCTCCTGCCCGCGAGTATAGCAACAAGCTTGCCTCTTTAGCCCAGGAACATGGCTGGAAAAAGATCGGATTTGAGTCAACGGCGCTCAGCTATAGCACCTATGAGAAGTTTCGCAAGGCGGGCGAAGGCAACTATGACTTGCAGCCCTTTGAAGAAACCATCGTCGATACGCTTCGTCAGATTAAGCAGCCGCAAGAGCTCGAATTGTTGCGCCGCGCTATCGCCATTACGGATGAAACATTCACACATGTTCGTAATTGGATTCAACCCGGCATGACTGAAAAAGAGGTGGAATGGGAGATTTCTCGCAAGATGGTTGAGTTGGGAGCAGACGGTACTTCTTTTGACACGATTGTTGCCTCCGGTCCACACGGATCGATGCCTCATTCAGTGCCGGATCAGCGACGCATTCAGCATGGTGAGCTGATTACTATCGATATGGGGGCTCGTTATAAGGGATATTGTGCAGACATGACACGCACAATCTGCCTGGGCGAGCCTGCTGAGCCAAAGATGCGCGAGATATACGAAGCTGTTCTGCGAGCAATGAAGACTTGTGAGCAAGGACTTCACGCTGGTATGTCAGGTGTCGAAGGCGATGCACTTGCAAGAAATGTGCTGGTTGAGGCGGAATTAGCAGAGTATTACATTCACAGCACGGGCCACGGCGTTGGCTTACAGATCCATGAAAGCCCATCGCTTTCACCACGCGCCTCCGAAGAGGTAAAATTACCCGTAGGATGTGTTGTGACCATTGAGCCTGGTGTATACATACCCAACTGGACGGGTACGCGGGTAGAAGATTGTGTGCTTGTGAAAGAAGATGGTGTTGAAGTATTAACGCAGTCGCCAACAGACCTGGTTATTAATCGTTAGTCCAGGTGATTGTGGTGATTGAGGCTAAAGGAGAACTTTCCGTGATTTCTACAGGTGATTTGAAAAAAGGATTGACCATCGAGTTTGAGGGACAGCTTTGCAGTATCATTGAGTGGCAGCATGTCAAGATCGGACGCGGTGGGGCTATTGTACGTATGAAACTGCGTAACTTGCGTAGCGGCGCAATCTTTGATCGGACCTGTGATTCGGGTGACAAATTCAAGCGCATATACCTGGATCGCTCAACCGTAACCTATCAATATCAAGATGGTGACCAGTATCATTTTATGGATACCAGTACCTACGAAGATATTGTCTTAACGGAAGAGCAGCTTGGCAGTGCGAAAAATTATCTCATTGATAACCTGGAACTGGATATTGTGCGCTTCGAAGAGGAGCCGCTTTCCGTTGAAATGCCCGAAAAAGTTGTATTGCGCATAACCTATACCGAGCCGGGTTACAAAGGGGATACGGCGACGGGTGGTACAAAGCCCGCAACTATGGAGACTGGCCTTGTGGTGCAGGTGCCATTGTTTGTTACGACGGGCGACCAGATTCGGATCAATACAAATACTGGAGCGTATGTAGAGCGTGTATAAGAGATAGGAGTATATTGTGTGCTCCTCTATTTCTTTTCAATGGTTTTGCTATATCTTATAGCCATAATACGTAAAATTTTATCGGAGTATTCTTATGGATGGCAATCGGCAGTATCCCTATGATATCGAGCCGTTCTCTAATGATGAGCACGATGAGCGTATAA